>OCTW011439601.1_pt1 | contig 19027 bp, 16 predicted proteins | sample 1539671 | NCBI WGS metagenome assembly OCTW01 (sample SAMN02144230, study PRJEB22623) | gut metagenome | biome: sheep rumen | host: Ovis aries | place: New Zealand
GTGATCCTTCGAGCCGTCGTTCACGAACACCAGCTCGTAGTCGATATAGTTCTCCTGCATTATGCGGGAAACGACTTCGGCGGTGTGCTCGACGTTGCCCTCCTCGTTGTAGCTCGGTATGATTATAGAGATCATTTCAATTCTCCTCTTTTGTTTTATAATTAACACTTGACCGCCGACAAGCAGCGCGGCTTGTCGGCCATCAGGCATCAATCATTATAAAGCAACCAAACTGCTGCACGGTCACCGGGGCCTTGCAGCAGTTGAATTGCAGAAATATTATCTTACGATGCCGACGACTATCAGGATAAGACCTATCACTCCGCAGGCGATGCCGCCGATAAGGCTGGAGCGCTGAGATGACTGGGTCTTCTCGAGCATCTGCTCCTCGGACTTGGTGGTCACGATAAAGGGCTTCTTGGAGTCCTTCGGAGGGCCGATGTAGAGCTTCCCTGCCATCATGTATGCCTCGCCCAGAACGTAAAGCGCCGAGTTCAGCGGAATGATCTTCTCGATCTTCTTGTAGCCCAGTATGCGGTAGCCGACGCCGTTGTAGCTGGGGGCGTTGTACCTGCGGTAGCGACTTCTGATGTTCAGCGCGTTCATATTGGCGTAGGGGTCGGTCATGTCCATGTGGTCGTAGGACTTGATGAGATCTATCTTGTTTGAGACGCCGTTGGTCTCGATGATGATCTCGCCGCCGTTCGCGTCCTTCAGCACAAGATCCGCCGAGGACTCCTCGTCGCTGAGCTTATCCTCGTGCTTTGTGGTGGACATACGGCGGTTGCCCTCGCTGTCGCGGCGCTCCTCTGTGGTCTCGGACACCTGAACGGTCTCGGCCACATAATAAGCAACAGGCTTATTGGTATACGGAGTCTTCACCTGCTCGTGAGTTGTGGCGGTGCCTTTAAGCTCAACGAACTCGCGGTAGTCGGGGTTGTAATCCGCCATCGCCTCAATGGCCTCTTTAGCCTCGGCAACAGAGGAGGTAGCAGTTGCCTGCATCTCCATTGCAACTCCCGCGCTTTTCGCTCTGGCGAACACACCGAAGTACACGCCTATGCCTATCAGTATCAAACCTATAATGATAAAACCCATAATGTATTGTCCTTACCTCAATTATTCGCCTGTGGTAGTTGTGGTGGTGCCGCCCATCTCGGCCATAAGTCTTGCAAGCTCTGCGTCAACAGCAGAATCCTGCTCGAGCTGAGCAAAGGGATCGGGCTCGTTGGAAACGCCTGCCAGGTCGGAGAACGCCTCTGCCTGAGCCTCCTTGGCCTCGATCTTCTCCTCCATCTTATCCAGCTTGCTGAAAGCGCTGGAGGAATCCATGTTGCCGAGGGTCTTTGCAAGGTTCTTCTGAGCGTCTGCCATCTTGGAACGTGCGATGAGCATGCTCTGCTTGCTTCTTGCCTCGTCCAGCTTCATCTTCAGGGCGTCTACCTGTCCCTTGATCGTGTTTACCTGAGCGGTGGCGGTATCATACATCTGCTGATACTGAGTGACCTGATTGTCAGCAGTCACCTTTCTCTGGAGAGCCATCTTTGCGAGATCGGTGTTGCCTGCTGCGAGAGCGGCCTTGGCCTTGTTCTCCCAGGAAGCGGACTCGGCCTTGGCCTTTTCGAGCTGCTTGCCCAGCTGGCGCTGAGAGCCCATAGCCTGACCGAGAGCGTTGGTGCACTTCTCCTGCTCCTTCTCCATGTCGATGATGATCTGCTTGACCATCTTCTCGGGATCTTCGCACTTGTCAAGAAGATCGTTGATGTTAGCCTTGAGAATGTCGCCTATTCTCTGAAAGATTGCCATAATTGATTCCTCCTAAAATTTAATTATTATCATCATTATCGGACGGTCCGTCCGAGTGGATACTGTTGAAGTCTGCCCGAAGCTTTGCAAAGCCCACCGAGCACATGATATAGTAGATATAGAAAACTATCTTCGAGAAAAACATCAGCACTCCCGCCGCGTCGGCAGCCACAGTGCCGCCCGCAAAGCGGTTGATGATGTCGCCTGTCAGAAAGACCGCCGTAAGCGCGAGCATCACGTTAAAGCGCTTCGACTCCTGTTCGAGCAGGCCGCCTCGTCTGAAAAGCCCGATGTTCCCGAGCAGCAGCTTAAAGAGCCTCTTGAAAAACCACACAGCCGCCAGTGTCGTCACAACACCGCAGACAGCGGCGCAGACGTTCCTTGCGCTGTCGGAGGCGCTTCTTGTTATCAGCATTGCGGCGCAGGCGCCGACGCACAGCCCAAGAAAGCCTATCCCGACAGGCCGCAGCCTGTATGCTCTTTTATCAAAATCACCGAGCTCGGCGATCCCGCCCAGCATGAACAGCGCCCCCACGAGCTTAATCGCATATCCTGCGAGCCACCCGAGGTCAAGCTGCATCATACCGAGAATGAAGCCGACGGTAAGAAAGTTCATGCGGCGTTATTCCTTCTTTGTGGGGGTCTTGCGGAAGAGTGTCTTTGCCACAAGTCCAGCGCCCGCAAAGATCAGGCCGAACATGAGCACATAAACATACAGCGAAGCCCTTACCGCGTGGAAGCTGATGGAGTTTATCATCGCAATGATAATTATCACCACACCGAGAGCGGTGACTATGCCGCCGACGGTCTTTTTCTCCATAAGGAACATAAGGAAAATGCCGATCAGCAGCGGAGCGAGCATGACGCCCGTTGTCATTATCCTGAATCCGCCGATATTGAAGCCGCCCCATACCCAGCTGACCTCAAACATATTGAGAGCCCAGTAGATGCCGCCGCCGAGCATTATTACGCCCAGCACGAACTGCAAAAGCTCGTGGTCGGTCTCGCCGCGCTCGTTTGCGCGGATGGAAAAGCCTGTGCCGTTAAGTAACTTTTTCATTTTCATTCTCCTTTCCCGCTTAGCCGAAATTGCCCATATTCTATTCATCAATCCGTTATAATTATATTATATTTTAGGCCTGCTGTCAATATTTTCGGGTGATTTTTTTGCCCCGACAGCGCATTTTCTAAATATCGCTCACCCCTGCGGCCCGTTGCCTCCGATATTTAGTCAAATATCCGAACGCCCGCGCGGATAACCGATAACACAAAAAGAGTTACCGTGAACTCCTTTTTCCGTCCGGCAGCAAAAAAGGCAGGATAAGCGACCCTTTCGGGCTGCTCCCTGCCTTTGTTCTGCTTATTTCTCCCAGTAGATCACCACGGGGGTGTTGATGGCGATGTTGTCGTAGACGTATTTTGCGTCCTCGATGGTCATGTTGATACAGCCCTGAGAGCCGTATTTCTTGTAGACCGTTCCGCCGAATGCCGTTCTCTTCTTCGAGTCGTGGATACCCACGCCGAAGGTGGAGATGTTCGTCCAGTAGGTGACGGGCGTTGACCAGCTCTCGCCGTCGTCGTTGGTGTCCTCAAGCACCTTGTCCATCTGCTTGTCCCAGATCTTGTAGATGCCTGCGGGGGTGTTGCGGGCCTTTGTGGGAAGTCCCGAAACGATGTCGCACTCGTACTTGAGCTCTCCCTTGTAGTAATACCAGAAGTGCTGCGCGGTAAGATCGATCTCGCAGTAGGTGCTGCCGATGTCGTCGTTCTCCGTCCTTGTGCGGGGATTGCCCGTGTAGGTGTACTTGGAGTCGGGGTTCGTGTAGTAGACAGGCTCGATGTCGGCGGACTTGCCCTTTTTGATCGTACTGATTATCAGGTCGCGGGTCTCGTCCTTGTCGATCCACCAGCCGTAGTCGCCCTTGCCCTGCTCGATGCGCATCTCGCCCTTGTTGGTGGTCTCGAACACGCGGGTCGTGCCGAAGGTATCGTACTTGTAAGCCAGCTGCTCAACGTAAGCCTCGACCTTCTGGGTGTCCACCTTATAGCCGTTGTTGGCGTTGTTCTTGTCAAAGATCAGCCAGTCAAGGAACTCGGCGCCCGTGAGCTTTGCGCTCTCGTAGCCGAAGTCGATGTTGATGACTATGTCATAGATGTCGCCCATGTTCCTGTACTCTTCCTCAAGGTCCGCAGCCAGCACCTTTGGCAGCTGGTAAACGTCCGCCGAGGCCAGGTCTATCTTGAACACGCCGCTGTCAAGATACTGCCTGATGTAATCCATCAGCTTGTCGGTCTTGGTGGTGTCGATCTTGTCGCCCTTGACCTCCTTGTGTATCTCGAAGCCGTTGGGCGTGTAGTCGATATAGGCGTCCTTGGGCGGGTTCTTGCCCGACTTGTCGATGACTCTTTCCTTGATGGCCGCAGTCAGCTTGGCGTCGTCGTAGGAGGCCGCGCCCTCAAAGTTGAACTCGGTCTTTTTGAACAGGTTCCTGAACCAGAGGTAGCGGTTCTGCTGCGACAGGAACTGCGAGATGGAGACCTTGGTGTTGTCAACATATCCGATGTCCTCGAGGGGGATCTTTATAGAACCGCCGTCAAGCTTTATCAGCTCGAGCGCCTCGGGGGCGGGCTCGGAGCTGGAGACCGCATCATAGGCCTCGGCCTCGGTCATTCCGCTGACGTCCACGGAATTGATGAACGTGTTTCTCAGGAACTTGTCCTGGGACTCCTTGATGCCTCTGAGGTAGAGATAGATACACACCGCCAGCGCGATAGCCAGCAAAAGCAGCACTGTCACTATCACGGTATGGATAGGGCTGCTCGGCTTGGCGCTGCTGCGGCGCTTTTTCTTCTTTTTGCTGTTTTTTCCGCTGCCGGAGCTTTTGTGCGGGCGGTAGCTTTCATCCTCGCGCTGCATCTTCCGCATTATCTGAACAGCAAGCTCGTCACCCGAGGCCTGCCGTCTTGGCTCTGAAGCCACAGGGATCACTCCTTTCATAGGAAACAGATAGCAAAGAGCAAAGGAACTCCTCCTCCGCTCTGCTCATAACATACATATTACATTATACTACACATATCGGGAAATTTCAAGTATAAATCCAAAAAATTTCTCTTGAAATTTCAGGCAGCTTTCACAAAAGCCCCGAAACCGCGCAAAATATAGCACTAAAAGTCCAAAAGTTTGTACAATAAAAGCCGCCCGACCCCAGATCGGGACCGAGCGGCCTAAACTCTTCTCTGTTATCCGTGCGCATCAGAGGCTCTCGTGGAAGGTACGCGAGATAACGTCGTCCTGCTGCTCCTTGGTGAGCTTTACAAAGTTCACGGCGTAGCCGGAGACCCTCACGGTGAGCTGGGGGTACTTCTCGGGGTGAGCCTGTGCATCGAGCAGAGTCTCGCGGTCAAAGACGTTCACATTCAGGTGGTGTCCGCCTTTTTCAACATAGCCGTCGATCATATCTACCAGGTTGTCTATCTGCTTTTCGTTGGGCTGCATATTTGCCATACATATCCGTCCTTTCGATGTTTTCAGACTTCGTCGCCGAGCTCGGTGGGCTGAGCGCAGGCGCCTGTCTTTCCGCAGTCTGTGGTGGAGAAGCGGTTCACTCTTATGCCGCTCTCGCTCTCGTCAACCTCGATCGTCAGGTGTCCGTCGCCCTCGGCGATAAGCTTGTCTATCATTCTGACGAGGTCGTCAAGCTCGCCCTCGCCGCCGTTTTCTTCCTTCTCAACTATCCTGCCCATCGCCGTTCAGCTCCTTTGCAATGCTGTCGATGTCAATATCTCCCACAAACACCTGCGTGTCCTTTCCGAGCGCGTCGGGAATGATCGAGAAGGTGTTCGAGATGCCGTCCTGCGCGTGTCTCCAGGGCAGCTTAGCCACAGAGGAGAGCGAAGCCGCAGCGCCGTGGGTGTCTCTGCCGTGCATCGGGTTTGCGCCCGGAGCCAGCGGCACGCCCATCTTTCTGCCGTCGGGGGTGTTGCCTGTCTTCTTGCCGTAAACCACGTTCGAGGTTATGGTCAGGATAGACATGGTCGGAATACTCATGCGGTAGGTGTGGTGCTTGCGTATCTTGTTCATGAAGCGTGTAACGAGATCGACCGCGATCTTGTCCACTCTGTCGTCATTGTTTCCGTATTTCGGGAAATCGCCCTCGATCTGGTAATCGACGACGATGCCGTCCTCGTCCCTGATGCACTTGACCTTAGCGTACTTGATAGCCGAGAGCGAGTCGGCGACAACGGACAGGCCTGCGATACCCGTTGCAAAGTATCTCTTTACGTCCCTGTCATGCAGCGCCATCTGTATCTTCTCATAGCAGTACTTGTCGTGCATATAGTGTATTATATTCAGGGTGTTGACATAAAGCTCGGCCAGCCACTCCATCATGTCGTCATACTTCTCCATGACGTCGTCAAAGTCGAGGTAATCTCCTGTTACAGGGCGGTATTTGGGGCCGACCTGTATCTTCAGACGCTCGTCAACGCCGCCGTTTATGGCGTAGAGCAGGCACTTTGCAAGGTTCGCCCTTGCGCCGAAGAACTGCATATCCTTGCCGACCCTCATCGAAGAAACGCAGCAGGCAACGCAGTAATCGTCGCCGTGGGTGACTCTCATAAGGTCGTCGTTCTCGTACTGGATAGACGAGCTCTTGATGGACATTTTTGCGCAGTAGCGCTTGAAGCTCTGCGGCAGCTTGGTTGACCAGAGTATGGTCATATTGGGCTCGGGCGCTGTGCCGAGGTTGTCGAGGGTGTTCAGGTAGCGGAAGGAGTTCTTCGTAACCATCGGAACGCCGTCGATGGACACACCGCCGATAGACTCCGTCACCCAGGTGGGGTCGCCCGAGAAGAGCGCGTTGTATTCGGGAGTCCTTGCAAACTTGACCAGCCTGAGCTTCATGATAAAGTGGTCGATATACTCCTGAGCCTGCTGCTCGGTTATCAGGCCGCGCTCAAGGTCGCGCTGAATGTAGATGTCAAGGAAGGTAGAAGTCCTGCCAAGGCTCATGGCTGCGCCGTTCTGCTCCTTGACAGCCGCAAGATAGCCGAAGTAGAGCCACTGAACGGCCTCCTTGGCGTTCTTTGCGGGGCGCGAGATGTCAAAGCCGTAGATATTACCAAGCTCCTTAAGCTGTTCAAGGGCTCTTATCTGCTCCGCGAGCTCCTCGCGCAGCTGGATATTCTTCGAGGTCATTCTGACCAGCGAGGTCGCAAGCTGCTTCTTCTTGTCCTCGATCAGCAGGTCAACACCGTAGAGGGCAACTCTTCTGTAGTCGCCGACGATGCGGCCTCTGCCGTAGGCGTCGGGCAGGCCTGTGATTATGGCCGACTTTCTTGCAAGGCGCATCTCGGGAGTATAAACGTCAAAAACGCCCTGATTGTGGGTCTTTCTGTAATCAGTGAAGATCTTTACGACCTCGGGATCGACCTCGTAGCCGTTCTCGCGGCAGGCGTTCTGCGCCATTCTGATCCCGCCGAAGGGCTGGAGCGAACGCTTGAAGGGCTTGTCGGTCTGAAGGCCGACGATCTGCTCCAGATCCTTGTCGAGGTAGCCCGCAGGGTGAGAGGTGATCGTCGATACGATCTTGGTGTCCATATCAAGGACACCGCCGGCCTCGCGCTCCTTCTTCGCAAGCTCCATGACCTGAGCCCAGAGCTTCCGGGTAGCCTCGGTGGGCCCTGTGAGGAAGCTCTCGTCGCCGTAATAAGGGGTATAATTCAGATTTATGAAATCGCGGACATTGACAGCCGTGCTGCTCCATTTTCCGGCATTGAAGCCTTCCCACTCTTCCATGAATTCACCGAACATAAAAGACATCCTTTCCTGACGGATTATTATAGAAAATACATCAATATAATCTTACCACATCCCGCCCGATTAGTCAACGAGTTTATGTATACAAAAAAAGGCGGTTCCGTGAACTTGATTTAGATAAAATGACGGCAGCCATACACAACAGGTTGTGCCTGTGTATGGCTGTGAACACAATTTGTACTATTTGTGATTATTTTACGACCTCAACTTTAATAAGGTTCGTGGTGCCGCTGCGGCCAAGGGGAACACCCGCCGTAACGACCACAAGATCGCCCTCCTTGAGATAGCCAAGCTTCTTTGAAACGTCCAGAGCGTGGGCTATCAGCTCGTCGGTGCTTGTCTTTTCCTCGATCATTCCGGGCTCGACGCCCCAGGACATATTCATGTGGCGGCAGGCCGTCTCGTCGGTCGTGAGGCCGATGATCGGGCAGTTGGGGCGGAACTTGGAGAGCTGTCTTGCGGTGGCGCCGCTCTTTGTAACGGTGAGAACTGCGGCGGCTCCGAGGTCGTGAGCCGTGGTAACGGTCGCGTGAGAGATAGCCTCGGTCACAGAGGTGCTCTTTGTTTCGGGTCTCTGGCGGAACTGTTCGATGTAGTCGATGTTTTTCTCTGTGGTCTCGGCGATGAGCGCCATCGTCCTTACGGCCTCGATGGGGTGGGCTCCTGCGGCGGTCTCGCCCGAGAGCATTATAGCCGAGGTGCCGTCATATATTGCGTTTGCAACGTCGGTGATCTCGGCACGGGTCGGTCTGGAGTTCGTTATCATCGACTCAAGCATCTGCGTGGCGGTGATGACCTGCTTGCCCGCGTTGTAGGCCTTGTGGATAAGCTCCTTCTGGATAGCGGGTATCTGCTCGAAGGGGATCTCAACGCCCATATCTCCGCGGGCGACCATTATGCCGTCGGCGGCCTCGAGTATCTCGTCGATATTGTCAACGCCCTGGGCGTTCTCGATCTTCGCGATTATACGGGGATTTGACCAGCCCAGCGACTGGGTGAACTTTCTGAGGTATATAACGTCTGCCGCTGTGCGGACAAAGGAAGCCGCGATGAAATCGAAGCCCATCTTTGCGCCGAAGGCAAGGTCGTCCATATCCGCGTCGGAGATAAAGGGCATGGAGAGCTTTACTCCGGGAACGTTGATGCCCTTATGGTCGGAGAGCTTTCCGCCGTGGATGACCTCGCATACTATGTCAGTATCTGTCAGGGACTTCACGACAAGCTCGATAACGCCGTCGTTTATCAGTATGCGCGAGCCGGGAGCAACGTCCTTCGGCAGGTGCTCAAAGGTTATCGAAGCGATCTCGCTTGTGCCCTCGACGTTCCTTGTGGTAAGGGTGAAGGTGTCGCCGTCCTCGATGAAAACGGGCTGATGATCCTTGAAATCGCGCAGCCTTATCTCGGGGCCCTTAGTGTCGAGCAGGCAGGCAACGTTGAGGCCAAGCTCGCGGCTGACCCTGCGGACGGTCTCAAAGCGCTGCTGGTGTATCTCATGCTCGGAGTGGGAGAAGTTGAACCTTGCAACGTCCATTCCCGAGCGCATAAGCTCGCGGAGCACCTCCTCGTCGTCGGTCGAGGGCCCTATCGTGCAGACTATCTTTGTTTTTCTCATATCAACACTACCTTTCGGTTGTAAGGGCAGGACCGCACACCCTGCGGTGCCGCCTCAAAGTTACAACATCATTATACTCCATAAAAAAATGATAGTCAATAGACAATTTGTTATAAAGTGAAAACTATTCTTCATCGCACATCGGCTGTCCCGATGAAAAATCCCGCGAAATCTATTGACAAAAAGTAAAAAATATTTTAATATTAAAGAAGGTATTTTATAATACGGGAGGAATAATATGTTTTGCAAACATTGCGGCGCCGAGTTGGAGAACGGCGCCAGCTTTTGTGATGTCTGCGGTCAGCAGTTCGTAATGACCGACAATATGAAGCGGGAGCAGTCTGTCCTGCAAACCCAGCAGCCCCAGCAGCAGCCCGCTGCCGAAGCGGCTGCGCTGCCTGCCAAGAGATCGCACAAGAAGCTGAAGATAATACTCATCATACTCGCGGCGCTGCTGCTGATCGGCGGCATAGTCTTCGGGGCGATCTATTATTACATTCTGCACAAGCCCGGAAACACTGTGCTGCTGGCCTGTGCCAAGACCTTCAACTCCGATAGCTTCCTCGCCGAGAGCGACACGGTGATCTATGTTGACGAGGCGGTGGCCGTCTATTCCGATACTCTCTCAAACAGCGGCAACATCGCGGAGGTCTTTATCAAGAAGCAGCTCGTCGAGACTGTGAAGGACGAGATCAAGGAAAAGCTTGGCATAACCTCGGACAAGGTGACGTTCAACGGCTCGTTCGGCGTTGTCGGGAAGGGCGATGACTGCGTGATCTACTCGCAGATCGAGGACGCCATACAGTTCCGCCTTGACAGCGACACCGCAAGGCTGCTGGTCGGCAACGAGTACACAAGAGAACACGACATGGAAGACATCGAGCGCAACTTCGATGACAACAAGTATGTGCGCAACTTCTTCAACATCATCGCCGTGAGAGGCCAGGACGACGACTCCGACGGCGAGAGCAAGGCCGCAAAGCAGATCAAGGAATTCTTCTCCGAGAATTACGACCAGCTCGGCTATGTGCTGGCAGACCTGCTCAACGACACAGGCGCAGGCTATATGAAGTCCTATGAAAAGGACGGCGACACCTACACCTTCAACATCGACGCCTACGCCTTTATCCGAGCGCTGGCGGACAACGAAAAGCTTGACTGCAAGCAGGAGTTCAAGGACGCGGTCGAAAAGTACATCAAGAAGCTTGAGAAAAAGAACATAAAGAGCATCGAGTGCCTGATAAAGGCCACCGTCGGCAAGGGCAGGATCGACCACTTCGAGCAGTCCCTGACCATCAACGGCCACACCGTCGCCACCACCACTACCACCTATTCTGATTACGACGACGTGGACAGCAGCGAGCTTGACATCAAGCAGTTCAAGGGCGTGGAGAGCTCCTCGCAGATCATCGTGAAGGTTATGAGCTTCCTCCAGGGCAGGCAGCTCAGCAGCATGAACACCGACGCCGAGGTCGTGTTCACGAAGGCCAAGGCCGCCGCCGAAGACATTCTTGACGAGGGCGGCAGCGTCAGCGACATCTACGCGCCGTCGGCGCCCGTGAGCATCGAGGAGCTCGGCGAGTCCGACGGAAAGGTCGAGCAGGCGATATACACGGCTCTGGACGATATGGGCGAGGATAACATTCTTATCTACTGGGAGATCGACGAGGACGGTATGCCGACCTTTGCACAGGTATGCAGGAAGGACAGCGGCATCGTAGGCCAGGAGCCCGACCCCGAGAGCAACTCCAAGCAGAAGCACGAGATAGGAACAAAATTCACGCCGTCGGCAGACGAAGACGAATAAACAGCCAAAGGGAGGATAACTATGTTTTGCAGACATTGCGGTTTTAAGCTGAGCGACGATTCGGCGTTCTGCATCAACTGCGGCAAGTCGGTGAGCGTTCCGCAGCAGCAGGAGCAGCAGCCATCGCCGCAGGACGATACACTTTTCATGCCCGCGGGAACGGAAAGCCGCCCGCAGACCACGGGCGGGATAATCCCCGACATCAGGACACAGCAGGCGCCTCGGCAGCAAGCCCCTCAGCAGCAGGCTGCTCCCCAAAGCTTCGCGGCTCCGACGGTGAGCGCTGCCCCCGCAGCGGCAGCCGTAAAAAAGAAAGCACCCGTCAGGCTGATAGCGCTTATCTGTGCGGGCGTGCTGCTTGTCGGCGCGATGGTTTTCGTGCTGATAAACTTTGTGCTCAAAAAGCCCGGCAACGCGGTGCTTTCGGCCTTTGCCAAGACCGTCTCCGCAGACAGCTTCCGCACCGAGACAGTGGTCAAATATGATTTTGACGGGATAAACGATCTCGCCGAGGAGCTGAGCGAAGAGGAGCTCAAGCGTTTTGACGAGGACGACCTCCGCGAACAGATCAAGGAAAGATACGGCCTCGAGCCCGACAGCCTTGACACCCGCTTCACCGCCGCGATAGCGGGCAAGGGCGACGACTGTGTTATCTACGGCCAGTTCGGCGGCTCGGTGCAGATCCTCTGGAACAGCGACTGTCTGGAATTGAAGATCGGCGGCAAGCTGCTCGAGGACGAAGGCATCGAGCCTCGTACCGAAAAGCAGAGCAACAAGGATATAGACAAGGCCTTCGAGATCATATCCGAGCGCGACCCCGAGAGCTTCCTCGAGGACAACGACGACCTTGCGGAGGAGCTCGAGGAGCATTTTGCAGAGAACTATGACAAGCTCGGCACCGTGCTTGCCGATATGCTCAACGACACCGACGCCAAGTATATACTTGAATACGAGCGCAGCATGAACAGCTACACCTTCGACATCGACGTTTTCAAGTTTGCGAAGGCGCTGGCAAAGAACAAGGAGCTCAAATGCACAGACGAATTCAAGGACATGGTAGACGAAATGATCGACGAGGTCGAGGAAGAAGGCATCGACGAGATCCGCGTGATACTTTCCGTTTCCCTCTCGGGCGGCAGGCTTGAGACCGTCGAGATCGAACCGGTCGTGAACGACCACAAGCTCGGCAAGGTCACCACCACCTACTCCGACATCAACGACCTCGACCCCGACGACCTTGACTTCGAGGAATTTGACGACGACGGCTTCGACTTCATTTACACCCCCTTGCTGATCGGCTATACACAGAAGAGCAAGCTGAAAAGCGCAAACGCAAACGCTAAGATCGTGTTCACCACCGTTGAATGTACCGTCGCAGATATGCTCGCAGATGGCGAAAACATGACCGATGTACGCAGCCTTGACTATCCCAAAAAGATAAGCGAGCTCGACACCTCGAACCCAATCGAAAACGCAGTGTACCAAGCCATGAAGGACAACGGCGATGACAGCGGTTATGTCTACTGGGAGATCGACAATGATTACACAATAACTCTCGCCCAGTTCGGCGAGGACGAAGAAGGTATCATCGGCCAGTATCCCGACCCCGAGAGAGATGCCTCGCGGAAGCACGATATGGGCAATAAGTTCTGAACAGTAAACAAGGACACCGACCCTTAAATATAAAGATAATAAAAGGAGAAGATCACTATGAAAAAAGCATTTACAGCAGCGCTCGCGTTCGGCACCGCACTGCTCTGCCTGACGGGCTGCGGCAACAAATTCGTCGGCGACTGGGAATGCACCAAGGTAAAGATCAATGGCGAGACCTACAAAGCCCGTGACTTCAAGGAAGAAACGGGATACGACATCGAAGACTATATGCAGATCACGATAGACAAGGACGGCACGGGCAGCCTCACCTTTGAGGACGGCGACTTCGAGACCGACTTTGAGTGGGAGTCCGACGACGACTCTATCACCTTCGAGCTCGACGACGATCTTCATCACAATGATGAGATCAAGGGCAAGCTGAAGGACGATGAGCTCGTTCTAAAGATAGAGGATCTGACCGTTTACCTCTCGCAGGACGGCGAAAGCGACGACGACGATGACGACGATGACGACGATGACGGCGACGAAAAAGGCAGCCGCCGCAGCAAGTCAAAGCTGAAAAGTGCAAACTCCAGTGCTAAGCTCGTGTTCACCACCGTTGAAAGAACCGTCGCAGATATGATCGCAGATGGCGAAAACATGAGCGAGATACACAGCCTTGACTATCCCAAAAAGATAAGCGAGCTCGACACCTCGGACGAGATCGAGAATGCTGTGTACGAAGCCATGAAGGACAACGGCGATGACAGCGGCTGCTATGTATATTGGGAGACTGACAGCACCGGCGGCGTGACCTTCGCACAGTTCGGTGAGGAAACGGACGGCATGATCGGCCAGTATCCCGAACCCGAGACCGACCCATCGAACGACCACGATATGGGATATGAGTTCTGAACGGTAAACAAGGGCACCGACCCTGTATATAAATCATAATAAAAGGAGAAGATCGCTATGAAAAAAGCACTTACAGCGGCACTCGCATTCGGCACCGCACTGCTCTGCCTGACGGGCTGCGGGAACAAATTTGAGGGAACATGGGAATGCGTTAAAATGAAGGAAGATGATGAAACTCTTAAAGCCAAGGATTTCAAGGACGAGCTTGGATATGACACAGATGAGTACATGGTCTTTGAGCTTGACGGCGACGGAACAGGCACGCTTACATTTATGGACGGCGAATACGAGACCGATCTTGAATGGGAAGCCGACGATGACGAGATCACCTTTGAGCTGGAGGATGAATTCCTTGACGGAAGCGACGAGCTCACCGGCGAGATCAAGGACGATCAGTTTATCATTGAGATTGAAAAAGACGACCTGAAAATGTACTTTGAAAAGTCAGACGACAAGGACGACGACGATGACGACGATGACGATGATGACGACGATAAGGGCCGCCGCAGCAAGTCAAAGCTGAAAAGCGCAAACTCCAGTGCTAAGCTCGTGTTCACCACCGTTGAATGCACCGCCGCGGACATAATTGCCGACGGAGGCACTTATGATGATATTCACAGCCTCGCCTATCCCAAGAAGATAAGCGAGCTTGACACCTCGAACGAGATTGAGAATGCTGTGTACAAAGCCATGAAGGACAACGGCACTGACAGCGGTTATGTCTACTGGGAGATAGGAGACCGTGGCAATGTGACCTTCGCACAGTTCGGTGAGGAGACGGACGGTGTGATCGGCCAGTATCCCGAGCCCGAGACCGACCCATCGAACGACCACGAAATGGGATATGAGTTCTGACAGAATCGCATAACACAAAAACTCCCCCGAGCTCGGGGGAGTTTTCTTTTGCCTTATTTGAATTTGTCCTTCAGCTTTTCAAAGAAGCTCTGCCGCTTCTGATAGTTCTTTTCGGAAAGCGAATCCTCGAAGGCGCGAAGCTTGGACTCCTGCTCCTTGGTCAGGTTCTTCGGTATCTCAACTATCACGGTGATGTAGTGGTCGCCGCGGTCACTGCGGTAAAGCCTCTTGACTCCCCTGCCGCGGAGCCTGAACTCCATTCCCGACTGCGTTCCCGGGGGAACGGGATACTTCACCTTGCCGTCAATGGTCGGTACAACGACCTCTGCGCCGAGGGTCAGCTGGGAATAAGTAAGCGGCACAGTTGTCCTGATGTCGTAGCCGTCACGGGTGAAGATCGGGTCGGGGCGGACGTTCACGTTGATGTGCAGGTCGCCGTTGGGGCCGCCGTTCGCGCCGGCATTTCCGCCGCCCTGTATGCGAAGGGTCTGGCCGTCGTCAACGCCTGCGGGTATCTCGATCTCGCGGGTGATGGTCTTCTTTACCTGGCCGCGTCCCGAACAGGTGGGACAGGGGCGGTCAACGGTCTTGCCCTTTCCTCCGCAGCGTGTGCAGACCGAGCTCTGCGAGATATTGCCGAAGGGAGTTCTCTGGGTCACGCGGACAGTACCCGTGCCTTTACAGTCGGGGCAGGTCTGGGGAGTAGTTCCCGGAGCAGCGCCCGAGCCCTTGCAATCGGGGCAGACCTCGGAGCGGGTCAGCTTGATAGATTTTGTAACGCCCTTGCAGGCCTCCATAAAATCAATGGTAACAGAAGACGAAACGTCGCTGCCGCGTCTCGGAGCATTCGGCCTTGACGACCGCGAGCCAAAGCCCGAAAAGCCGCCGAAGAAGGAATTGAGAATATCGTCCATATCTCCGAAGCCGCCAAAGCCGCCGCTGAAGCCGCCTCCCTGTCCTGCGCCGTAGTTGGGGTCAACACCGGCAAAGCCGAACTGGTCGTACTTTGCGCGTTTGTCCTTATCCGAAAGGATCTCGTAGGCCTCGTTTATCTCCTTGAATTTCTCCTCGGCCTCCTTGTCGTTGGGGTGAAGGTCGGGGTGATACTGTCTTGCCAGCTTTCGGAAGGCTTTCTTTATATCATCGTCCGAAGCGCCCTTCTGGACTCCGAGCACCTCGTAGTAATCTCTTTTGTCTGCCATAAGCATTCTCCTATTTCAAAGCACATTCGCCAAAACGCCGTGAAGCCGCAGAGCAGCGAACTGCCCTGCGGTCGCGGTGATCGGTTATTTCAAAGATCAGTCAACATCTGTGAAGTCGGCGTCGATAACGTTGTCGTCATTCTGGCCGCCCTGAGCTCCGCCCATATTGCCCATATTGCCCATGTTGTTGGGGTCAAAGCCGCCCTGAGCGCCCTGCTGAGCCTGTGCAGCCTCCTGATAGATCCTTGCTGCGATAGGCTGGAACTCGTTCTCGAGCTCCTTCTGTGCTGCCTTGATGTCCTCTACGCCCTTGTTGCCGTTGAGCGCGTTCTTGAGGGCATCTATCTTGGCCTGCACCCTGCTCTTCTCGTCAGCGGATACCTTATCGCCGAACTCGTTCAGCGCCTTGTCTACCTGGAAGCAGAGCTGGTCGGCCTGGTTGCGGGTGTCAACCTCTTCCTTCCTCTTTGCGTCCTCGGCAGCGAAGGCCTCGGCCTCCTTGACAGCCTTGTCGATGTCCTCCTTGGACATATTGGTGGAAGAAGTGATCGTGATGTTCTGCTCCTTGCCCGTGCCGAGGTCCTTTGCGGAAACATGAACGATGCCGTTGGCGTCGATATCAAATGTTACCTCGATCTGGGGGATGCCTCTCGGAGCGGGAGCGATGCCGTCCAGACGGAACATACCGAGCTGCTTGTTATCCTTTGCGAACTCTCTCTCGCCCTGAAGAACGTTGATGTCAACAGCGCTCTGGTTGTCTGCTGCGGTAGAGAAGATCTGGCTCTTCTTGGTCGGGATAGTTGTATTTCTCTCGATGATCTTTGTGCAGACGCCGCCCATGGTCTCAAGGCCGAGGGACAGAGGAGTTACATCGAGGAGCAGCAGACCTTCCTTGACGTCGCCGCCGAGAACGCCGCCCTGATAAGCAGCGCCGAGAGCTACGCACTCATCGGGGTTGATGCCCTTGAAGGGCTCCTTGCCGATGAATTTCTTAACAGCCTCCTGAACGGCGGGTATTCTCGAAGAACCGCCCACCATCAGCACCTTCTGGAGCTCGTTTGCCGAGAGTCCCGAATCGCTGAGCGCCTGTCTTACAGGTCCCATAGTAGCCTCTACGAGGTCAGCGGTCATCTCGTTGAACTTAGCCTGAGTAAGTGTCATCTCGAGGTGCTTCGGGCCTGTTGCATCGGCGGTGATGAAGGGCAGCGAGATAGTGGTGGAAGGTGTGCTGGAGAGCTCTATCTTGGCCTTTTCGGCGGCCTCCTTGAGTCTCTGCATAGCCATCTTGTCGCCCGAGAGGTCAACGCCCTCGGTCTGCTTGAATTCCTTTATCATCCAGTCGATGATGCGCTGGTCGAAGTCGTCGCCGCCGAGGCGGTTGTTGCCTGCGGTAGCAAGAACTTCGGTAACGCCGTCGCCCATTTCGATGATCGAAACATCGAACGTACCGCCGCCGAGGTCATATACCATTACCTTCTGATCCTCTTCCTTGTCGATGCCGTAGGAAAGAGCAGCGGCTGTCGGCTCGTTGATTATACGCTTTACATTGAGGCCTGCTATCTGGCCTGCGTCCTTGGTGGCCTGGCGCTGGGCGTCGGTGAAGTAAGCAGGGACGGTGATAACGGCGTCTGTCACGGGCTGACCGAGGTAAGCCTCGGCATCGGCCTTCAGCTTCTGGAGTATCATCGCGGAGATCTCCTGAGGAGTATAGCTCTTGCCGCCCATCTGAGCCTTATAGTCAGAGCCCATGTGTCTCTTGATAGAGATAACTGTGTTGTCGAAGTTTGTAACTGCCTGTCTCTTGGCCACCTGACCAACGAGTCTGTCGCCGGTCTTTGAAACGCCGACTACGGAAGGCGTAGTTCTTGCGCCCTCGCTGTTGGGGATTACGACTGCCTCGCCGCCCTCAACGACAGCCACGCAGGAGTTTGTTGTACCAAGGTCTATTCCGATTATTTTTGCCATAAGTCATTCTTCCTTTCAAAAATCAATGTTCATTGTCTTCCGTTCTTTTGTTTCCGCCCTGCGGCGGTGTGATAACTATTGTGCATTGTGAATTGTGCATTGAAACTGCTGCTATGGATTTGCGACTATTACCATCGCGTGTCTGATGACCTTGTCGCCAAGCATATAGCCCTTCTGGAGCACCTGAGCTACGGTGTTCTCGCCGAGCTCATCGTTGTCCACGGTGCTTACAGCCATTGCAAAGTTCGGGTCAAATTCCTTACCCTCAAGCTCCATCGGTGTTACTCCCAGCTTTGTGAGCATATCCGAGAACTGCTTGAAGATCATCTCTACGCCCGATTTGTAGGCGGCGTCGGCGGTCTCGGTCTGTAGTGCCCGCTCAAAGTTGTCGATGAGCGGAAGTATCTCCGCGACCGTGTCGCCCTTAATGCTTGCCGAAAGCTCGAGCCGCTCCTTTGCCGAGCGCTTTCTGAAGTTATCATACTCGGCCATCAGCCGCAGATACTTGTCATTTGCCTCGTCGAGCTGAACCCTGAGCTTTTCTTCCTCGGTGGGCTTGTTGTCTTCTTGCTCCTGTTCTGCCTCCTCTTTATTATCTTCGGCGTTTTCTGAAACAGGCTGCTCCTGTTCGGGGCTCTCCTGCTCCGCCTGAGCTTCTTCCTCCTGTGTTACAGGCTTTTCGTTTTCCTCCTGCATCACTTCCTGCGCCTCCCTTTCTCTATTCTTTTTCATCTTCGCCCGGATTGTCGTCTGTCAGCAGCTCGGTGAGCTTCTGGGAGAAGTACTCGATATACGGGATGAACTTTGCGTAATCGAGCCTCATTGGTCCCAGCAGACCCAGCGTGCCGACCTGCCTGCCGTCCTTGCTGAACGGTGCGGCTATCAGGGACGAGTTGCTTATTACAAAGCCCTCGCTCTCGGGCGAGAACATTACCTGCAATCCGCTGAACGTTTCGTTAACGAATTGCATCATGCCTTTTTTATTGTCCAGGAAGCTTATTATCTCTCCCTGGTCGAAGTCCTTGCAGGTGAGCAGGTTCTTGGCGCCCGTCACCGAGACCTCACTTGACGTGAACTCCTTTGAAAGCTGCAAGAGCTCGTTCATAAGGGGCGCCAGCGTCATCATATATGCGCCCATCGCTGCGGTGAGGTCGTCGAACTTCTTCTCGCTCAGCTCCTCCAGCGGAACGCCCTGCAGGTTGGTTTGCAGGTAGTTGTCGAAAAATTCAAGCTGCTCGTTGGTCAGGTCAAATTCAAGCCTGCACACCTTGTTCTTGATGGCGCCGCTCGAGGTTATCATAAGGATAACGTACATCCGCTTGCCCGTGGGTATGACCTCGACCTTCGAGATCATCGAGAACTTAGGCGTTGAGGTCGCGACCACCGACGCACATTTTGTAAGCTCTGCCAGCGCCATCGACGCCGAGTTCACAAGCTCCTCTTCGGTGACGGCG
>OCTW013414958.1_pt1 | contig 19024 bp, 15 predicted proteins | sample 1539671 | NCBI WGS metagenome assembly OCTW01 (sample SAMN02144230, study PRJEB22623) | gut metagenome | biome: sheep rumen | host: Ovis aries | place: New Zealand
CATCATTTTGTGCATTATCTACATATTCAAATTCTTCGTTCATTTTAATCCCCTCTTTACCCAAATTTACAATAGACTAATAAACTAGCCTACCAATATCATACCTAGTATAACATAAAAAAAAGAAAAAGAAAATAAAAAAATAACATTTTTTAAATTTTCTTTTAATAAAAGCAAAGAATAAGAATTCTTTGCTATATATAACTATAATTTAAAATCGCCCAAAAAATCATTTATAGTCAAAATTTTATTATCTATATTTTTTAAAGATTCATCATTAATTTCCTCTTTTTCTTCAATAGATCCTAATTCAGAACACATAAAAACATCAATTATCTTACTTTTACAAATATTATTACCTGTTGACTTTCTATCTAAAAGTGAAAAATCTTTAGCCAAATTAAACAAAATTTCATCATTTGTTACTATACCCAACTTATCATTTAGTCGTACAGGATAACTCTTTATTATATGATATGGATTAGTTTTAACGTCTCTTATTCCTTGTAAACCACGTTTTGCTCTTCCACTATATTCAAAATTATCTAAGCTAATTCTTTTTGCAGTACTCTTATCAGTAAACATAATAAATTGACTTATATCTTTTGATAAAACAAAACCCGACACAACATAATCATCTTTTAAATTAATAGCTTTAACACCACTAGTTTTAAGACCTACCAAAGGAATTTCAGAAGCTAAGTAACGTAATACATAACCATTTCTAGTAACAATCAAAACATCACTATCTTCATTTTCATTAATTGATACACTAACAACACAATCCTCAGATTTAAACTTCATACATGTAATAGGTTTAGAATACCTTAACACCTTATATTCAGACAATTTAGAACTTTTAACCATGCCATTTTTAGTAAATATAGTAACATTTTTATCATCATCAAAATTATCAATAACAAATGCACCAACAATATTTTCATCCTCATCCAACTTAATAATATTACTAATATGCTTACCCGAATCCTTCCATTTTAAATCAGGAAGTTCATGAACAGGAACATATAAATAATTTCCTAAATCAGTAAAAATCAATAAAGTCGAATATGTATTAGTACTAAACATTCCAATAACATAGTCCAAATCTTTTAAACTCAAATCATCACTATTGCTAGCATTATAACTTCTAACAGAAGTTCTTTTAACATAACCATCATGAGTAACAACCACAACACAATCTTCCTTAGTAATTAAACTTGCAGCATCAATCTTAATATCAGTAATTTCTTCTTTTATTTCAGTTTTTCTTGGAGTACCATACTCTTCTTTTATTCTAAGAAGCTCTGTTTTTATAACATCTCGAATTTTTTTAGGATCTTTCAATCTTGCTTCTAAAGCCTTAATTATTTTAGCAAGATTTTTCTGCTTTTCCAACAATTCAACTACATCAGTATTACTTAATCTATATAACTGTAATTCAACAATTGCAGTTGCTTGAACTTCTGTAAATTCAAATTCATCAACCAAATTTTTAATAGAATCACTTTTATTTTTACTTCTTCTAATAGTCGCTATTACCTCATCAAGTATTGATAAAGCCTTAATCAGTCCTTCTACTATATGCATACTAGTTTTAGCATGTTCCAAATCAAAAATAGTACCCTTAGTAACCACATCAACCTGATGATTAATATAAGCTTTTAAAATATCAATAACACCTAAAGTCATAGGTCTGTTATTAACAATAGAAACCATATTATAATTATAAGATATCTGCATATCAGTATTTTTCAAAAGATAATTAATAACTAATTGACTATTAGCATCCTTTTTCAAATCAATAACAATAGTTTCAGGATTATCTAAATTCGACTCATCTCTAACCTCAACAATACCATCAATCTTTTTATCAATTCTAATATCATCTATCTTCTTTACTAAACTTGCTTTATTAACATCAAAAGGAATTTCAGTAATAACAATTTGCGTCTTACCCTTATTTTTTTGCAATTCATACTTAGAAGTAACAATAACACGACCTCTACCTGATTCAAAAGCTTCACGAATTCCATTAGTTCCCTCAACAATCGCACCAGTTGGAAAATCAGGCCCTTTTAAAACTTCCATCACTTCAGATAAAGAAACATCAGGATTATCAATAATCAAAATTGTTGCATCAACTACTTCACCCAAATTATGTGGAGGAATATTAGTCGCATAACCTGCACTAATTCCAGTAGAACCATTAACAAGTAAATTAGGAAACTTTGCTGGCAAAACAGTAGGTTCTAACAATGTATCATCATAATTCCAAGTCCATTGAATTGTATCTTTATCAATATCTTTTAGTAATTCATTACTAATTTTAGATAATCTTGCCTCAGTATAACGCATTGCAGCAGCACTATCTCCATCCATAGAACCATTATTACCATGCATATCAATAGTAATAGTATTCTGCTTCCACCATTGACTCATTCTAACCATTGCTTCATATATGGAAGAATCGCCATGTGGATGAAACTGACCCATAACATTTCCAACAGTTTTAGCTGACTTTTTATATGCCTTATCAAATGTATTTTTGTCCCTATACATTCCATATAAAATTCTTCGCTGAACAGGTTTTAAACCATCTCTAACATCTGGTAAAGCTCTTTCTTGAATAATCGATTTTGCATACTCACCAAATCTAACACCCATTATTTCTTCTAGTGAATAATCATATATTCGTTTCATTATATCCTGCATAACATCACCATTTAAATTATAATAAAAAAATAAAAAAAAGGCAAATAAATTGTCTATTTTTTATTATTATTCATCACTTTTTTCATCTTCAACATTATCATCAGATAAACTTGAAACAGTTGTAGTCTGAACTACAGTAGTAGGAGCAGCCGTAGTAGTTGTAGTAGTTGTAGTAGTAGTTGTAGTTGTTGTTGTTGTAGTTGTTGTTGTACTAGTAGAAGTAACAGACGCAGTACTTGAAACAGTATTATTATTTGTAACATTAGCACTATTACCACTAACCTCAGTAGCATTAGCATCAAAACTTTGCCCTTTTTCTACCATATCTATCGCCGCTTTAGCATATTCAACTGTAGAATAATCTGGTTCCATAACATAAAGCATTTGACCATTAAAACTATAAGTATAATTAGAAGAATCAAATCCATTAACACTTATATTAGAAATAACCCATTTTGGCATTTTTTCTAATTGAAATTTAGCTAATTTTTGAACATCCTCAACAGAAAAATTCGTTTGAAAAGAATCCTTCAATACTTCCAATAAACTAGTATACTTACTTAATATTTCAGGAGATAAAGCCTTATTAACAATAGCCTTAATTACAGCCTGTTGATTTCTACCTCTTTGTCTATCACCATCAGCAAAATTATATCTTGCTCTAGAAAAAGCTAAAGCTTGTTCACCATTTAAATAATTATAACCACTATTAAAATAATAATTAGATTCAAACGCATATTCAGAATATACATTTACTCCACCTAAAACATCAACCATATTAATCAATGAAGAAAAATTTACCCTTATAAAATAATTTATATCAACATCTAATAATTGTCCAATAGTTCCCATTGAACATTCTACTCCATATAATCCTGCATGAGTAAGTTTATCCTTAGCACCATCAGCACAAGATAATCCTACATAATAATCACGAGGAATAGAAGTTAACAAAATTTGATGAGAAACAGGATTTATAGTTATTATCATATTAACATCACTTCGCGATACAGAACCGATTTCACCATAAGTATCAATACCACTCAAATAAATATTAAAAGGAGTATTAGTAACATCAACCACTTTAGATTCAACAACATTTTTCTTTTTTATATTAAATTCATATACAATCTTAGTATCTGATTCAAAATTTTCTACTTCTTCCTTCAAAATTTCCATATGATAATCAGCAACCATAATCAAATCATATTTTGAATTCAATAACGAATTAGCTAGTTCAATAATATTTTTACAGTTATTCTTCTTAATGGATAAATCACTACTTAACTTTTCCATTGCGGAATCATTATCCACTAATCCTTGAACATAATAAACTTCTTTTCCTTTTATAGAATCAGCACCATCATAAGAACTAGATTTTAAAGATACAACATAAAATTTAGAAACTGCTTCATTATTATTCGTAATATCTGATAAAAAAGAAATAGTATGAACAATATAATAATTTCCAAAAACAGTCCCAATAGATATCAAAGTCATTAAAACACAACATATAATTTTAATCTTCCATTTAATTTTATTATTTAGGATAAAAAAGCCAAAAATTCCTATTAAAGTAATACATACAAGTAAAACCAAAAAAAACATCTTAAATGGAAGCATATTTAATCTAATAATATTAATGATTAAAAGTAAAATACAAATTAAAAATATAGCAAAAAAAACAAGACTTATTTTCTTTATTTTACGTTTTTTTTCCCTACCTATTGTCTTAGTTTTATTTTTCATTTAATCACCCTATCCAATACTAATTAATTATAACATCATAAAAAAAATTAATCAACAAAAAAAAATAAGCATTATTAAATGCCTATTTTACTAATAAGTAATTTGTCATTTTTAATTAAATACGTAATAGTAACTTTACCATCTTTTTTCCCAAAAAAATTATCCTGTTCATTTCTTACTACATCCTTAATATAGCCAATTTTTTCTTCTCCTCTTAAATAATTTTTAATCCTACCTAAATCTACAAATTCATTTTTAACTTCACCATGTTCAATATTAATTAAATTATTATAATAATTATAAACTTCATAAGGATTATCAATTACATTTTTATTGTAAACAACACTAAACTTATTCTTACCATTTTTCTTAATCTTATCTATAGTAAAATAATATATTTTAGTAGTAGAAATATCATAATTTGTCTTTTGATTTAAATAAGTATAACTATTAACAGCAGAATCAAATATTACGCCTTTATCATGCATAGAATTAGTAATACCTAGTTTTACTATATCTTCACTACTATAATTTAAAGTAAAATTTTCATTTATAACATTAGCCAAATCATCAGCAGAAAAAACATTAGTAGCATTATTATTGTATAAATACTCAATCGCAAAATTTAAATACTTTTCATCATTACCAGAAATCAATTCATCAAAATAATTTGAAATTTCAGCACTCTTTTCCTCAATTTTAAGCTTTTCAAGTTTAGTTATTTTATTAGTATTTAATAAAATTGCCAAAAAAATAATAACAAATAAAATAACAAAAAAAGAAATAATAACACTTTTATTACTTAACAATTCATTAAACTTCTTTTGCATATTTACACCTTCTTTTATCTTACCTTAGAAATTAGCAATTTACTATTTTTATTCACAAATGTTATTTTAACCTTTTTACCTTTTTTAGCAAACTTTGAAACATCTGAATCAATACTATTTTTAAAACTATTTATACTACCTGATCCAGCTAAATAATTTCTCATAGGAAGTAAATCCTTTAAATCATAAACCATATTTCCATCTACTTCCATACCATTATTCTTCTGATTCTTATCCATATAATAATTATAAGCATCATATGGATTAGAAATTGTATAAATCGTATAAGTAGCAACATATTTACTCCTACTAATTTTAGAAATACTCTCTAACTTATAATAAGTAACTGGAGTCTTAGAAATAGTATCGCTATCTACTTTAATAGAATTAAACTTATATGCTCCACTGGTTACATCATAAGTAACATTTTTACCTGCTAATAAAGGAGTAATTCCTATATTTTTAATATCTTCTTTTGTAACTTTTAATGTAAAATGTTCAGTAATAAAATCATAAATTTCATCAACAGTCATTTGATTATTAGAATTAACATTATATGAATAATCAAGAGCAAATAAAATATACTTATCAACCTTTTTACTCTTATTCTGCACTAAATCATCTAAATAATTAACTAAATTTCTACTATTATTTACTATAAACTCTTCTTCAATAGAAGAAATATTTCTTGCATTAAACAAATATGCAAAAGTAAAAATTATAATTATAAAAACAAGCACAATAAGAACACTAACACCTTGATTTTTTTTACAATAATCAAAAATCTTATCAAACATATTTTTTATATTATTCTTCAAATTATCCATACAAAACCACCATCATCTTAATTTAGCTAAGATTATTATAACATATTAACATAAAAAATAAAAAATTATTTTTTATCCCTAACAGGAGATACTTTATAAACCTTATTATCTTTAAATCTAATTACAGTAGTCTTATCTAAATCTTCCAAAATATTTTCATCAACAAGAGAATCCAAAGAAACCCTTCTCTTTTCAATTTTACTTTCAATAATAGATTTAGAATTATCATATTTTTTTAAAATATAAACCAACAAGTCAGAACCATTTTTTAAAATAAAAGAGCTCGATTCATCTTCTGGAATATAAATAATTGTCTTATTAAATTCATCACAAAATCTAGCCAATTCATCAATATTTTTAATATAAACAATTGAATCCTCATTTATTTCATAATTAGTATCTGCATACACCAAAATAGAATCATAAACTTTTAAAATTTTTTTTAACTTAACATCATACAAATTCTTCTTATCAGTATCCTTTTTAAATATTTGAATACATAGTATAAACAATAAAATACCACTTATAGTAAAAAAAATAATTGAAAAATTAACCATATCGTTAAAAGTTAAAATCAACGAAACTAAAAAGAAAATCAAAGTTAAAACAGCCAAAATAATTTTATTATTCAAACTTTTCATTTTTCACCCCTCACAATCATTGCAGGATAAGCAATATAAGGAATTCTCAAAATCACCTTACCAACTACCTGATCTTTTTTTACATACGAAGAATCAGCAGTATTATTATAATCACCTTTAGTAATATAAGTACCATCCGAATTAATATTTATAACCCTATGAACAACAATAATATTATCATCATTGACATAAGCAATAATATCACGAACTTTAATTTTATCAACATTAAATGTCTTATCAACCAAAACGGCATCGCCAATTTTAATATTAGGATTCATAGATGGAGTTTTAATCCCAATAATTTTAAAAGGACCAATACCAAGTAATAAGCAAATCAAAACAACAACCAAAATAGCAAAAGGAATATCAGATTTTGTAAATACACTACCACTTCTACTTTGTATATATTGTTCCCCCATATTATCAATCATATTTAAATTAAAAATAAAATTAGAAAAAGGTAAAAGTAAATTAAAAATACTAATCATATAATCGCCCAAATCAGGTTCAATAGGAACATAATAAAAATACGTATCAACAAATAACCTATAAATTAAATTACTTCTAAAATCATTTTGGTATGCAAAATAAGAACACATAACATTCTTCATTCCTATTGGTAAAACTGAAATAGAAAAAAATTTAAAAATTTGCGTAATAGACGAAAAAGAATCAAATCTTATTTGCAAAACAATCTCAAATAAAGCAAGTAAAATTGTAACAATGTAAATATAAACTTTCTTATCCCTATTAGCCCTTATAAATATATACCTAAAAAATTCAGTAGAAATAATTAAAACAGCAATAGGAAAAACATTATAGATAATTCCCTTAAAAGTTAAAGAATATGAATTAGTTAAAAAACCTTTTACAATACCTACAAAATAAATAATAATAAAATATAAAATTAAATTAATACAAGTATTTTTAACAATCTTGCCATTCAAATAATTAGTAATAATCCTTCTATAACCATATAACATATACGACACAAAAGCTAAAATTAAAAATAAAGAAGCAACAATAGATTCATTATACCTAAGAAAAAAATTACATATAAAAAACCTATATATAATCATATAGAAAAAAATCAATAAAAAAATAAACAAATTTTTATTTTTTCTATTCATAACACACCTTCAATATTCTTATAGAAATATTTTAACATTTTATAAAAAAAAAATAAATAAAAAACAAAAAAAAGCAAAAATAATTTGCTTATAAAAACTAATTACTAAATATTTGAACCCAATAAACAACATTTTTATATTCAAAATATCCAATACCAATTTTATTATATTTCTGATTTACCATATTTACATAATGACCATGAGAATTAGCCCAAGCAGATACAACATCAACAGAACTATCATAACCAAAAGCAATATTCTCAGCACTACAACGTACATTAATATTTAAATCTTTTAAAACAGAAGAATAAGAAAGTCCATTAGGTCTCACATGATCAAATTTATCATTTAAAGCAATTTCAATCGCTCTAATAGATGCAGCAAGAGATAAATCCTCATCATATACCAAATCAAAAATACCTAATTCATTTCTATAATTATTAGTATAATAAATAATATCATAAGAAAGAAGCCTGTTTTCAATAACACTACTACGTGCTAAAGAAACATAATCATCAAAAGAATCATAATTACTTAAAATAACATCTTCAGAATCTAAATTTCTAAAAGAATTATATCTAATAATATCATTTGATAAAAAAGAAGATTCTGCATTCTCAACTAAAGTATCAAAAAAAATATAAAAAACAAATAAAACTATAATAATATATACGATAACCCCCTTGTTTTTCATATATATCCCCCCGATTAAGTCGTATATTATATCATAAAAAATAAAAAAATCAAGGTTTGTGTTAAAAAATACGTATATTATTATAATTATATGCAAAAAAAAAGCAATTTATACTAAATTGCTTAAATAATTACATTTTTTGTTCATAATTTAATAAAATCGTTTTGTTAAAAGTATAATCACTTGTAGGTAAATCTGCAGCATTACTTAAATCAGGATAATCTATTGTAATAGTAACAGTTTGATGTGCACCTTGAACTAAAGTAGAACCAACTAAAGGCATACCACCAACAGTATATCTAAAATATGGTGTAGATGATTCAGTATTCTTTTGTTCAACTAAAGTAGTAACAGTTTGGCCAACAGTTGTAATATCATTGCCATCTTCTTTAATAGATTTTAAAACAGCATCCAATGTTCCATCATTAGCTACATCAAATGTAAATGAAAATGATTTTCCAGGTTCCTTCAAAGTAACATTAAAATCCAATCTAACTCCACCAGTTGTTTCAGTTTTAACAATTGATCCTGTATAATTTCCAGGATTTTCAGAATCCTCAGTATAAACAAGCATTTCCTTTTTAGTATTTTCAGTACCATCTGTAGAAATCATTACAGTATTTTCTCTATCTGTTAATACCGAATCAGCCCCCATCGTTAAATTTTTCATATTAACATTCCAAGATACACTCTTAATCTTAGCAGTACCATTAATAGTTAAAGTTTCCCTTAATTGTGCATATCCAAAAGAAACTCCAGCAATAATTAAAGCAAATAACATAATAAATAATCCAGTTTTACCAGTATTTACTCCTCTTTTCCTCATACATAAATCTCCAATCTTTCCTATTTCAAATACATTATAACATCATATTTTCATTTTACAAATATTTTAACATTAACTTTACACAGCAATTTACTAAAATTTACACTTTATAAATTAAATTAGAAATAAGAAGTCCTATTCAAAAACATTAACTTCTAACAAACTATTCATTATTTACCAATATGACACATTTATTATTAAACGACACTGTTTTAACAATACTATCTAATAAATCAAAAGATAAACATTCAAGCCTATCAACCTCATCAACAATAACATCACCATACCTAATAATATTATTCATAATTTTTCTATTAACAGAAAAAATAGAATCACTTGATAAAATTAAAGAACTAATATAACATTTTTTCTTTCTAATAAATTCTAACTCATCTAATTTCTTATCATTCAACACATTATCAACTATATCAATAAACTTTTTATATTCATTTGTATCTGCTGAAAATCTTACCAAAACATAATCATCAACAACTACCAAATCCATTTCAATATCGTAATATATTATTTTTTTATTCTTCATTTCTTCAATAGTAACTGAAGTTACACCAAGCTTCATATCAAAATAACACGTTAAATATGATAAAAAATCATATAAATCAACATCTTTATTTATCTTTATTTTATATGATAAAGAAACCTTTGGAATAGTAACATCCATCTTTATTTTTTCAAAATTTGAAACAACAATATTAGGTTCATTATACTTCTTTATCTTAAAATTATTATTCAAGTCAAATGATTTTTTACCTTGATTTTCTTCAACAACTCTAAATACTTCATCAGGATTAACATTTCCTGTTACAACTACAAACATATTATTTGGATGATAAAAAGTATTATAACATTTATACAAATCTTCCTTAGTAATTGAATAAATACTATCATGTGTACCAATAATAGGATATTTCAAAGGATGCTCAACTAATAAATTATACATAGACCTATCATGCATCCTAGTATCTGGATCATCCTGATACATAATTCTTTCTTGATCAATTATCCCTTTTTCTTTTTCTACATTCTCATCAGTAAAATAAGGTGATTGAACAAAATCTAATAAACAATTTAAATTTTCATAAAACTTATTAGGGCCAGAAAATAAATAAGTAGTATGATCATATGTTGTAAAAGCATTACTATTTGCACCATTAAGAGAAAAAATTTTAAAAGGATCTTCACCTTTTTCATCCTCAAACATCTTATGTTCTAAAAAATGAGCAACCCCATATGGAACTTTAACAATAGAACCATTATAATCAAATTCAACAATATTTGAACCATATTTAGTTGTAAAAGTTACATATATATCATGTTTATTAGACATAGGTACAACATAAACACAAAGTCCATTAGATAAAACTTTGCTATATAATTTCAAATTTAAATCATTAAACGTCTGAATCAAGTCTATCTCCTCCATGTAATAAATAAATTGTATCTAAATGTATTTTTGAAGAAAAATTAATAATATCCTCTCTACTAACCTTTTTAATATTTTCAATCCTATCATCAATTAAATCAAATCCTAAATACTCACTTGAAACTAAATTATTCAAAATTTGAGATTGAGAATCAAGAATCACTTCATAACTATTTAAATAAATTGTTATTGCTTTTTGAATATCTTCATCACTAAAATTACCCTTTTCCATATTACTAATCTCTTTTTTAATTAATAAAATAGCTTTATCAAAATCCTTTTCATCAATACCAGAAGAAATAAACATAATATCACTAATTGACTTTATAGACGAATAAATATAATAACACAAACTATTTTTTTCTCTAACATTTAAAAATAACTTTGAATCAGAAGAGCCACCTAAAATATTTGAATAAATATAAGATACATATTGTTTTTCAAATAAACTTAAAGGTTCTAATTTAAAACCTAAAAACAATTTAGCTTGATTTATATCTTTATATTCACTTATAATATTTACATCTTTTCTAAAAAAATTATATTTATTAAAAGAAATATTAAAATTCATCCTTTTTTCATTTAATAAAAAATTATCTTCACAAATTTCTTTTACTTTTTTTTCATCAACATTACCAATTATAAAAATATTTACAGTATCATTATTTATCATATCTAAATATTCTTGATACAAACTTTTACTATTAATTTTTTTTAAATCTTCCAAATATCCATTAGGATTAATTGAAAAATTTTCATTTTCACACATAAATTTAGTAAATCTTCTATATGCATAATTATCAGGATTTTCATCTTCAGTTTCAATATTTAACTTTATTTTATCAAAAGCAAATTTAAAATTACTTTCATCAAAACAACCATCTTTAACATTAGGATTTAAAATTATATCAAAAAGAAACTTTAAAGAATCAGACAAAATATCTTCCTTCAAATAAGTTGAATCAACAAATGATGACGTAAAAGAAATAATTGATGAATCACCAGATATAAGGCCTGCAGAACCATAAGACAAATCATATAATTCTTCACTAGCTATATTAAGAAGTCTATCATTAGGATATTTCAAACTTCCTTGAATAAGAATCAATCTAAGTAAATTTCTACTAGTAACTCTAGACTTTTCAAGTCTACTTAAAAAATCAATTTTAACATTGATTTTTTTTGTATTATTAGTTTTAATGATATGAAGTTTATAATTATTCATATCATAATGATTAATCTGCATTTTCACCTCTAGACTCTATTTCAACGACTGATTCTAAAGATAATCTAATCATCTCATCAAATGACCTTTCCCTCTCATCACTAGTAGTTTCTTGCTTAGTAACCAAACTATCAGAAACAGTTAAAATACATGCCGCATTTTTACCTAAAATTTGAGCATTATTAAAAAGAGCAAAAGATTCCATTTCAACAGCTAAACAACCATATTCTTGATTTAACCTCTCATAACTAAACTTAGGATTTTCACTATAAAAAACTTCTGATGAATAAACAGTTCCAACATTTAAATGACAATTTAAATCTTCAGCCTTACTCTTAATTATTTCGTTAAGAAATTTAGAACCCCTAATATTATGAGTTTCATAATCACTTTGAAGTAATGCAAAATTACTATCACTATAACTATTATCAACTAAAATCAAATCATAAATTCTTAAACCTGCATCATATGCTCCACATGATCCTACTCTAATAATATTATCTACATCATAAAATTTAAATAATTCATAAGAATATATTCCAATACTTGGAAAACCCATTCCTGATGCCATAACAGTTACACGAGTTCCCTTATAATAACCAGTATACGCAAACATATTTCTAACATCATTTACCAACCTATAATTTTCTAAAAATTTTTCTGCAATATATTTTGCCCTTAAAGGATCTCCAGGCATAATTACAGTACGAGCTATATCACCTTTTTTAGCCTCATTATGTGGTGTCATATTATCACCTCTCCTATTCTATAACATTATTATATCAAAAAAAATAAAAAAAATAATTAAAAATAAATTTTTTTTAATTATTCTTTATATTCAAACTCAAAATCTAAAATTCTAACAGTATCTCCCTCTACCGCACCTAATTCTCTTAGTTTATCATCTACACCAATTTTTTTTAATTTATTAGCAAATCTCATAACAGATTCATCAGTCTGAAACTTAGTCATTCTAAGAATTTTTTCAACCTGCTCACCTCTAATAATCCATTCATTGCCTTGTTTATCAATTGTAAATGGTAAATCTTTTTTAAATTTATAAACAATATGTTTTTCAACAACATCATCATTATATAAAGTATCCTTAGGAGTAACATCTAAAATATCAGCTAACCTATTTACAACTTTATCAATTCCTTCTCCAGTAATACCTGAAATTTCATATATTTCAACATTCTTAACTTTTTTTCTAAATTCAGTTAAATTTTTTAAAGAATCAGGCATATCCATTTTATTAGCCAAAATAATTTGCGGTTTATCAAGTAATTTAGGATTAAAATTTTCTAACTCCTTATTAATAATTAAATAATCTTCATATGGATCACGACCCTCAATTGCAGACATATCAACAACATGAGCAATAACACGTGTTCTTTCAATATGTTTTAAAAATTTATCTCCTAAACCTTCTCCTAAAGAAGCTCCTTCAATTAGACCAGGTAAATCAGCTACAACAAAAGATCTATCACCACTTGCCTTAACCATACCAAGATTAGGCGTTAAAGTTGTAAAATGATAAGCAGCAATTTTAGGTCTAGCTTTAGAAATCTTAGAAATAAAAGTAGATTTCCCTACACTAGGCATGCCAACTAAACCTACATCAGCTAATAATTTCAATTCTATTCTAACCTTTTTTATTTCACCAGGCTCACCATTTTCACAATAACTAGGAGCTGGATTATTACGAGTAGCAAGAGCAATATTGCCACGTCCTCCACGCCCACCATAAGCAGCAATAAAAGAATCATCACGAGCAACCAAATCAGCCATAACAAGACCTGATTCCATATCAGTTATAATAGTTCCTTGTGGAACTTTAACAATAACATCAGAAGCATTTGCCCCCTGCATTCCTTTGCCTAATCCATTTTCACCTTTAGAACCTTTAATAACTCGCCTATACCTTAAATCTAGCAAAGTATTTAATCCTTCATCGACCTTAAAAATAATATTACTTCCTCTTCCACCATTTCCACCATATGGTCCACCCATTTCAATATACTTTTCACGTCTAAACGCCATACAACCATTGCCACCATCACCAGCCATCAATTCAACAGTAACCTCATCTATAAACATAATCATCACCCTTTTCAAATAAAAGACTAAAAATATACTAATAAACTTATTATAACATGTCAAGAAAAAAAATACTATAACAGTATTTTTTAAAATTCAAATTGTGAATTATATAATTCGGCATAAAAGCCATTTTTAGCAATCAATTCTTCATGATTACCTTGTTCTATTATATTACCATCTCTCATAACTAATATTAAATCAGCATTCTTAATAGTTGACAATCTATGCGCAATAATAAAACTAGTTTTTCCCTTCATCAATTTATCCATCGCAACTTGAACTAATTCCTCAGTTCTAGTATCAACATTAGAAGTAGCCTCATCTAAAATTAAAAAAGGACATTTTTCTATCATACCACGTGCTATAGTAATTAATTGTTTTTGACCTTGACTAATCGCATCATTATCCCCAACCATAGAATCAATACTTCCAGGTAAAGATTTAACAAAATGCTCAATTCCAACTAATTTACAAGAATTCCATATTTCCTCATCACTAACATTACTATTAAATTTAATATTATCATGAATACTTCCATCAAATAACCAAGTATCTTGTAAAACCATACAAAATAAGTCATGAATATTTTCACGAGTTAAATCTTTAATAGAAACACCATCAATTACAATATCACCATCATTTATATCATAAAACTTCATTAATAAATTAACAATAGTAGTCTTACCTGCTCCAGTAGGACCTACAATCGCAATTTTTTGACCACTCTTAATAGATGCACTAAAATTCTTTATAATTAATCTATCAGAATCATAACCAAACTTCACATTTTTAAATTCTATATTTCCACAAGCATCCTTAATAGATAATTTTTTCTTAGCAACTTCTAAAGGCATCTCAACTTCATCTAAAAACATAAAAACACGTTCAGCTGCAGCAGCAGTAGATTGTAGTGAAGTAAAACCTTGAGCTATTTGAGACAAAGGATTAGTAAACATTCTAATATAAATCATAAAAGCAACAATTACGCCAAACGAAATAACATTATTCATTGTAAGAATCGCACCAACCACACAAACTGCAACATATCCTAAATTTCCAATAAATCCCATAAAAGGATGCATAATGCCAGATAAAAATTGACTTTTAAAACTACATTCAAACAAATTTCCATTTAATTTGTCAAATTCCGCATTAGTTTCTTCCTCACCATTATAAATAGTAACAATATTATGGGCACTATATATCTCTTCAATATAACCATTTAACTTACCTAATTCCTCTTGTCTTTGAATAAAATATTTTTGAGACTTAAATAAAATCACAAACATAAATAAAAATCCAACTAAACTTGCAACAATACCAGTAATAGCCATAATAGGATTTGTTACAAACATCATAATAATAGAACCTATAAATAATGTTACACTGGTAACCATACTTGCTAAAGATTGATTTAAATTTTGACTTATAGAATCAACATCATTTGTAACACGAGACAAAATATCACCAGTCTCGTTATTATCAAAATACTTAAGTGGTAACTTATTAATTTTAGAAATAATATCATTTCTCAATTTTCTAGCATAATTATTAGTAACACTTGCCATAATAATTTGTTGAACATATCCAAATACCGCACTTACAATATAAAAACACGCTAAAATAAAAGCCAAAGACTTAATCGCCTCTAAATCCATTTTAGGCTTAATTTTAGAATAAATACTATCAGGTAATTCATCCATCTTTTGTAACACATCAGAAGAATCAGACGATTCCATTAAAGACTTCATATAAGACTTATCTTCAATACTTATACTAGAATCATTCATAATTGAAACAATAGTATCCTCATTAATATTAGGTTTTAAACCATCAGTAATATAATTAGTCAAATCAGATAATTTATTAGGAGCTATCAAAGACAAAATCGCACTTGTCATAGCTAAAATAAGAGAGATTAAAAGAACAAAATGATATTTCTTTAAACTTTGAAAAAGTTTTTTCATAGAACCATTAAAATCCTTTGACTTTTCAAAATTTCTATGTCCAGGTCTAGGCATTTTCTAACTCCTCCTTTGAAACTTGTGATAAAGCAATCTGTCGATATACCTCACAACTCTTTAATAATTCCTTATGTGTTCCCATTCCAACACATTCCCCATTATCTAAAACAACAATACGATCTGCATTCAAAACAGTACCAATCCTTTGAGCTACTACTAAAATAGTAGCATCTTTAGTATATTTTTTTAAATTTTGACGTAACTTTAAATCAGTTTTATAATCCAAAGCAGAAAAAGTATCATCAAAAATATAAATTTCAGGATCTCGGGCAACAGCACGTGCAATAGAAAGTCTCTGTTTTTGACCACCAGATACATTTGTACCACCTCGTGCTATATGAGCATCAACCCCACCATCCATAGAACTAACAAAATCATATGCTTCACTAACCTTTAAAGCATCAATAATTTTATTATTATTAATCTCCTTTTTACCATTAGCACCAAACTTTATATTATCAGAAACACTTCCAGTAAACATAACAGCTTTTTGAGATACATACCCAATTAAATTATGTAAAACATCAAGCTTATATTCTCTAACATCAACACCATCTACTAAAATAGAACCATCAGTAACATCATAAAGTCTTGGAACTAAATTAACCAAAGTAGATTTTCCACTTCCTGTAGAGCCAATAAAAGCAATAGTTTCACCTTTATTTACTTTAAAAGAAATATTTTTAAGTAAATATTCATCAGCATCAGGATATTTAAAACTAACATTTCTAAATTCCACTGTTCCAGTTTCCAAAGACTTGTCAGAATTCAAACTTCCATCAGGAATAGAAATATCCGCATCCATCACTTCATTAATACGCTTTGCAGAAACACTTGCCCTTGGTAAAATCATAAAAATCATAGTAAGCATTAAAAACGACATAATTACCTGCATACCATAACTAGAAAAAACAACCATATTACTAAATAAATTAATCTTATCTAACATACCAGCCGAATCAATTAAAAAAGCACCTACAAAATAAATACCTAAAGTTAAAAAATGCATTACTAAATTCATAACAGGCATCATTAAAGCAAAAGTTTTTTGAATATATAATGAAGTATTAGTCAAATCATTATTTACGTTATTAAATCTATCACTCTCAAATTTTTCAGCATTAAAAGCTCTAATAACTCTAATACCCATTAAATTTTCACGAGTAACTTTATTTACACTATCAGTATACTTTTGCATCTTACTAAATTTAGGAACAACTCTAAACATAATAATAATTATTATTATAAGTAAAAATAATACTCCTGCCCCAACTAATAAACTCAAATCTGCACTTTTATCAATAATCTTACTAACTGCCCAAACCGCCATAATAGGAGCTTTAATCATAGCCTGTAATCCCATCGCAATTAACATCTCAATTTGAGTAACATCATTAGTAGTTCTAGTAATTAAACTACTAGTAGAAAATTGTTTTACCTCAGCAATACACAACTTTTGAACTTTTTTAAACAACTTCTCACGTAAATTAAGCGAAAATCTAGCAGACAATCTTGAAGCAAAATAGCCAATAATTATCGCTGAAACCATACTAGAAAAAGCACATAAAAGCATAAAAGCACCTTGAGTAACAATTTCATTAAAAGATGAACCCTCTGTTTCAATAAGCATTGTAATCTTACTCATATATTCAGGAAGTCTTAACTCAATCCATACCTGAAATACCATCAAAACAACACATATTAAAACAAATAAAACATCCTTCTTCTTAAAATTTTTAAAAATTTTAAACATAACTATCTCCCAACTATTTCCGTACCAGCAATCAAATCAGTTAAACCTCTATGATTACGAGCACCAATTATCATAATAAAATTAAATAACCCATATATAAATTTAATCATACAAATAATCAAATATACAACATAAAACTTTAAATAATCCATATTATATAAAGCAATTGAACTAATCAAAAACGAAATACTACTTGTTAAAAATACACCTCTAATAAAATAATTATTAAAGCTCAAATTATCAGAAACAAACTCCATTTTCATAATCTTCATTCCTAAAGTTTTACCACATAAAAATAAAGGAACAAAAGAAAAATATAAAAGAGAAATAATAATAGACAAAACACTTATTGGCATCTGAAGTTTTAAAGAATGATAACCAAATTTTTTTGATTTATCACTAACCTCAGCCAATATTTTATCCATAGTATCATCATATTCATCTAAAAAAAAATTATCATCAGATACATACTTAGATAAAGAACTATCATGTACTTTTAAAGCATCAAAATCTTTTTTATAATATTTAGTAATAAAATCTAAATCATATGATAAATCATCACTATATTCATTATTATACTTTTGATAACTTTCAATACAACGATAAAAAAATGGAATACAACTTATTAAAGACATAATCAAAGAAATTAAAATCATATCAATAATATAAGAAAAAAATCTTCTTAATAAATATTTCATAATTATCTCCTCCTTACCGCCAAAAACATTTTTTTCCATAAACCTTTAGAAGAATAATTTAATATTCCAACTTTATATATTCTCATGCCATACTTAATTAAAATAAAAATCGTAAAAATCATAATACCAATTGATATACAAACATCAAAAATACTAATTTGCTCCATAACCAATAAAGAAGGAGATAATATTGCAGAAATAAATGGAACAAAAGAAAAAATCTTAATAAATATTGAACCACCAAATATAGAAGACATAGCAGATAAATAATAACCTACCAAAGAAATAACAATAATTGGAGTTTGTAATTGTTGAAAATCTTCTGAATTAGTAGTCATTGAAGCTAAAATTCCTGCAAGAAGTGAATATGC
>OCTW011569977.1_pt1 | contig 19023 bp, 11 predicted proteins | sample 1539671 | NCBI WGS metagenome assembly OCTW01 (sample SAMN02144230, study PRJEB22623) | gut metagenome | biome: sheep rumen | host: Ovis aries | place: New Zealand
CAGCGACAGCTTTTCTGCCGGAGAAGGAAACCCGGCAGGCGGCTGCAAGGTCAGCGACAGTTTTTGCGCCGGAGGAAGGATCCACCGGCAGGACCGACCCCTTCCTCGAATTTCTGTTTACCTTGACCGGCTTTCAGCAGGTCCTTGAGGGACTGGATGAAAACTACATCTGTTTTACAACGGGGCGCGGGAGCGGGACCTCCCGCCGCAGGCCGGACAGAGCAGATCGGGGGGAAAATGATGATGGCGTAAAGAACAGACACGGCCGGGAGAGAAGGGGACTGGTCCTGCACCTGTTCTGTGCCGATCCCTCCGGCGCTTTGCGCGCAAATATGCAAAAGACAGTCTCTGTCATCTGTTTTTCCGCGACCTTCCTTCCGATCCAGTACTACAAGCGGCTCCTGGGGGGCACGGAGGACGATTATGAAATGTATGCAAGGTCAGCCTTCTCACCCTCGCAGCTCAGCGTTGTCATCGCCAACGATGTGACCAGCCGCTACAGAGACCGGAACGAGGCCTCCTATCTGCGGATCGCGGACAGGATCGGCAGGATCATCGCCTGCAGGCCGGGCAATTACATGGTGTTTTTTCCCTCCTATCAGTTTCTGGAGAAGGTCCTGGAGGCCTTTGAGACCTGCTGCGGCGGAGGATCACAGGAAGAGGACGGGATGGAATATATCTTCCCGCTGTCTCCCTTCAGTCCGCTGCCGGTCCGGCTCCTGGTGCAGCGCCCCTCCATGAAGGACGCGCAGAGGGCCTGTTATCTGGAAGCTTTTGAGGAGACCTCGGCCGACCGCCACATGGCGGGCTTCTGCGTACTGGGTGGCATGTTCGCCGAGGGGATCGATCTAAGGGATGACCGCCTGATCGGCAGCATCATTGTGGGGACCGGCATCCCTCCTGTGGAGGAGAGACGGGAGCTGCTGCGGGATTATTTCAACAGCCGGGGCGAAAACGGCTATGATTATGCCTACAGATTCCCCGGCATGAACAAGGTCCTGCAGGCGGCCGGCCGCGTGATCCGCACAGAGAAGGACACGGGGATCGTGGCCCTGATGGACGACCGTTTTCCGGAGGCCGGGAACCGGGCCCTCTTTCCCGTGGAGTGGGAGAGCCCTCCGGCGGCCGGCGGGGAGGAGTTCATCCGCCTGATCCGCGCCTTCTGGGAAAGGCATGTGCATATGCAGGATGGGGAGAGCGAGGACCGGGTGCCGGATATGCAGATAGAGGAGAGGAAATGAATAAACTGAAAACATGGTAAATAATATGTAAATTACCAAAAAAGCCATCAGATCCGTTTGTTCACCTTTTTGTCAAATTGTGGATAACTCTGTGGAATGTGGGGATATCTTTTTGGATGAGTGGAAAAAATGTGGATTCGGAAGTGATAATTGCGTACGATATAATAACCAAAAATGTACGTGCCGACGATAATTAACTATTTTAGTCAATGAATAAATCGTGTATATACAGCCCCTGCGGGGGAGAAAAGAGGTATTTATGTGGGCAGAGGAAAGCGTATTTTATCAGATCTATCCGCTGGGACTGTGCGGGGCACCCTACCGGAACGAGTGCAGCACAGAGGAGGAGAAAGAGCGGGAAGCGGGACAGCACAGGATCCGCAGGATCGAGGACTGGATCCCTCACCTGACAAAGCTGGGCATCAGCGCCGTCTATTTCTGCCCTCTGTTTGAGTCCGATACCCACGGCTATAATACGAGGGATTACAAGCGGATCGATGTCCGACTGGGGACCAATGAGGATTTCCGCGACCTGTGTGAAAAACTGCACCGGAACGGGATCAGAGTTGTCCTGGACGGTGTCTTCAATCATGTCGGACGCGGCTTCCCGCAGTTTCAGGATGTCCTGCAGAACCGCGAGAACTCCCCTTACAGGGACTGGTTCCATATTGATTTCGGCGGCAATTCCCCCTATCAGGACGGTCTGTGGTATGAGGGCTGGGAAGGGAATTACGATCTGGTGAAGCTCAATCTTCGAAATGAGGCAGTCATCGGCCATCTCTTCGACGCGATCAGGTATTGGGTCGAGTATTTCGGGATCGACGGACTGCGTCTGGACGTCGCTTACTGCCTGGACCGCGACTTCATCTACCGGCTCCGGTCCTTCACAGACAGCCTGAAGGAGGACTTTTTCCTGGTGGGAGAGATCATCGGCGGTGATTACAAGACCATCATGGGAGACGGCAAGCTCCATTCGGCCACCAATTATGAGTGCTGCAAGGGACTGCATTCTTCCTTTAACAGCATGAACATGTTTGAAATCGTCCACTCACTCATTCGGCAGTTCGGGTCCGACCCCTGGACGCTCTACCGCGGATATCACCTGTTATCCTTTGTGGACAACCACGATGTCAGCAGGATCGCGACTGTGCTCCGGAACCCGGCCCACCTGCCCCTGATCTATGCGCTCTGCTTCGGCATGCCGGGCATCCCCTGCATCTATTACGGCAGTGAGTGGGGCCTGGAGGGCGACAAGAAAAACGGCGACCCCTCTCTGCGCCCGGAAATTGAAAAACCGGCCTGGAATGAACTGACTGACTGGATCAGTCAGCTTGCGGCGGCAAAGCGGAATTCACAGGCTCTCTGCCACGGGGAATTCAGATCGGTCGTCCTGACCAACCGCCAGTGTATCTTTGAGCGAAAGAGCGCGGATGAGAGGGTCCTGGTCGCCATCAATGCGGATTCGGAGGAATACGTCGCCCACTTTGATGCCGGCTGCGGCATGGCTGTGGACCTCATTACCGGAAAGCCGCACGACTTCGGCGGCGGCAGCCACCTCCCGCCCTATAGTGCCGCCTTCTGGAAGATGGAAAGATAATGGGACTGTCGGAAAGCCGTAAGCCTGAAGCGCTGTAAGACCGCGGAGCCCGGGGCAGCGCTTCCTTCCGCTGCCCGGTCCGCAGGCATCCGCGCATGCGCCCGGAGCCGGACAGGGCTTCATGCCTGCAGCGGCCAGGCCCGCGGTGCGGACGGTTGACAAGCCCGGTGCCTGTGTCTAATATGAATTAAGCCTATGGGCTTAATAGGAATTTATTTTTCAAACATATTCAGGATATTCAGGAAGGATGTAGAGGGGATTTTATGCTGCATCTCGAATCAACAGACATCCGCAGATGTCTCCTGTGTGGAAAGTTCGGCCTGGAAAAAGAGGGCCTGCGCGTGCTGGCGGACGGAACTATGTCCCACACGCCGCATCCCTTCGGAACCAGCTCTCATATTACCCGGGACTTCTCGGAGAATCAGACCGAGATCAACACCTCGGCAGAGCCTTCCGCAGAGGGGGCTGTGCTGGCGCTGGCCGCCTACAGCAGACAGATGCAGCGGGTGCTCAGGGAGTTTCCGCAGAGGGAATATATCTGGCCTTTTTCCAATCCGCCCTTCCTCAGGGGGGAGGACGATATCCCCATTGCGCAGTTCACGGGGGACCTCAGGAGTAAGACCGACTACCGGGAATATCTGTCCGGCCGTTACGGCCGCTACAAGATGACCTTCTCCGGCATCCATGTCAATTATTCGTTTTCGGATGAACTGCTCAAGCACGAATTCTGTCAGCGCGGCAGCGGGCGGTCACGCTCCTTCCGCGACAGCTTTTACCTGGAGCTGGCGGAGAAGGCGGCCGCCTACGGCTGGCTCCTGGTCATCCTGACGGCAGCCAGCCCGATCCTGGACGCGAGCTATTTTGAAAGGGACCGGACCGGAGGATCCGGGGCGCCGGAGGGCCGGGATGTGTTTTCCGGGATGGCCAGCGTCCGCTGCAGCGAGCTGGGCTACTGGAACGCCTTTACCCCCGTCTTCGACTACACCAATGTGCAGCGGTATGTAGACGGAATCCAGCGCTATGTCGATGACGGCATTCTGTATTCCGCGTCAGAGCTCTACTATCCGGTCCGCCTCAAGCCCAAGGGGGAGAACAGTCTGGAGGCACTGAGGGACGGCGGCATAGACCATATCGAACTCCGCATGTTTGACCTGAATCCGCTGGAGGAGGCGGGACTGGACATACGGGATGTAAGGTTTGCCCAGCTCTTCCTGGTCTGGCTGGCTTCTATGCCGCGTCGCGTCATGACCCCGCTCGACCAGATCACAGCAGTGCAGAATTTCAAGAACGCGGCCCACTACGACCTGGACACCGTCCGCATAGAGATGCGGGACCTGTCCGGGAAGGAAAATTCTCTGCCGGCAGCGGAGGCCGCCCTCCATGTGATGCGGCAGATCATGGACTTCTACCGCCCCCTCGCGGAGGAACTGCCCGGTGATGTCTGGTCTGTCCTTGAATTTGAAAACAGGAAACTCACCTGCCCGGAAACCCGCTATGCCTATCGCGTCAGGGAACAGTTTTCCGGGACATTCCTGCAAAAAGGCATGGAACATGCCTGCCGAATACAGGACAAAATCTGCGGTTAATCATGTATTTTATGCGTTAAATCAGACAAGTTTCCATGAAGAACCGGCCTGATTTAACATGGGGATAATTGAAACTGTGAAATTATAGGGATATAATGAATATATAAAACTGCACCCCGGAAACAAGCCATCCGCAAGACAGGAAGCTTGTTTCCTGTCAGCAGATGGCTTGTTTCCGGGGCGGACAAGGCGCGAAGCGCCTCAGTCCGCAAAGGATTCCGGATGCCGTGCATCCGGAATACGGGTGCAGTTTTAAATCCGGATCCGCCGGTCGGGAAGCTTGTTTTTTGTCAGCGGATGCAGAAATAAACAGAAAGGTATATAGATTCGACAAATACCCCTTTACAAACAGGGGCAGTAGTATAGGTTCATTGGAAAAACAGTGCAGTTTTCTTTATAGTTACAGGAGGGATTTATCATGGCAGACATGGAAAAGACCACCGGTACGGAACTTTCTGATGAGCAGATTGAGAAGATGACAGCACAGCAGATCCGCACACTGATGAAGGAGAACGATCGCCTGAAGCAGGAACTGCGGGTCCGCGACAACGACATACTAAGCCATGATCAGGTGTTTGATTCCATCGTCAGCGGGACTCTTCATGTGATCCTGGTGATGTCCGTCACCCGCTTTACTGCTGAATTCGTAACTTCTAATGTCGAGACAGCATTCGGAATCAACCGCGCCGCAGTGATGGAGGATGTCCGCAGGATCGGGCATTCCTTTGATGACATCGAAAAGTACAACGGAAAGGAAGAAACCTTTATACACCAGACCAATGGCGCCCGCCGCCAGTACCTGGTGTATGTGATCCACCTTCCCTACGGCAGGAGCGACCGCGTCGCCGTGGTGCTTCTATGCAGGACGAATGCCGCGAAGGGCGATCTCGAAGAAATGATGCTCAGGCAGACCGAGGATGTCAACCGCGCCGCGGGTTATTTCCTTGCCAGCCTGTCGCAGGAGTTCCACATGCCGATCAATGTGATCTCCGGCTTTGTCATGCTGCTTATGAAAAACGCCGATAATCCGGCGAAAGTCATGGAGTATGCCCACCGGATCAGCCAGGCCTGCCAGGAGATCCTGACGACCTTTGATCAGATCGTCGACATGAGCTGGAGCGAGTCGATGCGGACTTCCCTCGAGGAGGAGGAATTCGGACTGAACCTGATGGTGCAGGAGGTCGCCACGATCATTTCCAGCCTTGCCCGTGCCCGGAATCTGGAATTCTACTGCCTGCCGTCGGGAATTGAATATGATATCGTCGCGGGAGACCGGACGCGGATCATGGAGATGCTGCGCCTGCTGCTCTCCAATGCGGTCAAATATACACCGCCCGGAGGCAGGGTGGAGCTGAAGGTGACCTCGAAGCCGGACGAGGAGGAAGAGACAACCGACCTCCTGTTTGAAGTGCGTGACAATGGTATCGGGATGGAACCAGACCAGCTCCGGAAATTTTTTGTGGAGGAGGTCCCGGCGGATTCCATCAACGGACCTGCGCGCGGCGCAGGGATCTGGATGATCAGAAAAGTGGTCTCCATGATGAACGGGACCATCTCCGTGGACAGCAGTCCCGGCGAGGGCACGGCAATCAGGATCCGCCTGAAGCTGAAACTGATCAGCAGCGGCATATCCTGTTTCTGGTCCAGACACGGGATCCGCAGGATGCTGATCGTGGACAAAGGCATTCAGGAAGCTGCCAGGGTCAAAAATCTGATGGGCAATGCGGGCATCAAATCAGCCGCTGTTTCGAGCAGTTACGGCATGATCAAGACCATCGAACAGTCCAGCGCCGCCGACCAGGAATTTGACCTGATCCTGCTCGATGAGGACATGCAGGATATCAGCTGGCGCGAAGCGGTCGGCGCTGTGCGCAGGATGTCCTGGATCCACAGGCCCTATATCTTCCTGATGACAGACCGGTCCATGGCGGAAGAGGAATACCGCGGACAGGGAATCGACCAGGTCCTGCATAAGCCTTTTACCTGCTCGGCTCTGCGCAAGGTCGTCGGTGAAGTCTGCGCGCAGGAAAATGCTGACAGCCAGAATCCGGAGGAAGAGGAAGACCAGTCCATGGCGGGACTTCGCTTTCTGGCGGCGGAAGACAATATGATCAACGCGGAGATGCTCAGGGACCTGCTGGAGATGAACGGCGCCCGCTGTGAGATCGCCGGCAACGGCCGGGCGGCCCTGGCAAAGTTCAGCAACTCCAAGCCGGGGACCTACGATGTGATCCTCATGGATACGCAGATGCCCGTCATGGACGGCTATGCGGCGGCCACTGCGATCCGGGGGCTGGCGCGCGAGGACGCGGAATCCGTCCCGATCATCGCCATGACAGCCAATACGATGGAGGAGGACGTGAGCCGGATCTATGAGGCCGGCATCAACTCCCACATCAGGAAGCCCATGAGCATCCGCACACTGCAGAAGCATCTGCGCAGGGTCTACAGAAAATAAATCTTTGGCCATAAGTGCTGCCGTTTTTGACAGGATCTGCATACAGGTCTGACGGCTTTCCGGAGGTAAGAAGCGTGTTTGACAGGATCAAAGCGTGGTTCCTGCAGCTGCTGCGGGCACTTTTCCCGGAGGATATGCTGGACCAGATCCGTCAGGCGGCGGGTGCCGGGGACGACGGGGCAGCTGAGAGCGGAACGCGCGGGGAGGCGCTGACGGATCCGGGCAGTTCTGCGGGGCAGCCCACACAGGAGGAACTCGATCGCATGAAGGAAACACCCGTGGAAAGAAGGCACATTGTGTTCTTCGGCCGTGTGCAGGGGGTGGGCTTTCGCTATCACGCCATGTACGATGCCAGGAACCAGGGCCTGACCGGCTGGGTCGAAAACCGCTATGACGGCAGCGTCGAGATGGAGATCCAGGGGCCCGGCGGGGCAATTGACTATGTCCTGGAAAACCTTGGAAACGGCCGCTGGATCCGGATCGATGCCATGGAGAGCAGGAAGATCCCGGTGGTCAGAGAGGAACGGGGCTTTCAGGTCCGATGAGCACAATCCCCAGTATTTCGCGTCCAAAACCCCGGGCTTAAGGCCGGGAGCCGCTGCAGGACAGGTCCCGGTGATTCCGGATGGCAATGTTGGATGTTTTGAGATACAATATAGATATGTCAGATAATATATCAGGAGTGGAGTCAGGAGCCGCCAGGGACGGGAATCCCCGGCGGCTTTTATGTGACGACGGAATAATTTCTGCGGCTGATCAAAGGCTGATGAAAGTATCGACAGTATTTACAGGATTCGAGGAGTGGTTATGAAGGAACCGGCAGCGCTGAGCACGCTGTGCTACATGGAAAAAGACGGAAAGTATCTGATGCTGCACCGGACTGTCAAAAAGAACGATGTCAACAAGGACAAGTGGATCGGCGTCGGCGGGCATTTTGAAGATGAGGAGAGCCCGGAGGAGTGCCTGCTGCGCGAGGTGCGCGAGGAGACCGGTTATACCCTGACCTCCTGGCGTTTCCGCGGGATCGTGACCTTTGTCTCGGGCGACGGCGTCACGGAATATATGCACCTGTTCACGGCGGACGGTTTCGAGGGAGAACCTGTCGAGTGCGATGAGGGTCAGCTGGAATGGGTGGACATCGCGCAGGTGTGGAAGCTCAACATCTGGGAGGGGGACAAGATCTTTTTTCGTCTGATCGATGAGGACGAACCGTTTTTTTCTCTGAAACTGGTCTATGACGGGAAGGGCTGCCTGGTGTCGGCGGTCCTGAACGGAGAGCCCATGGAGCTCTTTGATATCATTCGCGAGGACGGGACCAGGACCGGGGTCGTGCGGGAGCGCGGCGTCGCCCACAGGGACGGAAGTCTCCATGAGACGGTCCACACCTGGATCGTGCGCAGAAAGGCGGACATCCTGCCCGGGCAGACACAAAACACACAAAACAGCCCTCAGGCCCCTCATGTGCGGAAGGCCGGCCCGGACAACACAGCCGGCAGGCAGCCGGGCTGGGAGGTCCTGCTCCAGAAGCGCAGTGCCTGCAAGGATTCCAATCCCGGGTGCTACGATATTTCCTCCGCCGGCCATCTGTCGAGCGGGGACGAGCCGCTCGAGGGCGCGGTCCGGGAGCTGCGCGAGGAGCTGGGACTTGTCATGGAACCGGGGGACCTGCACTATGTCGGCAGGCACCGGGGGACCTTTCAGGCACCCTTTCACGGCAGGATGTTCCACGACAATGAACTGAGCAGCGTCTATGTCATCACAAAAGAGATCAAGGACGGGCAGCTGGTCCTGCAGGAGGACGAGGTCGAATCCGTGCGCTGGATGGACTACGAGACCTGTCGCCGGGCGATCCGGGAGGGGACCCTGCCCAACTGTATCTATGCGGATGAATTTGACATGGTCGGCGAATATCTGCGGAAGCTGGAAGACACGGAAGCACCTTCGGGTGGCTTATCACGGACTTCGCAATAACAGAAGCTTTTATCGGAGGAGAGATGGCTTTAACAACATATACCTATGAGCAGCTGGGCCTGGATACCGGGATGGAGTATCTGACGGACAAGGAAAAAAAGGCCCTGGAGAAGTCCTGGGCCGCGGCTTTTGCGGCGGAGATCTTCCCCTGTATCGATGAGCGCATCTTCAGGCCGCTTTTCAGCGAGAACAGGGGCGGCAGGAATGTGCCCGTCAATGTTCTGGCCGGCGCCCTGCTCCTGCAGGCGCTGCGGGGCATGTCGGACGAGGAACTGATCGGAGCCGCCATGTTCGACCTGAGACTCCGGACTGCCCTGCACATCACCAATGCGGTCGGACAGCCCCTGAGCCTGCGCACCCTGCAGCGCTTCCGCACGCGGCTGAGGCGCCACAGAGAGACTGCGGGAGAGGATCTGCTGCGGACCTGTCTGGAGAAGATCGGAGACAGGCTGGCCGCCTACGTGCGGGACTATGAGAAAAACAGTCCCTGGTACGCCTATGTATCCGGAGACGCCGCAAGGGGCGCAAGACGCGCCGGTAAGGCAGATCTGTCCGGCGCTGCCGCCGGCGCCGGGAAGGTTGCCGGAGAGCCGGGTGAGACAGCTTCCATGCCGGGGACTGCAGGCAGCGGTGCCGGCGTGCAGGAGGCGCTGGCAGCCGCGCTCCTGGCAGGCATGCTCGGTACTTCTTTCTTTGACCCGGAGATCGTGCGGGATCCGGAGGTCTTCTGCCAGAACCGGCTCCCCGCCCATTCGGACCATGTCTGTTTTGCGGACGAGGAGGAGCTGGAGGCCGGAAAGGAAGAGCCCGCCGGCACGGCAGGGACCTCCTCCCTGCGGATGTCGCTGAACGGCCTGTGGAAGTTTTCCTACGCCGGGCGGCCCCAGGATGCTCCGGCAGGCTTTGAGGATCCCGGCTATGACTGCAGCGCCTGGGCGGACATTCCCGTTCCCGCCCATATCCAGCTGGAGGGCTATGATACACCTGCCTACATCAATTACCAGTACCCCTGGGACGGACGTGAGGACATCGTGCCCGGCGAGATCCCGCAGGAATTCAACCCGACGGCATCCTATGTGAAGTTTTTCCGGCTCCCCGCCTGTATGCAGGGGCGCCCGGTCTTTATTTCCTTCCAGGGAGTGGAGAGCGGTTTTGCCCTCTGGTGCAACGGCCGCTATGTCGGCTACAGCGAGGACAGCTTCACACCGTCGGAATTTGATCTGACCCCCTTTGTGCAGGAGGGTGAGAACCGGCTGGCTGTCCGCGTCTTCAAATGGACCGCCTCCAGCTGGCTGGAGAGCCAGGATTTCTACCGCTTCTCCGGCATCTTCCGGGATGTTTATCTCTACACGGTCCCGGATGTCCATCTGTATGACCTGCGGATCAGCCCGCAGCTGGACGAATCTCTGCAGGAGGGAACCCTGCAGGTGGAGGTGCAGATTCTGTTGACCGGGACCGCCGCGCGGGAAGCGCTGAAAAGGGAAGAGCTCTATCTGGAATATACCCTGACAAAAAAGGGGGATTCCCCGGCAAAAGCGGTCTGCAGCGGCAGAACTGTTCTGCCTGCATTGTCTGAGGCAGATTCCTCAGAAAACGATTCCCCTGAGAAAAAAGATGTTTCCGGCAGTGCAGAACCCTGTAGTAAAGGATTCGGCAGCACAGAGTCCTGCAAGGTTGGGCCGGACGGGAAAGATCGCGATGATGATGGTGCCGGGAACGGCTTCCGGTCCCTGGGCCTGCTGCCTCTTTCATTTTCTGAAAAAATCGAGCGACCTGCCCTGTGGAGCGCGGAGGACCCGCAGCTCTACGAACTGACCCTGCGGCTGGTGCAGGAGCCGGACCAGGGACAGGATCAGCATAAGGTGGTACAGAGCGCCGGACCGGATGCGCCGGAGGACCCGGGCAGCGGGACGGCAGGCGCGGAGAGCGGACAGCAGTCTGACGAGACCGGAGCGCAGCAGGGCGGAGCAGGTGCTGAGCATGGCGAAACCGATCATATCCTGTTCGAGATCGTCCGCGAGCGCGCGGGCCTCCGCCGCTTTGAGCTGGTGGACGGCCTGATGCGGATCAACGGGGAGCGCATTGTCTTCCGCGGCGTGAATCGCCACGAATTCACCTGTGACAGCGGCCGCGTGGTGCCGGCGGAGATCACCCGGCAGGACCTGATCCTGATGAAGCAGAACAACATCAATGCCGTGCGTACCTGCCACTACCCCAATTCCTCCGCTCTCTACCGCGACTGCGATGAGCTGGGCCTCTACCTGATCGCGGAGAACAACATGGAATCCCACGGCAGCTGGGCGCCCGTGGAGGCAGGCCTGCCGACACCGGGCATCGTCCCGGGGGATGACCCCGCCTGGCGGCCCATGCTCCTGGACCGCGTCAACAGCTGTTACCAGCGGGACAAGAACCACCCCTCGGTCCTGATCTGGTCGGTGGGCAATGAGTCCTTCGGCGGGAGCGTGATCCGGGACATGGCGGACTGCTTCCGTTGGCTGGATCCGGGCCGCCCGGTCCACTACGAGGGCATTTTCCACGACCGCACATGGCCGCAGACCAGCGATATGGAGAGCCAGATGTACCCCTCTGCGGAGGCCATCGAGGCCTTCCTGCAGGAGCATCCAGACAAGCCCTTTATCTGCTGTGAATATACCCACGCCATGGGCAACTCCTGCGGCGGCATGCACCGCTACACAGACCTGACCCTGCGAGAGCCCCGTTACCAGGGCGGATTTATCTGGGACTTTGTCGACCAGTCCCTGCGCATGAAAAACCGCCGCGGCGAGGAGTTCCAGGCCTACGGCGGAGACTGCGGCGAGCGGCCCACGGACTACGATTTTTCCGGCAACGGGATCGTGGACGGGACCAGGAAGCCCTATGCGGGCAAGATGCAGGAGGTGAAGTTCAACTATCAGCCCATCCGCCTGGAGGTCGGCCGCGACAGTGTGCGCGTGATGAACGACAACCTTTTTACGGGCACAGACTTCTATGACTGTGTCGTCATCCTGGAGCGGGAAGGCGTCCGGACCGCGGAGGCAGTGCTGGAGACAGCCGTTCCGCCCCTCTCGGAAAAAACATACCGTCTGCCGGAGGCAATCCTGGACGGGATTGCGCGGATCGAGGCGGAAGCAGCCGGTCCGAACGGCCCGGCGGAATATGCGGTCACCGTCTCCATGAGACTGGCCGGGGACTGCGCATGGGCGAAGCGAGGACATGAGACTGCCTTCGGCCAGGGCGTGTTTGCGGCAGGATCTGCCGCAGGCACAGGCACAGAGAATACTTCCGTGACTTACTCTGCAGCTGCGGATACCCCGGCATCTGCAGACACAGAGAAGACAGCTGTGACAGGCACTGTGCAGGCGAATGAACGCGAAGCTGGCAGGGCCGCCGGGCAGGAAGACATGCCGCAGCGGACCCGGATCGCCGGAACAGACTGGAAGCGGACGATCCTGCTCGATACGAAGGACGGCGTGCTTGCCCTGACCCGGGGGAGCTTCAATATCGGCGTCCGGGGCGGAAACTTTGATGCCCTGTTTTCCCTCCTGCGGGGCGGGCTGGTCTCCTTCCGCAGGGGAGGACACCGTGGCACCGGGACCGGCTTTTCGGCGGCGGACAGGGAGCTGTTCGCAAAGCTGCCGCGCCCCTGCTTCTGGCGGGCACCCACCAGCAACGATGACGGCAACCGGATGGCGGCCCGCCACGGGATCTGGAAACTGGCCGACCAGTACCAGATTCCCAGACCCGAGACGCTGGAGATCTTTACAGAACAGGATTCGGTCCTGCTGCAGATGCAATACGCGTTGCCGGTATCATGGCCGGCGGAGAATGCATCGGGACCTGTGCCTGTATCCGGCCCGGACGGTGCGGACACGGTGGGTGACAGTGCCGGCGCTGCGGCGGACGGCATTGCCGCGCAGGCCGCACAGGCCGGGAACCCCCTGGATCAGCTGCCCTTTGTCACGGCCGGATACCGCTTCCGGGCAGACGGCAGCCTGACGCTCACGCTTGACTGGGATCCGATGAAATCAGGCGACTGGCGGAATCTTCCGTCCATGCCTGTCTTCGGCTTCCTCTTCCAGATGGATGCGGACTGCGACCGCTTCAGCTGGTACGGCAGGGGCCCGGCGGAAAACTACGTGGACCGCTGCAGGGGCGCCCGGCTGGGCATCTACCGCAGCAGGGTCCGGGACAATATGTCGCCCTACCTGGTACCCCAGGAATGCGGAAACCGCACCGGTGTCCGCTGGGCCGAGGTGACCGACGCGCGCGGCCGCGGCGTGAGATTTGCCGCGGGGGACGGTCCGGGCGGCCGGATGGAGGAAATCCAGGGACCGGCTTTCCGTGTGAAGCCCTCCATGGAGTTTTCCGCCCTGCCCTGGACGCCGCAGGAGCTGGAGAGTGCCGCCCACCCCTATGAGCTGCCGCCCGTGCACTTCACGACGGTCCGCTGCGCCCTCATGCAGATGGGTGTCGGCGGAGACGACAGCTGGGGTGCCAGGACCCTGCCGCAGTACTGCCTGCCGGCGGGAGAGAAGCTGCATTTCGAGGTGACCGTCGAAGGAATATGAGAGACACTCTCGGAGCTTTATGCTGCGAGACGGCCAAGCCAATTACAGAAAAGGAGGAAAAAACATGAGTGTACACATTGGAGCATCGAAGGGCGATATTGCGGAATCTGTCCTCCTTCCCGGAGATCCCCTCAGGGCTAAGTTCATTGCGGAGACATTTCTGGATGCACCCAGACAGTACAATGAGATCAGGAACATGTTCGGCTATACCGGGACCTACCGCGGTGTGCCGGTCTCCGTACAGGGAACAGGCATGGGCATGCCGTCCATCGGCATCTATTCCTGGGAGCTGATGACCCAGTATGACGTGCAGAACCTTGTCCGCGTCGGGACGGCCGGCTCGATCCGCGCCGATATTCCCCTCCGGGAGGTGGTCCTGGCATCCGGCGCCTGCACGGATTCCGCCTATGTCAATAATTTCCTGCCGGATGGGCACTACGCGCCGATCGCCAGCTGGGAGCTGCTGCGCAAATCGGCGGAAGCCGCGGACAGGATGGGGCTGAAGGTCCATGTCGGCAATGTCTTCAGCACGGATGTCTTTTATCATACGGACAGCCATTATTATGAAAAGTGGGCAGCGATGGGCTGCATGGTGACCGAGATGGAAGCGGCCGCTCTGTACATGAATGCCGCCTGCAATCACCGCAACGCGCTCGCGATGCTGACCGTGAGCGACAGCCTGGTCACCGGCGAGGCGACGACGGCCGAGGAGCGCCAGAATACCTTCCTCGACATGATGAAGCTGGCGCTGGAGACCGTGACCGCGTAAGAGCCGGCACCGGCTCTGCCGGGAAAGACTGCGCTGGATACATCGGGAATGCATGCATTAGAAATGGATTCATGTGAAATGGATTCATTTCTGATGGCATAGAAAAACTGCCGGATCCACCTGATGAATGTGGATCCGGCAGTTTTTTGTCCTGGTGCGGATGCTCTGTATTTCCGGTATGATCCCGGAATGCTGCTGCAGAAGTGATCTTCCGGCTTTTTTCTGAATATACATTTTTGGATATTCATATCAGAGCTCACGGATCTTCCTTTTACCGGGAGCTGACAGGCTCAGAACTGCTTGATGATCGTGATCTGGACGGTGGTTCCGTCGATGCTGATGCTGACGTCATCCGCGATGCTGGAGACGATGGATTTCTCCAGCTCATCCCACTCGCTCTCTTCGCCGGCATCGGAATCCTGACGGATTTCCTGTTTGTGTTTCTGCATGGACCAGACAAAGGAACCGGCATTGCCGCCGGACCCCGAACCGGGCAGGAGCGCAGCCGGTTCGTTTTTGCCTCCCTCTCTGGGCAGTATCATGACGGAGATCATATCGCGGATCTTTCCGATCAGACCTGTTGCGGCCGCGTTCTGGCCGCTGGAGGAGACGGACAGGAGCTGTCTGCGCATCTCGCAATCCATCGATGCCACATCGGTCTCCAGGTGGATGGCAAAGAGCTGGTCCTCCTGATCGACCCAGTAGTGGCCGCTGACATTCCCGACGACACTCTTCATCAGGCCGAACAGCTCTTCTGACAGAAGACGGAGCCGCAGGGTGTCTTTTTTCTCCAGGCCGCATTCAGTGCCGAGCGCGGCGGTCTCATCGATGGCCTCCTGAATGCCGTGGCCGTGGGAGTCCACCACGATATCCGCGATCTGCCGGCCTCTGTGCGGTGTTTTTTTCCAGAGGGATCCATGATCCAGGGTCTGTTCCCCCGGCGTGGGCTGCAGGATGTTGATGTACTGATAGGGAATTTCGATCCCGTGCATGGTGAAGGCCTGTACCACCCGGAGATTGATGTCGGAGATCAGGACCTCAGATGCAACGGAGACCGGGAAATAGACAGTCGTCGTAAGTCGCAGGCTGCTGTCCTCAAAGGACATAAAATATACCGGACTGTACTCCATGCCGACCGAGGTCTTCCGGCCGGGAATGCTGAAGCCCGACTGCATGACCGCCTCGCGGACCACATCCATGGCCTCTTCGATATTGGTGTCGTAGCTGACATAGAAGTTGAATTCGCGCGAACGGATATTGGACTGGTAGCTGAAGTTTTTCAGACTCATGGCATTCAGCTTACTGTTGGGAATGATCAGCCTCTGCGTGTCAATGATGCGGATCACGGCGTGGCGCATGGTGAGGTCTTCCACGATGCCCGCCGTGCCGTCCTCCAGTTCGATCCGGTTGCCGACCTCGAAGGGTTTGTAGATACTGATCATCATGCCAGCGAGGATGTCTTTGATGGCATCCTGGGCGGCGAAGGCGACCACGGCACTGATGACGGCAGTGCTGCCCAGCAGGCCCTTCCAGATGCTGGCTGCCCCGCCAAAGACGGAGAAGGCCAGGATACCGCCGATGATCAGGATCAGGGCGCCGTTGACCCGTTCCAGAAAAAGAAGGTGGATGCCGGACTGTTTCTTTTTTACTCTTTTGAAAGCGAGATGATTGAGCCTGGTAAAGACCCAGATCAGGATCAGGACGACCAGAAAGAGAATCATCTCAACCGGGAGGCTGTCGTTCCGGTTGAAAAAATCGAGTAATGTCTTCATGAGAGGTTCCTTGCTGAGAGTTCCTGTGATGATATTTCGAACTGAATGCCGGCTGTCACGAAAAGAAAACCTGATAAGTATTATACTGTATTTTCCGGCCTTCCCGCAAGAAGCGGCAGGCGGACGGTCGTTACATATCCTCGCTATGAGAGAGAACTGTCCGGGCTATCCGGATCAGGAGATAGACGATAACCGTTATTCTGTATATAATGGGTCGGTGCAGAACAGTGCCCGGCGCAGATTTCTGCAGATTTACTCAGCAAAAACAGAATCCGATATGAGGTGAATATGGAAAGATATATACTGGCATCCCAGTCCCCGCGCAGGCGCGAGCTCCTGCACCTGGTGCTGAATGAATATGAAGTGATCCCCGCGAAGGGAGAGGAGGTCGTGCGCAGTACGGACCCCGCAGAGGTCGTACAGGAGCTGTCGTTCCAGAAGGCCATGGAAGTGGCAAAAAAGCTCAGGCCCTGCCAGGGCGACCGGATGATCGTCATCGGGGCGGACACCGTCGTCGCGGTGGACGGTGAGATCCTGGGCAAGCCGCATGACCGGGCGGACGCCGCCCGCATGATCGGCATGCTGCAGGGAAGAGAGCACCATGTCTTTACCGGCGTGACCGTCTGCTGGACCGGCGGCGAAGAGGACGAAGAAGGGATTGATGTAAGTCTGCCCGGGGATCAGGAAGCCGGGACGGCTTCAGGATCCGGTGCGGAAGCGGTTGGAACAGAGGGCATGGAATCCGTAATACACTGGTTCTCCTTCAGCGAGGAGACGGCGGTCGACGTCTTCCCCATGAACCGCGGCGAGATCGAAGGCTATATCTCCCTCAAAGAGCCCTACGACAAGGCCGGTGCCTACGGCATCCAGGGCGCCTTCAGCATCTTTATCCGCGGGATCAGCGGCGATTACAACAATGTCGTGGGCCTGCCCGCAGCCAGACTCTACCACGAGATGGCGAAGCGGGGCCTGCTGTAAGGAACGACGGAACCATCGGGAGGATGCCTTTTTTTGCTGCATGATCATGTCGTTTGACACATAGGTTGTTTTCACAACAGGATGAGGTGAAAAAAACAAAATGAGTCAAAGAGAAACGTCCCTTTGACTCACCTTTGACTCAGTAGTCCTCGAGAAAGCTGTGCTTCTCACCGTGGATCTTGTAGCCCAGGACCTTGTTGAGGACGACGTTCTCGGTCGCGCGGAAGAGGTTGTTCTCCACCTGGGGAATAGTCTTGGCCAGGCTGGCGATGAGGCGCTTGGTCTCGAGCCGCTTGGAGACGGAGGGCTCAGAGGAATCGGCCGCCTGGTGGGCAGCCTCGGTGAAGCGGCAGGCGCACTGAAGGAAGCGGAGTTCGTTGTCGTCGCGCCAGCGGATGATGTCCTTCTCCCGGATGAGGTACATGGGGCGGATCAGCTCCATGCCCTCGAAGTTGGTGCTGCGCAGCTTGGGCAGCATGGCCTGGTACTGACCGGAATAGAGCATGCCCATGAGGATGGTCTCGATGGCGTCGTCGTAGTGGTGACCCAGGGCGATCTTGTTGCAGCCGCGTTCTTTGGCGAAGCGGTAGAGATAGCCGCGCCGCATGCGGGCGCATAGATAGCAGGGCGATTTTTCGATGGTATAGACGGCATCGAAAATACTGGTCTCGCAGAACTCGACGGGGACGCCCAGGAGATTCGCGTTCTCCTCGATCATGCGCCGGTTTTCCGGCAGGTAGCCGGGATCCATGCACAGAAAAACCAGAGAAAAAGGAAACTTGTTGTGGCGCTTGAGCTCCTGGAAGAGCTTGGCCATGAGCATGGAGTCCTTGCCGCCGGAGATGCAGACGGCGATCCGGTCCCCCTCCTCGACCAGCTGGTACTGGACGACGGCCTTTTCAAACCGCCCGACCAGATCGTGCTTGAACTTTTTGCGAAGGGCCTTCTCGATATCGTTTCTGCGGGTCTCGATGTCGTTTTCAGGGGACTCGACGTCGTTTCTGCGGGTCTCGACTTCTGTATTTACCATTCATTCTCCTGTTCCGTATATTTCTCGTCGCAGTAGCTGCAGCGGTAGATCTTGCGGCGGGTGTCCGCCAGATAGAACATGTGCTGGACGCCCTGCTCGATGGTCGTGATGCAGCGGGGATTGTTGCACTTGATCACGTTGCGGACCTCCCTGGGCAGGGAGATGCCGCGCTTTTCGACCAGCTCGCCGCCCTTGATGATGTTGACCGTGATGTCCGGATCGATGAAGGCGATGACGTCCAGGTTGATGTCGAGCTCGGTCTCGATCTTGAGGATGTCCTTCTTGCCCATGGCATTGCTGCGCGCGTTCTTGATGATCGCGACCGGGCACTCCAGTTTATTCAGCTCCAGATGATGGTAGATCGACATGCTGCGTCCCGCGTGGATGTGGTCGAGCACGATGCCGTTTTCAATTTTTCCTACGTTCAGCATATATTATCCGATTCCTTTCTCCGAAAAAAACTGTTAAAGACGATGAAGATGCCGCACGGATGGATATGCACTCATATCCGGAATCCGTGCATACGGGGCGGAAGGACGGTTATTCCTCCTCGGTCACACTTCCGTCGTCATTGACATGGATGCCCAGCAGGGTGAGGATGAGGGCCATGCGGACGTAGACGCCGTACTGGACCTGGCGGAAGTAGGCTGCGCGGGGATCCTTGTCGACCTCGACGGAGATCTCGTTGACACGGGGCAGGGGGTGGAGGACATACATGTCGTTCTTGGCCCTGCGCATGATCCTGGGTGTCAGGATGTAGAAATCCTTCAGGCGGATGTAGTCTTCTTCATTGAAGAAGCGCTCGCGCTGAACACGGGTCATGTAGAGGATATCGAGGCGGCCGATCACATCGTCCAGCCGTACGAACTCCTCATAGGGGATGTCGTTCTCCTCCAGCTTTTCGACGACATAGTCGGGGATCTTCAGTTCATCGGGGGAAATAAAGGCAAACCGGATGCCGTCATAGCGGGACATGGCGGAGATCAGGGAGTGGACGGTGCGGCCGAATTTGAGATCGCCGCACAGGCCGATGGTCATGTTGTTGAGACGGCC
>OCTW011578408.1_pt1 | contig 19016 bp, 15 predicted proteins | sample 1539671 | NCBI WGS metagenome assembly OCTW01 (sample SAMN02144230, study PRJEB22623) | gut metagenome | biome: sheep rumen | host: Ovis aries | place: New Zealand
ATCAACGCTGCTATGCAATAAACATACAACTAACGCAGTCAGAATTGGCTGCATTATGAGTAATCTGTGCCAACATCTATATTATTACCTTTTATTTCCTTACCATAAGCACTCGGCCGTAACTCTGGCAATTGCCCGTAGTTCGCACAACGGCGCGAAGCACTGCATCCTTACCGCCGACCCCTTCGGGTATTACAAGACGGTAGTCATTGCCCTTGTTGCGGATGCCTGTCTCGCCAAAATGCTCATCCTTGGCAATAACCTCACCATTGATTTCGATGCTCACCTTATTTATTTCCAGTTTCTCACTGCCGTGTTCCCAACGGAAGGAAAATCCCCTAAGCCCCTGTAGTTCAGTTGCAGGCACAACCCACTGCACCTCCTGCCACTCATTGCTGAGCATCGAGGGATTCCACTGACCGAGAGTCTCGATACGCACGGTGCTTATCCCCGTCAGGGGAACATTCTTAGCCAAATCCATTAGACCAAGAGCGGCCCTCACACGGTCGATAGGTTGCGTGATAGGGCTGAGACCATGCGAGTGCTCCACCCAGTCACTCTCCCACTGTGCCACATCAAACGCCTCCCCTTTCCTGACTTTGCTATAGTAGTTGTTGAGGCGCGGCAGGTAGAAATCGCGTATCAGTCCGCTCCATATACGGCAGGCGTAGTCGTTGACAGGCGGCCCCCAGATGGTCAGTATGCGTTTGGCATTCATCTCATAGTAGTCGGCCTCCTCCGGCGTTGTAGCATGGGCACGGGCCATGTCTATCCATCGCTGCATGTTTAGAGATGGATGGGTGCTGAGCAGCTGGTCGGTGTGCATGCCCAGTTGGTTGAGTAGGTTAAGCAGTGTATCGATGGGCGCTGTATCGTCCCACATTAGGCAGTTGTTTATTGACTGCTGCAAGATGTCCATCTTGGCAGCAGCATAGTGGGCAGCCATCTCCGTCAGGTCAATAGCATATAACGGGGCTTCACCCATGTCAGGAGCTGCGGCAGCAAACAGTTCCAGGGCATGAAGGAACAAAGAGTCCAGCGGAGCAGTGCCATGCTTGTAGCGACCAGGTTGCAGCTGCCACAGATAGCGTGGCCAGTCGCGCAGCTCACCGTATGCCGACTGCCTCATCTCGTCCCAAAACCTGTTGAGATAAGGACTGGTGCGACCATAGCGGCTGATGGTGTAGTTTTGTAGCCAGTCGGCGAGAGATATGCTGTCGGCTGTCCAGCCGGCATCGCTGATTAGTTCATAGACCACCTCGTTATTCTCCACGCCCTCGGGCTCTGTACCATAGCCCACGAGGTTGCCCTTGTTGGGCGAACGGAGAGCCTTGAGGCGCCCGCCGTTGGCATAAAACTCCAACGGGCCGGTGAGCGCAGTCTTACCACCCATATTGGGGATGGTAGAATAAACCCACTGCTTGCCGTCGAATCCGCGAAAGTAATCCCAGCTGGCACCATTGTGCCATAACACATGATTGTAGTCCTCGGCCATGTCCAGTATAAGCATCTTGTCGGCAGGAACATGGCTGAGCAGCGCCGACAGGCTCTCATAATCCCATATCTCGCGCGACATGCCCAGCATCCATCCCTGCATCACCCACACGGCATCAGGATTGGCCTTGCGTATGCCGTCATACACAGTGCTGCCATACTCGGCCAGTTTATCGTAGCGCTCCTTGGTGCCCTTGGGAGGGAAGGGAATGGCCATCTCGTTAAACGAGTCGGCTATGTAATATTCACATTTACCGAACTCCCTCTCCCACTCCTCAATGAACATACACCCAATCTTGGAAAAGAGCGGGTCGTCGGCCATCAGCATCCAGTTGTGGAAGGCATCCCAACTGGTCTCCACAATGTTTGCCTTAGGATATATGCGTTTAATCTCTGGTGGCAGAAATCCGGCAAATCCGGGGCAGATGGGCTTCATGCCCAGCTCGCGCATTCGTCTGAGTATCTTGTGCTGCAAGGCCACCTGATTCTTGTGCCAGCTCCTCGGCATAGGCGAGTCAACATTCGTTATATTACCCATGCGCATCCACGGCAGGTGAGCCGGCCCCACAAAATAGTTCTGAATCTCCTCGTCGGTAAGCCCCAGCTTCTTCCACACCCTCGCGCTGATAGCTTCGTTGGCCACCAAGGCCAGCGGCATGTCAGTGCCGTGCAGGGCCATCCAGTCCAACTCCTTCTCCCATTCGGCCCATGTCCAGTAGGGCATGGTGTAGCCGTAGGTCACCACGTTGAAGTAGTTGTGATGCCTGTATGGCGAGATTACGTTGCGGTCGGCCTCCGGCTCCAGTTTGGCTGGCAGGTTGACGCGGTTGCCGCTCCATGAGCAGATGCCATAGCCATGGCGGCGCACATAGTCGTAGAAAGCACGGCACGCAGCCACCGGGCTGGAGGCATTGATTTGCAGCACCCCCTGGCGGTCCACCTCAACACAGTATTGATCACAGCCATCTACCTTCTGCATGTCCAGCGCCACATGGTATGGAATGTCAGCCTTGCCGCTAAGGAATCGGTCAATCACGCTCCTTGCCGCAAGGGTCTGGGCCTTATTGTCCACCTTGTTATCAGCCGTGATTGTTGTGGTGCACCAGACCGTCATTGCCAATAGAATAATAGTCCTTTTCATATCTTTGTTTTGTCAATTAATTCGTTATCCTTCGTCTTACAAAATTACGACATCCCGTCGGATAATCCCTAAATTTATGGTACATTTATACTAAAAAAGTGGCTCACCAGTAAAGTCCTGTGCGAAGAAAAATAAGAAAAACAAAATTATATTGGTCAAAAGGTGAGAGGTGATTGGTTAGCGGTTAGAGATACCAAGTCCGGAAAGCCGCAGGCTTCGCGAACCGAAGCAGTGCTGTCGCGTAGCGGAGCACGAAAAGCATAGGTGAGAGCGAAGCGGCAATGCCGCAGGCATCGCGAGAAATTGCTCTTTCGAGCAATGTTCTCTTAGAGAACCGAAGCAGTGCTGTTGCGAAGCGGAGCACGAAAAGCGTAGGTGAGAGCGTAGCGGCAAAATTGAGATTTGAAAATTAGCCTATTCCTTTAATACAGACCACAAAGTTAGGATATTATTTCTGAAACATGTGCACTAAACATCACCAAACAACAAAAATACACTTTTCAATATATTTGCGCGCTGCAAAAATACACTTTTCAAACAACACGGCAAAATATTGGGCATATAAACACGAATCTCACGAATAAACACGAATGGTATTCTGGGTTTTTCTTTAATCCGTCGGATCCCTAAAACATCGAAAAGGACGAAAATGTTTTCGCACAGTTCTGCTTTTTAGGGTATGTTAGGGATTAAACGAACACAAATCCCACTAATAAACACGAATGTTGTTGTAGTATTCTTGCTATTTGTATTATTCGCTTGATTCGTCCGATTCGTGTTCGTCACCACCCATCTCCGGACTTGGCATAAATTTCAATTCTCAATTTTCAAATTTCAAATTATTCTCGGTTTTCCCGATGAAATAGCGGCTTACCGCATCATGGTGGTTAGGAAAAGGGCGAGAGCTTGCTCACGGCCTTTTGTATAAGCGGCATGATACAGGTGCGTCGCACCATCATTTCATCGGTGTTTTCTCGGTTTTCGTTAGATTCGTGCAATTCGTGTTCGTTCATGCCCATTTCCGGACTTGGTATATGGTTATTGTTTAACGGTTTTTGGTTATTCCCCCGGACTTGGCTAAAATGTAAATAACGAGAGCATCTTATCGTGAAAACGTCTTAATCGTGATTTCGCCAATCAACAAGTAAACGGTAAACAGTAAACAGCAAACCGCAAACCGCAAATGGAACAATTTGGAACACTTTTGTTTTAGGGCAGTACACTAATTTTGCCAAAAATTAAAAATTAGCTCACAAATGGTACTGTTTTCAAAAAAAGTTCTTACCTTTGCTACGTCGGTTGAGAAAGACCGGCAACATCGAGGAGAGCTGAAAAGCTTTGACCCGCCAGAGAATCTGCAAATTCACGGTACATGGGCTAAAAGTTTGAAAGCAGTTCCTCCTGTAGGTGTTATATACCTCTGCCGTGCAGAGAATAATATATCTACCTATAGGTGTGAGCTAACTTTTTATTCTTACATGTACGGGTATTGCAGAACCAAAAGCTAGGAATAAGCAAGAGGGTTCACGCTCTTTGTTCCAAAATCTATATGGAAAATCCAATTAAATGTCAGAGTTCCGTTAACACACTTCATCTTTTAAAAATTAAGAAAATGACTAAAAGCAAAAACAAAGACCTGCTACTGGAAGGATTCACACGCGCATAAGAACAGTAATGAATGTCCAAATGTTATTACAGGATGTTTGAGGTTTTATGTTGGAGAAGACAAAGATGGTAGAACAGTATAATTTCTCCCATTTTTGAATTTTATCCAAAAATTGCCTATATTATCGTCATCATCATCTTAAGAAGAAAAGAATTATGGCTCGTGAATTTACAGCATGCAGAGTGTCGGGCGATGGCAATGCCATATTCCCTGACAAAATCATCATTGACAGTCTGAGACAAGAGCTAATCTTTCGCAAACCTCGTCTCATTGGCTACAAGGAAAACAGAGTACGGTTTGATGCGATTGGCAGCGTGTCCATACGCAAAGGAATCCTCTTCTCCGACATCTGCATAGAAACAAACGGCGGCATGGAGATTATCGCCCGAGGCTTCACCCCCAGTGACGCGAGGACTATCGCGCGCCTGGTGAATCAAAACCTTAACGGGCAGAGGTTTTCCGACCCATTTGATCAAAATATGTGGGATTGATATCTTGTCTTCGCGGATTCACTATAACAATTCACGCGCATTTTCGCCCTGTTATTCGCATTTTGTGGAATAATGGGGCGAAATTCTTGTCGTTGCAGAAATTATCATTACATTTGCCACACTTTAGTACAAGAGTATAGTCAAGGTCATCGTGCTAATGTGCAATACCATTGCTGAATTATATTATCAACCTAATAATATAAAGAATTATGAAGGCTTATTTATTACAAGCACCTCGCGACTTTGTTGAAGCAGGAATTCCTAAGGGATACATGCTTCAAGTGATTTCAGACCGCACCTCCGGTCCGGATTTTACAGAAGTGAGGGAAGCATTGAAGCGTGCCGGATTCACCAGTACGATGGCCGAAAGCTTTGCCTCTCCCGGCAACTGGATTGTCAGAGAGTTGTAAATGCCATGACCACACGCAGGCCAGGCCTGGGAACAAATCCCATTATATATTAGGGATGGCTGCTAAATCTTCTATCGTATATTATCCACTAAACTAACACAAAAAGAAACAGCCGATTCGCTTGAAAGGAAGTAGGCAATATCCTGAATAAAACAAAACAGTATGGATTATTCATTTCTTGTTAAAGGAAAAGGCATGTACAATGCCCCCAAAGGAGCTACTGTCCAAGTAATCAAAAACAGCTCTGTCATCACAATGACCGACATTAAGGCAGCATTTAAGCAGCAACTGGGAATTGATGTCACTGGCTCAACTTCCAATTATGAAATTATAAGGATGAATTAAAATCCGTAATGCACTTAATGTATTTCCGGTGGATAACTAATTTTATCTACCGTTTATGCGCCACTGTCTTTTCCTCAGGTGAAAGCATTGGCGCTTTGTTATTGTTGCTGCCATCCAATGCCAATAGCTTCTCCCTCTGCCTCTCTCTTGCAGAGGCTAGAACTTATGTGCGATTCTCCGAGATTCCACTCTCCCCTCTTCGCCTTTCACCTTTTCGCTATTCGCTCCTTTTACTCGTCCACCATGCAATCCCCAAAAGCCACAAATATCGACTGACGGATAAGCGGTGGGGTGCCATAGGGGAAATGGGATTCTCATTTTTGGAATCAATTAAAACAATATAACAGTTGGCATAGGGGAAGCCTGAAGACTGCCATGACAATAGACATGCCTCCCGCCCTCGTGTTGTGAGTATTTTTCCATTTTAGTATCTAAAGGTGCGACAAAACGAATACAAATCTTTCACCCTCCAAGGGGAGTCCTATACCAAATTCTATATCACTATATCATTTCCTCATTTTTGGGCAGCTTAGTTTTGGTCAAATCAAAACAAATTCCTATTTTTGCTTCGTGTTCTTCGTGTTTTTCTTAAAAGAGGGAGTTACACGATGACTTTTTATCTATTTTTCTCTCAAAGAACATCAAAATATGTGTTTGGACCCCAACGAATATCTAAAACAGAGACTGTCTGGTAAAAGAGTCATATCTTCAGCCACGATTTATGGCAAAGCAGCCTTGACTCAGACGTCGGATGATTTCTTTGTCGTGGATATTAATCCACAAGAGTTATCATACCTATGCTATGCTGTCAGTGACGAGAAGTTTCATGTTACACGTCACGAATATGGTATTCCACATACTTTCTCGTCCATCATTTCAGATGATTTACGTTTGGAAGAGAACATTAGGAAGTGGTGGAAAAACGTATTTTATGAGCATGACGGTGTGTGTACCTATGACAACTTTTATGACTCTTTAAAGATTGCCGAAGGAAGTGAATCAACCTTCAGAGAACTCATAGACAAGCTTACCGATGCATTTCAGTCCTTGAACCTTCCTTCAATAACATCACAGATATTTCTAACTGGCGAGATGGCAGAGATCCCTCTCCTCAGATATGTTTTTCAGCAGTTGGCAGCAGGGCACGACGTACGTGCTCTACCCTCTTTGCCTAAAAGTAATGACATAGATGAGAAGGATGTCGTAACCCGTCCTGTCGAAAATCTAGAATCTTTTGTCCTCAATGTCGGTGGCGGAATGAAATTTACGATGATTGCTTCAAATCCTGCCACAATTACGTTACCTATTCTATCGTCTTCGAGTGAAATGTTTGCAGGAACCCAATGGAACGAGATGCTCGTCGATCAACAAAAAGATTATAGTGTAGGCAACTTTGACTTCAAGTTGGTCAATGTAAGCGTGGAGTACGATGTATTTCAGAATATTTTCCTTTCGTGTGTTGACACAAGAGGAAACCGCAAAGTTAAACTCATAAAATAAAATGTACATATGGAAAATTTAAAATCCTTAATGGACTCTCGAACAATAGCTGACATCTTTCAAACGATGCATCAGTTCTTTCATTCTGCCGACGGTTATGGCAATAAGCTTAAACTCACTTTTGTCTTGATGAACCTCATCCGTGAAGGGACAGAATTATTACAGTCTGTTGACAGCAGCGAATTCATCTCCGACATCCGAAAGAGAGTGAACGAACTTGATCAACAGGCTGGCTCGTTAGCCGAGGAATATCATGCTCAGTTGCTTCAAGACAATGAGATTCAAGAAATCCTGTCTGATAATACATCCACGCGTGTTTCCGATATACAAGGCCAGATCGACGTGTTACTTCAAGAGTACGACAAGATCATCAAGGCATTAGTTGAGCTGCGAGACAGTCTGCCTATTGAGAAACAAATCGAGCAAGAGAAAAAATAGCCCATGGAAAAGGAAAAGAACACAACATCACTGAGCATATATGACATCTGCCGAAACGGGACTAAGGTCTTAGGTCCTGGACTCAGATATGTCATTTGGACTCAAGGGTGTCCTTTCCATTGTGCAGAATGTGCCACTCCTGAAAGCCGGCCTATTACCAATGACAAAGAAGTTTCAATCGCAACTCTTGCCAAAGATATTCAAGACCGACCAAGTATCAAAGGAATTACAATTAGTGGCGGTGAGCCCTTTCTTCAAGCTGCCGGCTTAACCAATCTTCTGACGTTGGTTCTAAAGGAGCGTCCAGAGTTAACCGTCATTGTTTACACAGGGTATCAGATAGATGATTTAACATGGGCCGAATCAAAAAAATTACTCGCTCACACAGATTTGCTTATCGATGGTCCCTATCGTCCCGAACTCAATGATAATCAGGGACTACGTGGATCATCTAACCAAAAGCTCCACTTTCTTACGCCACGTCTTCTTCCATGGAAAGACGAATTAGAAAACGGAAAAAGGAAGGTTGAATACCATATTCAAAGTAATAGGATAAAAGCATTCGGCATTCCATCTCAAAAAATGATTATTAACAATTAAACTATATTTATATGAGCCATTACGAAATAGCCCGAACACGCCCACGCTATCAGACGCAAAGAAATGTAGCCGAACAAATAAGACGACTACAACAAGAATTGGAGCGGCAACTGCAGTCTGCACAAGATTCCGCAACTACAGCCTCCATGGAACGGTTGCGTGAAGCACAACTCCAGCAAACCCGTAGAGTGAACGAAAGCATCTCTCATACAAACGAACGCATCAACGCCCTTAATGAAACAACGCGGCGGAATCTTGAGGAGATGGACAGGCATCATCGCGAACAAATGTCGCAACTGACTGAACGTGTATATGAAGATGTCAATGCTGCTCAGCAACGATTGGCCAACAGTGTCAGCCGACAGATTGATCATCTTGCAAGTGATGTAACTGATAAACTTCAAGGCATTGACTCGCGTATTCAGAGCCAGCAACGCGAAATAAAAAGCATTAATGAACAAATGGATGCTCTCACCCAAGGCATCGGAGAGGTTGTGGCCGGCATTGACAAACATTTTGAACGTAACGAACAAGAAATTAAACGTAACAAACAAGAAATCGCAAGCATTCAACAGCAATTTGCTGACGAAGATGCAAATGCTCGTGCGGCTGTAGATATGGCCCGGACATTGATGGAAACAGTAGAGCAACGCACCTTGCTGGACCGATTTGCTCCAGGCTACGAAGCACAAGACCTCCGACATCGCATAGACAGCTTAGTACAGAGTCCAAACCATGGGGCTGCTCTGACTGCCCAGGCAGAAGAGGCTATTACTCAGATCTGGCAGGTTGAAAGTCATGCGACACAAGAAAAGGCCAAGCATGATGCCATGGTTGAGATTGCCCAGACCCAAGTAGAGAGAGTACTGACTGTTGTCAACGAAAACCGTGAGATGGAACAACATGTCGAAGGGGGTGAGCCCATGAAAGTTGAAAATGATTTCTGGTCAGAAGGCGAATATAATCGTTTGGAACAGGAGCTGGCAAAACTCAAAGCTGAATTAGAGGACCGTTACAACACAAGTCTCAATAAAGAACGCATTGAAAACATCGCCAAAAGAAGCGCAGAGATAGAAGGCCGTATTCTTCAGATTGGCGCAGAATCTGTAGCAAAAGCCATTCTCTCGGAAGCTCGCGTTGAAACTGTAGAGGACATCGTCAACGCCATGGAATCCAAAGGTTGGACGCTCAAGGGTGGCGAAGAAGACCCTCAGTTCAATTACATGGGTGGAGAAATAGATCACGATTGGCGGAAAGGTGTTTGTGCTGTACTTGAAAATAACCTAGGTGAAGAAATCACAGTCATTGTTGACCCGGATGAAACGAACACTCAAAACCGTTTGATCGTCCACCAAGAGACCAGCAAGACCGGCATGACCGAGAAAAAAGTGCATGAGCAAATGCAGACCATTCAGAGTCAGATGCGTGACCTTGGTTATGAACTTGGTGAGAGCCAAGCAGGCGTAGCCGCCATACCACAAATGGGGTCTGCAGAGAGTTTGGGCAGAGCTCATGCTACAGAACAAATTCGTCAACAAATTCAACAATAATTTTTTCCATCTATGACTGTTGAACGTATCAGAAACCTGGACATTAGTAATAGACCCATTTTCACTGGTGTCTATGGTAATAGCTTTGGCCAGGAATATTACGTAGAGGAAAACCTTTGCAAATATAATTTCTGGCAGGAACTGTATCGGTATTTGCGGAGTGAAGGATATACAACTGTTTTTTACAATGCAGAGTTCAATTTCTTTGCCTATGAAGAATCGCAATTAGAGACGATGTTCTTCAAGAAGCCTGAAGAGATTTCCAATAATAGTAATACCCAAAACGCTTCATCAAGCCAGGCTGCGCCTCGCAGATTCATTGCTCCAATAAAAAGCCCCAATGGGCGAAATAGAAGGAGGGGTATCAGGTTAAGTCAAGGGGAACAAGCTAACCCTCAAAGTCCCCAAAACGAACCTGGGCAAACTATACAGACTGCTCCATCCACCAATGAATTAGTTTCTCACCGCCCAAATGCCATTTTGGTACACAAGATGGAAACGGACCAATTCTTCCAACTCAAGAGTGATGAGGCTGTCTTACATCAAGTCTTCGGCTTCATTGACAAGAACCCAGGGCATAAATTAGCGGTCGTCTTCACTATGCCGTCGGAAATTTCTTTTGGCGAAGCAGAGGATGGTTGGGTCACAAACCTGCATGCACGCTACCTTGACCAACTTCGTTCCGGTTCCAACCTTCGCCTGTTAGCCCTTTATGATTTCAAAGACGTGAAAGCGCTATATGAAGCATTCCGCAACAATCAGAAAGGATTCTTCTTCAAGCCTTGGTTCAAAAATCAGATGTTCCCTAAATACGATGACAATCAGAACGATTTGTATAAGCCATCACAATCCTTGTTCTATGTCGACGCTTGGGGCAAAGACGAAGTTGGCAATGTGCTCAAGCGTAGACGCATTTTGGAAGGATTGAAGCATACTTTAGCTCCCATCCCGTTTGATGATCTCTGCCTGCGCATCTGGCAACAGTTTACAATCAAGGAATCAAAGACAAAAGAAAGCGAAATTGACACCATTCAAGAATTGATGGGACTTCCCAAGGAAGAGCTTGAGCAGCAACTTTTGAAGATGGACAACGAAAAGGCGATGGACAAGCTGCGCAAGCTTATGGGTATGGAAGGAATCATTGCTCAGTTCGAACGCTACTTGACAGATCTCCGTGCTTGCCGCGATAGCGGTGAGAAATTCCGTAAGCACATGGTGTTTATGGGCAACCCAGGAACAGGTAAGACAACAGTGGCTCGAATTTTTGCTGATGTTTTGCGAGAAGAAGGTTTGCTGGAAAATGGACGATTACATCAAGTTACAGTTGGCGATTTGGTTGGACAATATGTAGGACAGACACGCATCAAGACTCAAGAAGTATGCCAAAAAGCCCGCGGAGGTGTTTTGTTCATCGATGAAGCCTACGGCCTGTACCAAAGTGGAAGTGCTGACACAGGTGGAGGCGGCGGTAGCAATCAGTTCGGCCAAGAAGCCATTGAGGTACTCCTTCAGTTTATGGAAAACGATGACACATCCTTGGTCATCATGGCTGGTTATCCAAAGGAGATGGAGGATCTGCTCAAAAATGGCAATGCCGGTTTCAACAGCCGCATTGGTGAGCAGGGACGATTCATGTTCGAGGACTATAAGCCGGATGTGTTACTCACAATAGCATTGTCTAAGGTAAAAGATACAGATTATACGGAAGAATTCAGTAAGAAGCTTCATGCCATCTTTGCAGCACTTTACCGTTTTAAGGATAAAGACTGGGCCAATGCCCGTACAGCAGAAAACACTATCAGTAAGATCAAGTCAAACTATCGAGCTAAGCATCTGACAGGACCACTCGATGTCAATGCCATCCCCGATGACTTAATGCGCCTGATAAAAGTTCTTACTCCAGATGAAGAAGCCAGTTTGAAGAAAGAATTGGATGATTTGATAGGCCTCAATGGCGTAAAAAGAGAACTCAATAAAATTTTTGGTCAGGCAAAAGCTAACCGAATCCTTCTTGAAAAATTCGGAAATACACAAAATACCATGTCCGATCTCACCTTTGTGTTTGAGGGTAATCCTGGAACTGGTAAAACAACGGTTGCCCGCCTGATGGGTAAGATCCTTGCCGGCTACGGACTGATTTCAAGCCCTGAAGTCAAGGAATACAGCAAGGCAAAACTTGTTAGTTCCGTCAAAGGTGGCTCTGTGAAACTCGTTAATGAGATGTTTGACAACTGCATAGGACGTGTGCTGTTTATCGATGAGGCATACACGCTTGCAGAGCCTGATGGGAAAGATGTCGTCGACCAGATCGTGGCCAACATGACCTTGCCCAAATATCAGGGGAAAATGGCTGTCATCATGGCTGGTTATCCTGAGGATATGCAAAAGCTTATCAACGTTAATGCCGGAATGGAACGTCGTTTCAAATTCCGCATACCTTTCGATGACTATACCAATGAGGAACTAACGCTGATGTATAAGAATCATGTAGCAAGAAAAATGTTTAAGTTGGCAGAAGGATGTGATAGCAAGATTCTCGCTTGGTTCAAGTCACAGCCACGCGGCAAGAATTTCGGCAATGCCGGACTAATTGAAAAGCTACAGACAGAGGCTGAAGCGCGTAGAGGAATGCGTTTTTCGAATGCTGCTCCCAACCAAGGAGATGATTTTTATATCACTTTTTTCCCAGAAGACTTTCCTACCGTCTCATGCGGTAATGAGAAGATGGACGAAGAAGTCATGGCTGAACTGAACGACCTCGTCGGCCTGCGTAAACTCAAAGAAAAGCTCAACAGCATCATTGCCAATGTGAAGTTGTCACACCTACGTGCTAAGTTTGGACAGCAAAATGAAAGTAAAGTGGGATTGAACTTCGTCTTCAAGGGAAATCCGGGCACAGGCAAAACCACTGTGGCTCGTTTGTTGGGTAACATCCTTTCAAATTACGGGCTGATCAATAGCCCAGAAGTGGTGACTTACACCAAGGGTATGTTGATTGACGGCACGGCCGGTGGTGGTTCGCGCAACGTAGAGAAGATGTTTGACTCAGCAGTTGGCAAAGTCCTTCTTATTGACGAGGCCTACCAATTGGCTGACAGCGATGCTAAAGATGCCCTTGATGCCTTGACAAATATGATTACCGACAAGAGATATAAGGACCAAATGGCTATTATTCTTGCTGGTTATCCTGGCGATATGGCTAAGCTCATCAGTAGCAATCCAGGCCTCCATAGTCGCTTCACTCAGAATATTATTTTCGAAGATTACAGCGACGATGAACTGACGGAAATCTTCCATCGGAAGCTAAGAGCTGAGCGCTTCGAGGTCGGAGAAGAGGCACTTGCTCATGCACGGGCATATTTCTCATATCTACCCCGAAACAAAGACTTCGGAAACGCACGCGAGACGGAGAAACTGCGGGATGAAGTGAAAACGCGACAGGGCCTTCGCCTTATTACCAAGAGTCAACCGACAGAAGAAGAGGTATTCACGATTTTGCCTGAAGACTTCCCCAACTACGGAAAAATCAACGTCGAGGCCTTTATGCCTCAACAAGGTCCTGCCCCATCACCCATGGAGAAATTGGACAGCCTTGTTGGAATTGATAAGATTCGGCAGCAATTCAAGGAGTATGTCAAGCAGGCTCACTACTGCCAAGAGAATCCTCAATCGCCTATCAGTGCCAAGTTCCGCCCACACATGGCGTTCTTGGGCAATCCCGGTACGGGTAAGAGCACTGTTGCCCGTCTGTTTGGCGAAATTCTTCGTCTCGAAGGTCTGCTTCCCAATAGCAACTTTGCAGAGGTGCAACCCGACGACCTGATTGGAGAGTATGTAGGACATACTGCCCCGAAGGCTCGTGCCCAGTTTGAGCGGGCTCGTGGCGGTGTGCTCTTCATCGACGAAGCATACGAGTTATATAAGAAAGGTAAAGATGGAGGCGGCAATCAGTTCGGACAAGAGGCCATTACCGCACTGCTCAAATTCATGGAGGACGATCGCGATACTATCGTTATCATGGCTGGCTATACAGAGGAAATACGCTACTTGATTAAGAATGGTAACCCAGGTCTGTCAAGTCGAGTGACAAATGAGTTCGAATTCGAAGATTATGAGCCCGACGTCCTGTTCTCCATACTCCAGAAGAATTTGAGAGGACATGAAATGACAGAGGAATTCCAATCGAATATGCGCCAAATCATCAACTACGCGTATGAGCATCGCAGCAAACGTGAATGGGGCAATGCCCGCACTATTGAGAATTATGCCAGCGACATCTTCCGCATATTCCTCAATAAACATGATGCCAAAGGTGCTATCGATGTAGATTGCATTCCCGATTATCTCATGTTGAACTTGGTGCAGGAACTAAAAACGAAAATCTCTGAAGCATCAAAGGGAACTATTGACCACACGCCTTCGGCGTCATCTTTGACTATTGACTTGACGAAAGATCCTGCTGAGCGTAAAGCTACTGATGCAGGTCAGCTCAAAGAACGGGCCACAGGACTATTGAAATCCTCAGGTGGCGAGGGAACAGGCTTTGTCATCTCGATAGCCGATCGGCTCGTGCTGACCTGCAGCCATGTCATTGAAGGAGCTGGTAGCGACCTGTCGTTCATCATGAATTGCAACCGTGAGTTTGAAACATCAGCGCGTGTTTTGTGGAGCAACTACGAACAAGACATGGCTCTCCTCCAATTAGACGAGTTGCCCGACGATGCCTGCTTTGTTCAAATAGATAGCGAAGTGGAAAAAGATCCGCAGGAACTGACCGAACTGATTCTTTGCGGCTATCCTGACGGCTCAGCGTTTGCCTCCACGCCATCCCTTATCTCTGGCGCCATTAACAATTATGAGAAAGGACATGAATGGAACGATCGTTGCTTCGACACCATCTATGCCAATGTCAGTGCCACCCATGGTTGCTCTGGCGGTCCCGTTGTCCGCAAGAGTGATATGAAGTTGATCGGACTCCTGCAAGGAGGCAAGGAAGGCGGCGAGATTCAATTTATCACAGACATTCATCAGCTATTTAGAAATATAAACATTAAATCATAAAGAATATGGCAACAGATTCGATACAATGCCCGGTTTGTGGTGAGCAGCTGTCTGCCTACACCAACTTCTGTCCATCATGCTCGTTCGAGATACATATCCTCCCGAACAACATTCCGAATGCACTTCGTGAGATGGAAGAACAGCGTGTTCGATATGCGAAGAACACGTATCTTGGCATGAAAAGCGAGATTACACGACTTCAAGCCGAAGTTGAACAAAAGTCAACGGAGATTTTAAATGCCAAAGCACCATACGAAGAGCGTATAGCCAGCTTGGAAAACCAGTGTCGCGCAGCCAACGAACAACTGAATCGCAAACAAGAAGAGATGGCTGTTCTAAACCAGCAAAACAAAAAGTTGCAAGAAGATATTGCTGCTGCCATGGCTGCGCCAAAAGCCTCAGCAACAGATCAGCCCCTGGCTTACCTCGTGATGACGCAAAACGACAACGTCTCTGCCATTTATAACATTCAGGAAGGAGAAAACACCTTCGGTTACGAGCGCTCACATGACATGCACCATCAGATTATATGCAACGCTAAAGTGGCCGACATCCATTTTATCATTCGTGCCACATCAACGACGGATCCTAAAGGGCGGAAAAGGTCCAGCTTCACCGTGTCCTCTGCTGGTGGTAATATTTATGGTGCTGCAAACGAGGCCAATCTCATCAGCGGGGAAATACCATTTGAGAAGAACGGCTCTATATATATAGAAGATGTAAGATTCACATTAGTTGCTAAACCTAAACAAATATAATTATGGGAGTATTTGATAATATTTGGACAAAGAGTAATTCTCAAGAACCGACACAGCCTACATCTGGCCCCGAAGTTGTTGTTGAAAATCTTGAGAACAAACCTTCAATAGAAGCAATGGAGACCCAAGAACAGCAGATTGATAAAACGGAAGAAGATGATTCTCGTCCAGTAGAAAACATCAGTCCTGAATCAACCACCGATTCTATGGATGCAGAATCTGTTCAAGACGAGTTACAGCCCGACTACACCGAGAAGTTGGATTCCCTGCAGGGTTCTCTTGCCGAAGTAAAAGACGTTGTAGAAAATCTTCAGTATAATGTCTCTATTCTCGTGCAGAATCAGGCTTCAGCTGCTGATGTAGCTGCCATGCGGCGTGAGAATGAGGCCTTCCGCAGCGATAGCAATATGAAGTTGATGCGCCGTTATGGCATCGATGCCATGATCAAAACTTATCAGGCCATCTGCGACAAACTCTTCCGCATCAATCATCCTCAGCCTGGCACCCAGTCCGCAGAAGGAGAACAAAAAGCCTTTGAATGGGTGCTCAAGCGTATGGGACGCCAACTCAAGCAACTTGGCATTCGGCTTCAGCATTCAGAAACCGGTAGTGAGTTCGATGGAGCGACAATGAGCGTTTATGGCTCCGAAGGCGAAGATGTGGAAGAAGAGGAGACGATCTTCGAAACAAACGTTGAATCGCTGAAAGATACTGTGAAAGAGAGCGTTTGCCCCGCATTTATGTGGACCATCCCATCGCTCATCGGTGATGCAAAGGAATGGTGTATGGAATCAGAAAAAGTATGTATATATAAATAAGGTATAGTGCCATGACTGTTTTTGGAATTGATTTAGGTACAAGCTATTCTTGTATAGTAAGAAATGATGGAACTGGCAGTGCAACACCCGTAGAACTGCTAAACGCAGATGGCAAGAAGTTCATACCGTCAGTCGTCACTTACGATAAAAAAACGGGGCAGCCCAAAGTTGGAAAGACAGGACAAGCTTGTCTATTGACCCGCCCCGAATGCACAAAAGCATTTGTAAAGAGAGAGATGGACCGAGAATTCTGCGAAAAGGAAATTTCAGTAGCAGGAACCATGCGAAAACTCTCTCCTGTAGAAGCGTCTGCTTGTATATTAAAACATCTGTTCGGAGGTGCCAATAACGTAGAAGTTGGCGCAGGTCGCACTCTTGCCACGCAGGCTGTAATAACGATTCCCGCCAAATTCGATGAGCAACAGCGTGCACGCACAAAATTGGCAGCACAAATGGCTGGGATTGAAGTGCTGGGGCTATTGCAGGAACCTACAGCAGCAGCCATCGCCTACGACATTCCTGCGGGTAGCACCGTTCTTGTTTTTGACTTAGGCGGCGGAACGCTTGATGTCAGTATCGTCACAAATGACAAAGGTAATTATAAAGTCATCGGTACACCCGCTGGTGACGATCACCTTGGCGGCATGGACTGGGATGAAAAACTCGTTGAACTGGCTTATCAGAAAATTGGTCGTCGTCCAGATAGAAGCAACGTGAGAGAATGGAATAAGATGATGCGCATGGCCGAAAATATCAAACAGGCATTAACAGAAAACGATGATGTCATTGATGATGATATTGAGGGAGGCAACATCTTAGAAGATGAGGAGGTTGAGATTGAACGTTCGGAGTTTGAAACCGTCTGTCAAGGACTTCTCGATAGGTGTTGGAAGGTGGTAGACAAGGCTATTGAGAACGCCAAAGCCCAAAAGCCAAATCTGAAAATTGATTTCTTCCTAACTGTCGGCGGTTCCTCCCGTATGCCTATGATCAAAAAGGGGCTGGCAGCACGCTATGGTGCCGTTTATGGCAAAGGCAAGACAGAGAGCGACTGGCTCCGCATCAAAGATCCTGATACTGCCATTGCCATAGGAGCTGCCAAGTATGCTCTTATGCTTGCCACCAATAAGACCTCGGCTAAAACCGCAGAAAAGAACTTCAAGACCATTGAAGACAAGGCCACTCACAGTTATGGAATAAAAATAAAGAGGGATGGCCAGGTGGTTATTAAAAATTTGGTCAAGTCTTCCGACCCCATTCTCTTCCATAACGATGTTACCGGATTGAAGCTGGCGAGTGAAGGTGATAGTTTCAAGGCGGCAATCTACGAGAATAGCAGCTCAGGCGACTATGCTGAACTGGATGATTTGGTAAAAGTAATTCGCGAGCAGGTCTTTCGATTCAACGAGAAAAAGGCAAAAGGAACTCCTGTGACGCTCAGCATCAATCGTGATAACGACGGATTGATTAAGATTACCTTGGAATGTGACAAAGTCCGCCAAACATTCGAAGCCAATCCTGCAGAATTGTTGATCGATGCTGAAACCAAGGCCAATATCGAACATTCCCTATCATTAATGGATCAGAATTCACTATGAGCGACCAATCACATAGTTCCAAATTCCAAGATATCCTTGCCCGTATGAAAGCAGCTAAGGCTGATGTCGATGAGTCCCCACAAATGGAAGCCTCATCTGTGAAAGTCTCTGCTGCAGAGCCGATAACAGCATCCAAGATTCAAAAGCCAAAAGGCATAGATGCAACACCTGTCCGGTTCTCTTCCCTAAAGAAAGAAACAGTAACCCCTATCGCAGACAGTACTGCCGAATTGGATACTGCTTTCGAAGAAGGGCGTAGGCAACGAGAGGCTCGAGCTTCCCAAATCCAAAATCAGATAGATAGCCTTCTCGGAGCCGACGATGCCACTATAGTTCGCCTTAGGGGTAAAAGGAGATGCAATGTAATAATCAACAGGCTGCTATCTGAAATGATTTTTATTGAAGGTGGGACCTTTACGATGGGCGGCCCCCTTGAAAACAGCTTGCCTGAACATCAAGTTACACTGTCTTCCTTTTTTATGTGCAAACGTCCGCTCTTTACAGAGGAATGGGATTTCTTGTTAGAAGATTCATTGGAGGACGAAGCAGACGACGACCCTCACACAGCGTTTGCAAACATTGACGAAGGCCGATTGGAAGATGCAGCCGTACTCTGCCGAAGATTAAACAAGATTACCGGTTGTAATTTCCGTATGCAAACTGAAGCTGAACATGAATATGCTGCTAGTGGAGGACAAAAATCAAGAGGCTATAATTTTGCAGGCGCTGATAAGCTGCAACTCTTCAGATACATTGATTCTTGGCCGGATGCTAACGAACTGGAGTTAGAATTTATGAACTTTGCCTGCTACCTTCATCCCCGCCACAGTTTTGAGCGCATCCATAGCATTGCTGAATGGTGCTCGGATTATTATGCGCCATATTCTTCAGAATCTCAGACTAATCCGAGAGGTCCGGCGAATGGAACTAAGCATGTTTTCCGAAGCAGTGATACTCCTGTTTGGGTTCGCAATTACGGAGCAAACCAGCGTGCTGGCTTATGGCGGGAAGCAGACTGGTGCATACGTCTTGTTTGTGATGACACACCTGTAGCAAGAGCTGCAATTCAAAGAGCTAAAAACAATTAACTTATCCTATCATGGCAAAGAAAGACAAACACATAGAGCCGATGCTCGAAGAAAGTTC
>OCTW013384516.1_pt1 | contig 18999 bp, 7 predicted proteins | sample 1539671 | NCBI WGS metagenome assembly OCTW01 (sample SAMN02144230, study PRJEB22623) | gut metagenome | biome: sheep rumen | host: Ovis aries | place: New Zealand
GTTCCTAAGGAAGAAGAATTTGAGGTATTGGAAAATAAACTTGATTTCGGCTTTACCTTAAACAATGCTTCTTATAGAAGCCCTGACGCTGCTACAGCAGCACGTTTGAAGAAAATGGTAGAAAGAATGGAAGCCAAAAAGAAAAAGACTGAAGACAAAAAATAGTAATTTGCTTATGTTTATACCGTGTATGTGTTGTGGAAAGGAACTGCCAGACCATTGGTCATGGTGGGTATGTGATACATGTGGCTATCGTGTCTGCCCTTCATGTTTTCCTAGCTACAAATGCCCGAAGTGTACTTGGGGCCATATGAAAAGAACATAGGATTAACAAGAACGCCGAGACATATTGACCCGGCGTTCTTGTTTAAAATGCATCTTCAGTTTCCTTTGAAATCTCCCAATACACATTTATTGGATCAGCAAAATCTGGCTCATTTTTCTTAACCAGATCGTTCAGCGCATTAATGGCAGAAACATTTATTTTCTCAAATAGCTCGTTATGCCCATTCCAATTTGCATCCCAGCTATTAAGATGACTCCCATTATCAAACCATACCCGATATAATTCCTCGAAAATCTCATCAGTTAATTCAATTTCAAACCAATACCTGTGACATACGTTGGCATCACCTGCTTCAAGCAGCCAGTCAACCCAAAATTTTGCCTTATTCATAATTTCTTATTATGTAATTTAAAATCATTATTATACTCTATTCGTCTTGGACGATATGTCGTTTCATAAATGTAGTTTCTAAATTGATAATAGTGAGAGTGAAAGCCTACTATAATTATAACACTAACAATCTTCAATTGTTACATCAAATTTAATTTGCTGATTGCGATAGAGGTCTATCTCCGTGTCATGGGTGATAGTGGATATGTCATATCGATGATACTGGCCTCGCGCATTGTAAATTGACCAGCCGTTCATCAGCCCACCATCAGGATAGATACTTAGGCGTTTGCCCGCACATTCTAATGAAAGAACGCGCCAGTGAGTGAGAGAGTTCTTGGGCTGCGATGCGATAGGCAGAACAGTTCCATCTATCTGATTTTCGTAATCCATATCGTCTATCCAGCTGTTGGAAAGATTTTCAAGCCATTCGTCTCTACCAGTCTTTTTCTCGCTTGCAGTTATTTGTTTCGAGAATGAAGATGGAAGGTTCGCTGTCATGCTGTCCCACTTTCCACTGTCTGAATCATACCTCTCCAGTTTGAACTCCATAGAGAACGGATTTCCAATCTCTTTGATGAAGTAACCTGCAGTCTGGAGGGTAAGTATCATTGACAAGATACTCTTCATGTGCTCATCTTGATAGCTTACCATAACAGTTTCCTCTTCATGCGCCTTGCAATGGTCGATGAAGGAATCAATTATATGCTCAGACTTACTTCTGATAAGCTTACCAAGTTCAGAAGTCTTAATGTTCATTGGGTCGCCATCTGCCAGCTTGAATATCTTTGTTGTGCTTTCTTCTACCGATGTGTCAATGAAGTCAGCGGTTGCAGCAAAGTTATTTGTGCGGATATAATAGATGGTTCCATTACCCCATTTATCATTGAGAGTAATGTGATTCGGGTTGTTCGTAAAGTACAACCTTCCATCGATGTATGCTAATGGATAGAGGCCATTCCCAGCAAACGGGTTCTTGATGTGTAATACTTCGTTTACCCATCCCTTGATGGAGCGTACCATGTCGCGCACAGGCTCAGTCATCTTATTGTCTGAACACTCGGCTACGCAGAAGGAAGTCTGCTGACCATGAGGAGCAAAATGATTGAAGAATTGTCCTTTCCAGCAATGGTCAGTTCCATCATACTCCCAGTTGTCGTAATCATCATCCACAAAGATTACTGCTTCATTCTGTGAAGTGATGAATGCACGTTGCATCTTAGCCAACGAAGTTTCTGTTACGCTGTCACCGAATACGGACTTAACAGAATCTGGCAGAACCTTACGTGCAGCTCTTTCCTCTTCAATCCATGCTTTGGCGGCTTGAATGTCGATATGATTCACATAATGTAAGGTGAACTTGTCGATAAGGGCCTCCTTATTGCCAGACAGCTCTGCTGCCTCGACGATAAGACGTGAACGCTCAATTACAGACTTCAGTAAATCCATTGCGGCCAGTTGGTTAGAATAGCCAGAACCACCAGGATTGGCATCAAAGATACAGATATGACCATTAGGCGTAATGGTGAAGTCTAGGTCTGTACGCTCTACGTTCAATTCCTCAGCGAGTCCGCGAGCGAACAGCAATCCCAATGTGATAAGTAAGTTCTCTTCCTCATTCTTATTGTTTATCCAATCTTTCTTGAAGTGTCGAATCCTTATCTCAGTATAGTCTGTCTGAATGGTATCGCCAAGCACTACGTTTCTCTTGATTGAATCGGTGCTATTGCATCCCATACAACGATTGGGTTTTGGCCCCTTTCTTACAAGTGAGAAGTGATAGTTTTCTTTCTCTGTATCTTTTGATGGGATATTGTTCATCTCATAAGGCAACTTCTCAGGGTCACTCGAAGCTGCTGCTGGCCAACTTTCCAGAACGGTCTTACCACATTTGGTGCAGTGGCAATAGCCGAATCCAGTTCCCTCATTGTAATAGAGAATCTGACCGTTACCACTTTCACGGCTACTGCGTGAATCAAACAGATGTGGCTCAATACGGTCTTGTTTCCACTCGTCAGCACCTATCAACTGCGCGCTGACACGAGTATAAACATTCTGATCCAGAATACGACTGGCCGATTCATTCATGTCAGGAATAAACTCTGCCGGTTGCAACAGGTCAAGTTCCGTACTTGCACAAACCTTCCACTTTTCAAGATTCTCCAGTTCTTCTTTGGTGTCTATGACCACCTGTTCCCTGTTGAAATAAAGCTTCTTGAAAGTAACTTCTGGCTTGAAGAAGTTGGTATATCGTATTCCTCTTACGATGCGTACCGTACCATCACGGGCAATTGGATTACCCGGAGCATATTGTGACAATGCAGTACGCAAAGGATATGACGGATTTGACACCGTTATCAGCGAATAAGTGTTCTGTGAAGCTGAGTTGATGTCGAATTCTATAACATTAACTGGCATATTTGCATTCGGTGTAAACCGATGTGTAGCCCAATAAGAAAGCAATCTTGCTGCCAATGGTTCAATGAACTTCATTTCGAAAAATGCCTGTTGCTTGGCACTTTTGGCATTCTTATAGGGTGCAGCGTAATCTTGTATTCGCAACTCCAGTTCGGAATAGCAATTCTCGTTCATCTCTCTGGCCTTCGCTACAACATATTGAGGTGGACGACTGCTGAATATCGTACCATTCAGGAGTATTCTGAGCTTCCTTCTGAGTTTGTCATCAAGAGCTTCACTACACTTATTGTTGAATGTCTCGTATGGTGTACCTGTCTCATCGCCAAGTCCATCGAGAGGACTAACTGGAGAATGGTCTGCCTTTCTCTTGACCTTAAAGTGATTACTTTCGCCATCAGGTACTATCTCGTAGTTGGTATAATAGCTGATGACTTGCTCATTTACGCTACCGCCAGCCATACCGAACACGCCAAACTCCCTTATCAGGAAGGAATTGATGTGTCGCTGTATCACCTGAGCACTATTCAAATCAACGGTTGGTGTGCTGGTAGTGCGCAGTATCACATTCTCCATTGGGTTAAGCAGTGTTCTGATACCCACGGCATCTGAACCACAGAGCGTGACGCAAGCACTTCTTACCTGTCCGCGTCGTCCACTACGTCCGGCTCTCTGCTTGTAGTTCGATGGCATAGGCGGTACAGAGGTCATCATCACCAACTCCAAGTCGCCAAGGTCAACACCCATTTCCATTGTGGTTGAGCAAGCAAGAATGTTGATACAGTGGTCTTTGAAATCTTCCTGAATCTGACGGCTAACCATCTTATCCACCTGTGCCGTATGCTCAGCCTGAATAAACAGCTCTGGGAACTGGTGAATCTGGAGCAAACGATCAGCGAATGTGCCGTTCTCGCCCCAAAGTCCATTGTTCCAAAACACTTTGCGGTTCTCTTTTGCCCATCCTTCAATGATTTCATCAGAAGGATTAGGTGATGCGCTATAATTGTGATATGGGAATGCTACCCATGTTTCATGCAAATCTTCTTTCAATGCAACAGGTTCGCCACCTATGATATAAGGTGAATAGCCATGGAAGGTAACATCTACAGGACGTAGCCATTCCACATGATGTGTATCACTTCCTGAGTTAGCATCGCACAAATACACATCGTCGTATAGCTTGAAGCCGAGTTTGGCAAGGTTCAAACGATAGGGAGTAAAATGAACGTCATTGATGATTTCATCCTTGTCCTTTACCTGCCTACGAACTTCTGGGTCATAGTGGAGTCCATGCTCCAGCAACTCGTATTTCAGCGTCAGCTCATTCCACATACAGTCAATCACGTCTTGAATGTCTGTCTTGTAACTGGTGACGGCATTTGAGACTGATAGATGCTTGTCATTTGCTATCAGTTTTGCAAGCAAACGTATGATACGATTCCTGTTGGCTGATTTCTCCCTGACAACTGGCTTATGCACAGGGCGACGCATTTCCTTCTTTGTGGCAAACCTTACACACTTGAAGATGTCCGTCTCGTCTCTTTCATCCATTGTGAGGAAAACACACTCACTCTGACGAGCCGTGTAGTCCAGGAACATCTGCATCAAGGCAAACCAATCCTTCTTGGTGATTTGGTTCTCTTTCGATAACTTGCTGTTGAATACTTCTACTGCATCTGGTAGTTTAGAAGTCAATGCTGGCTGTAAGTCTTCATAGTATGAAGTAAACAGTCCCATTGTTTCCGGGCTTGCGCCAGTCAATGAGCGGTGTGAGAGGTAATCCACCATGATTGCAAGGATATATGTTCTCTTTACCTCTGGCTTGATGTTTCCATCTTCGTCCAATTCAGGACTCAGTTCCGAGCGTTCCGCAAACTGCTGACAGAAGGTGTCGGCCAGTTTATCATTTAGCAATACATCAAGAATATCCTGCCATGATAGGAAACTGTTGGGCTTCAGCTCTGCCAATATTTTATTGATGGCTTCCTGGTCATCACCTTCCAATATTTCCAACTTGTCATCAGCTGCTCGTCTCTCTGCTCTTGACGTGGCGGTATTGAATACGCTTTCGTAGTGTTTTTTGGCTTCTTCCAACGTCATGTTTCCGGCTGTTGCCATACGGCAAAGCTCATGGAAGATGGTGCCATAAACCCACAGACGTTCCTCCTCCAGGTTCTGCTTGATGGTGGAACGTGCTGCCATTTGTCGGCTATCAACGAAACTTATATATTGCTGTCCTCTGTGTAGGGATATCTTCTTTTCGTCCTTGGGCTTGGCCTCAGTCATCAGGTCAAGTGTCGATGGTGCAATGAGCCTTGATACAAAGTCTGGAGCGACCCTGAACTTTGATAGTTTCTTTGCATCTTCTTCATCCGACTGCACCTGGTCTGGATTGTCCTCGTCTTGCTTTGATTGCTTAGTAAGCTTTGTTCCGCAATACGGACACTGGCATTGTGTGTTAGCTATGACGTGCCAACCAGCTCCAGCGGGCTTGTCAGCCGTAACATTCAGCATCCTATTACCTTTTATTATATATGGGGCATTGTTGTCGAATTCTGCATCTGTCCTGTTTGATGTTCCGAATATATAATAGGTCTTACCAGTATTCTCAGTTTCTTCAAGGTCGAACATATCGCTGTCATCCATTATGATAGGACTATAAGCGATACCATCGTCCGTTTTTACTTCTTCGGCAATGGCGACATACTCACCACAATGCTTACACCTGCTCATTTCGAGCAAAGGAGCTGCATCTGGTTTGTCATCAGATATATTCTCTGTGTAAATCTTGAAGCTACCGTCCTCCTTATAGTGTGGATTGGATATATCAACGAATAATCCGTGATTCGGTACACGATAGAAATAATGCACCTTCACACGCAGGTCTTCCAACCCTTCATCCTCAGCCGTCTGACACATTTCGTCCAGTCTATCCAACTTTTCCTCGATGGTCGATCCTTCCGTAATAAGTTCATCAAGACGTAAGTAACCGTCTTTATTCTCGTTAATCAGTTTCAGCCAGTATTCTTTATCCTTTTCAGGAATAGTATCCAATCCTTTTCGCTTACCATCGACATAACGCACCTGATTGACCTGCAGACCGGTTATGTCGGCAATGAACGATCTCAGTTCTTCCTTTGCCTTTTCGTCGTCGCTCTTTCCGATGGTGGCCGATGAAGTGGCGAAGCGCACATCATCCGTGGTCACACCGTATGCCATCAGAACGCGCCTAATCAGCATGGCTATCTCGGCAGCTCCTGCTCCTGTATAGGTATGGGTCTCGTCAAGGGCTATCCAGCGAAGCGTTTTCTTGTCTTCCTTAATCAGGTTCCTGTCTTTCTCCCTCAATAGGATATACTCCAACATGGTTGGATTGGTCAGCAGGATGTTGGCAGGATGCAGTCTCAGCTCCTCACGGGTAGCAATGACGTGAGGGAATTTCTCTTCTATGATATTTCCATGCTCATCACGGGTAATACCCTTGATGGCATCCACCTTACGCATTACCTTCTTGTAGTCAGCAGCTTCTGGTGCAGGAATCTTCTGTGGCATATCACCATTATAGACTGCAAACTTCAAATTGGTGCCAGTCAGCAGTTTCTCCATTCGCGCCTTCTGGTCTTCCATCAGGGCATTAAGAGGATAGAGGAAGATGGCTTGCACCTCTTCGGCAAAATAGTTGTCGATAAGGTCTTGTACTAATGGTAGCATGAAGCACTCGGTCTTACCAGAACCTGTGCCTGTTGTCACCACGATACTCATGTTCTTGCCATCGGGGGTCTTATCTTTCAGCAGCGTTCGCCAACATTGGTACTGATGCTCGTAGGGCTGGTACGTCACTCCTTCTGGCAACGACCTCTTCCACAGTGTCCCCAGCATTTCTTCGGCTTCTGCTTCATGTTCCGGATAGACATTCTCATAGTTGTTCATACATTGTACCAGAGGCATAGCATCCTTTGGAGCAAATACTTCTGGTATCAACTTTGTCAACTGATTGATGTAACCCTTTTGGCTTTCGTTTCGTGCTTCACCACACCACATGGCCGACAGTGTTTTCTCTACTGCCGTCCTGTTCTTTCTGTATAGTTCTGCAAATCTAAACTTCTGCTTCATATATCGTGGCTATTTTAATCTGTAATATCTACAACCTTACTCATTTCGATGAACTTATATCTGCATTCATCGTACATTTTCAGGAAATCTCGCATCTCTAAGTTGCCGAGTGCTTCACCATCGTTCTTGATAAGCTTGAGGGCTTTTTCGGCAATGTCTTCCACCTTTGGCCAGACATCAAATGTCCAATAGCGTCTCAGGAAGTCCTTCAGGTGCAACTCTTCACGCTCATCGGTTATCTTCGGCGTTCTTTGGAAGAACTCAATCACTTTCTCCTTGATTGTCTCACGCTCATCGTCCGTTGTTACAAATGCTTCTATCTCATTCGTCCACAATTCACGAGGCAACAGCATCCAGTCGAAGTGAAACTGAATGGCAAACCTGTATAGGTTGTCTATATCAGTATCTGTAAACTGATAATTGCGCTTATGCATGAGAGGCAGTAAGATGTCCTTAATCTGCGTCATGCCCGAAATGACCTTAATGAGCGGACTGAATAGGAAGAAATAGGTCTTGTGTTCTGCCACAGTCTCATAACAGAACAGCGGATCAACGACTACCACATTCTTCTTGCCACCCCAGCCACTCTTCTTCTTGATGACTGGCATAGCATAGTCGCGTGGTGAATCATCGTCCTTCAGGCTTTGGAAAACAATTCCTTCTCCAGTCAGTTCATTAGGACTTTCTACAGGATTTGGTTCACTAATGTAGTCCCAGGCATACAAGTCACTCATGTTATCCAGCGCCTTGGTCATGTATATCTTCAGATAGTCGAGCGGAATGTTGGATGTCAGCTCCTTCGCACTATATTCTTCCGTATATGTCTCGGCTTTTAGGCTTGCCTGATTGAAGGTGGGGAAATTGTAATATACCGTGCTACGGTTCTGCACCTGATATTCCTTCACGCCGTTCTCAGAGAAGTCTCGAACGGAGAACTGCTCACAGTCGATGAGCGGAATATGGATGTCTTCGCCCTTCTCGTGGTAGCTTATGTTCACCTCATCGTTATGCTTCTGTGTCAGTTCTTTGACGATGAAAGGACGATACACATCTACCAGAATACGCGCATCTTTCGTTCCAATCATCAATTGCTTGGTGGCAGCAGTTTCCTTTCCCTCCAGCAGTTGCTTGATGTCATCTTGTATTTCATCAACACCCTCTAATGAGGTACAGATACGCTGATGCTCAAAGTCACGCCAGATGGGTTGCTGGTCACTATCAGCTGGGGCAAACGGCACATAATATACTTTAGGCCTGAATACAATGCCTTTCACTGTTACTCTCAGACGGATAACTCCCTGCTCAGGTTCTTCCTTATCCCAATCCACATAGCGACCATCAGACCTCTGCCATTCCAAGTCGTAGTCCGTCAAAGGCTCACTTTCTTTTGTCTGGCCAGACTTGTAGTGCAGCACCTGTAGTCCGCTTCGTCCGAAAAGGACAGGCATCTGTGGTTCGTTCTGATATACATCTTCATCATCGTCGGTATCGATGTACTGATAGAGCACATACAGGTTCTCGTTATACTTGATGGTCTTCAGATACTTCTTCGTCACCACTTGGAAGAGTCCGTTGCGATTGAAGAACGGTGGAGTTACCTCACGTCCTTCATTATCGGCAATGATAACCTTGTCGTTGATGGGACACCAGCAATAGTCTTCACTCATTTGGTCACCATTTCTGAAGTGTGCATATACTACAGACAAATCGCTGTATTCTTTCGTCAGATGATAGGCCGATGAGAATATCAGGAAAGTGGGACGTTGCGAGTTTTTACGGTCGGAGAACATGGTGGGTTTCTTTGGCAGGGAATAGATCTGCAAATAGTCTTTCACCTCTAATGTCTGTACCACCTGGCACTCGTCATCGTACTTCATCACTATTTCCACCTTGTCGAATCTTCCGACGGGAACATTCATGTAGGTATTCTCGTCTTCTTTGTTGACTGAGAGGAAACCCGTCATTTCGCTGCCCGTATTGTCATATTTGAACAGCGGTTCTTCTTGTTTTCCTTCCTTCTGAACGTAGTGGTTTCCATTTTTGAAACGCACGTAGAAGCGTATGCGGCCTATGTTCTCTGGGTGTTCGATGCCCCATTCGGGTTGGCGCAATCTGTCATAGCCAATATATTGCTTTTTGCCGCCACCTATCACCTCTGGCTTCAGCTTTACTTTTAGATGGCGCACCATCTGGCTTCTGCCAGCCGAATAGGTTATCATCCACTCAAAGTCGAATTTATTCTTCTTGGCCAGTCGGTCGGCTTCCTCTATCTTGCGAATCAATTGAGGTATATAGGTGTTCTCGTCCCTGATGTCCGATGGAGCGAAAGGCAAGTTTCTGTGTCGTCGATCATCTTTCTCCAGTATGCACTTAAGGTATTCGTACAGGCTGTGCTGACGGGCTATCGACTCTTGGAAGGCAACTGCGCGGTTGCGGTCTTTCAAGTCATCAAGTTCAATATCTTCTCCGTGGAATATCTTGCAGAGACGTGATAGAAGACGGTCATTGTCATCACGTTTCAGTTCAGCTTGCACAGCCAGACCACCCAGCACTTGCATAGACTCCAACCAGCGGTAAGAAGTCTTGTCTGGGTTCTTCGAAGCGTTATAGACGTATGTGTTTTTGTCTATGCCCGACAAGTCATATAGGCGTTCCAGTTCCTTGCTGGTCAAGGCAAGAATCTTGTTCTCATCCTGCGTGTCGTTGCCCTTGTAGAAGCGTTTATACCACTCAGCAAGATACATCACTACTATAACGGCAAATTCCTCCGTCAGCAGGTGATCGTGCTTTCCTGCATGGGAGGATATGCTCTTGTTGATGGCTGCTTCAAGAACATTGAATTCATCGAACGACAGTCTGAGTTCCCAGACGTAGGGTCTGCCGTGCAGTATTCCCTGCTGCATTTGTTCAACCCTTCGTGAAAGGCATTCTTGCAATTGTATGTCTTCCCGAGTCAACAGCATAGTCTCAATCCTTGTATTTTATACCCTTATAATGGTCTTTCAGTTCTTTCAGCGTCATACACTTACCCTGACCCTCGACACGGTGAATCATAGAGTGGCAGTTGGAACAAAGCGGAATGAGGTCATTTGCTGGGTCAACCATGTGTACACCTTCGAAGGTGTGGTGAGGATTCACATGATGAATTTCGATGTAGCCCTCACCTATATTGCCGTATGCCTTGCCGAAGTCGAAACCGCAGCAGATGCAGCGGATGCGTCCGTGCCACAGCTGCTTATAGTACTCAATGCACTTGCGGCGAAGCTCAGGGTTACGTTCTTTTTTCGTCAGATTGTACTGATGCTCCAGTCCTTCGCTGTCTGGTGCATAGTCGGCATCGTTGTGTTCCACAGGAGGTCCTGGATTATCTTTCACTTTCGAAGGGAAGTCGTCTTCTTCGCCTGGCACCAGAATTGGAGTGATGTCTCTATGTAATGACTTTACAAACAGCCTGTACCATTTCAGCACCTCCGTATAACGTGGCTCCTCGCGCTTGTCGATATTCTTCAGCACGGGATGGGCTTTGATCTTCTTGCGCAGGTCTTCAATATCGCCTTCATCTTGAAGGTCGTAGATAGTGTCATAGCCTGTGCCGAAGTGCTCGTTTAGCGTGAAGGGCAATACCTCTTCTGCTGTTTCTACAATCCCATTCGCTTCAGCTACATCGCCCTCGAACTTTCCCATCAGGAACTGGTGGAAAAGCTCGTGCATTTGTGTAATTGTATAGGATGTTTGTTGTTCCATATCTGTATTTTTTATGCCTAAAAGCATGTGTCCACCATTGAGTGGTCACTATGCTCGCTGACAGAATCTCCGTCAGGTAAGGATGTGTAGGTTCGCTTCGGCATATTATTCTGTTGGTCGAATTATACTATTAATATAATTTTGCTCAGTAACATCCAATCCATACTTTTCAAATAATTCCGAATCTGTTATAGCGTACCTGAAATCTTGCATTGGAATTAAACTGAATACGCTCTGATTAACCTGCATAGTTCCATGACCTATGAACAAAAGGAATCTGAAGAAATTGGATTCAATGTATGATGCACAATTCTCCATTTCTTCTCTAGTATCGAACGGACCAATTAGCAAGAATGTTTCAGTGCAAGTGTCACGTTTGTATCCGCGAATAATATCTGGTGGAATTACTGCATCAGATGAATATGTAGTTGTAAAAAATATTTTAAATTTGTCAACTGCTTCGTACTTATCAGAAATTATTCTTTCAGTAATATATCCTTCCATTCTTTTTGCTCCACCTTTTTTCCCTTTAACGCCGTATATTTTAACAGACCCGTTAAAAGGAAGAGAGTTCATCTCTGAGTCGGGATAGTTCTCAGGAGAATTGAATATATCCTTTCTGAGTCCAAAAGGTCTGGTCTTTGAGACAATAGAAGAAAATCTATTTTCTGCATTAAGAGATTCTGGTGAGGCAAATATCTTTTCCAAGATAGGAATTACTCTCGTGTCTCTTATAATGTATGAGGTAAAACGATTCTTAATAGCATTTGAATGGACTATTTCTCCATCCATTGTTATATAATTATAGTCTATTCCTTGGCTTGTTTTCTTAGCATCCCACAAGAAATAGCAAATACCGCCATCATTATGTGCAGATGGGAATATAGTTCTATCATTTCGGTAATCTTTCATGTATGAAAGTCTTACGTCTTCCTTCATTCTTTCAAGAAATGATGATAATTCCGAACGTCCACCAACCATCCATTTAGAGGGCATAATCATACTAAGATAGTTTGGTGAAATCGATTCTGAAATCTCAACAAATCTATTATATATTGGAGCTGCTGCATCAGAAGCACCATTTCCACCATCCATAATCTGATATGGAGGATTACCAACAATTGCTTTAAATGTCATATTATTAATATCTTCATTTGCATTTTTAGGAATAGAATTATAAACATGCCAGAAGTCAATTCCTTGAATGACATCATTACAGAACGCCTCTGGTTTAGCGCGAAGCACAGTAATCATGTCACAGTCGAGTCTTGACTTACCGTTAAAGTAGAAAGTGTTGTCCTGCTTGGTTATACCTTCGGCATCACGTTTTAATACGCCAGCACTTACAAGGTCATTAACTTCAAGCTTCTTGCTATAGCACTTCACATTCATGCGGATATCTTTGCGGAAACCAGCAAGTGTACGCTTTGTAATGCTGACAGCCATCTTGGTACGGCAAACAACGAAGATGTTGTCCTGAAGCACATCGCGCCAGATAATTAAGTCATCGTTTGCTTGTTTTTCGTATTCAACAGCATCTTTATTCTTTCCACGTTCACCAGTCAGTTCAAGCCTTCTCCATTCAGGTTCTTTGATTGTTTTGAAGAGAGAATAAGCCATGTAGAGAGGATAAAGGCCTGTCTTCGAGTTAATTTCAAGAATACGGGCGTTATAATCTCCAAAAACATCTTTTGTTACCTCATTGGTAAATTCAGTTATTTCTTTCTTCTCGTTAATCTTCATACCAACAGGTCGTGCAGCCCTGATATTCTCACCGTTTTCATTTTCCTCGGTGTAATAGTCCTCGTCATTGAGAAATTCTTTATTATAGAAACACCAGCCACCCAAGCAGTCGCTCATGTGACGATTAACCACCTTCCAAGGTGTCAACACAGTCTCCTTATCAGGATTGTGGAAATAAGAGAAGATAGTGGCAATCTTAGCAATACGGTCTTCTGTATTCAGATTGTCGGCCTCCTTTACCAGCTGACGAATGCGCTTGGCAGCACCTGTAAAGATACCACGGTCGAAGCAGTCCTTCAGAATGTTGAACGTCTCTTTAGTGAAACCCTTTGGCATGAACTCATCCCAAGATGCCTGGTCAACGATTTCCTCGCTGGCGAAGTTGTCGATAGTAATCTCTTCACCATCATCATCATTGATTTCAGCTCCATAAACTAACAACGGAATACGGATGGCTACACCACGCAGCACGGACATTCGAGCACGTTTCTCTTTATTCTCTTGGTCTCGCTTCTTCTTAGCTTCGTCGGTGTCCTTATCTGGATCAGTCCATTCTTTCCAGAGTGCAGGTTTGGAGAAATCTGTCCATTCGCCATCGATGAATCGACTGTTGGACACAAAGAGGTATGGTAACAGCGGAACAGGAAGGCACATTTTGTCATCCCATCCATCAGTATCGGTCATCGGGAAGCCATTGTCATCCCTCTCAGCCGACATGACGGGTTGAGCAGGTGTGTCCTTCTTGGCGGTAAGGAAGTAGATGTATTTTATCATCTCAGCATTCCTTGTGTCGCCAATTCCTGTGTTGTTGATGTTAATCTTCTCAGGTTTCCAGCCAGCTGGCATAGAACCGAGCAGGTCGTGAACATCTCCAAGAGCCTTTTCCTGTTCGGGAGTGAGGTTGAGCAACTGGTCGGGATTGTAGATGGAGTTGTCTGCATAACCACTACGCACAGCACGCTCGATATAAACATTCGACAGTTTCTCGAATATCTGGTTGGCAGAGAACTTCTTGCCCATTTCGCCTTCGTCCATCGAAAGTACGGGACAGAGTTTGATGAATGCCTGTAGGTGTTCTTCCTCTTCCTTTTGCTTGCGTTTCATCTGCTTCTTGCCAGCACCCTGAGCATCGACAGCCATTTTGGCGGTTTCGGCTACAGCGGTCAGTGCACGGTCTGGAGCAAAGTCGAACACATAGCAGTCAGACTTCTGACGACCATTCAGTACGGCATGAGTCTGTACACGGAAGATGGTCTGCATGTAGTTGGCTGCAGGAGTATTCTCCGAACCCTTCATACAGAGCACAGCCGTCCACTCTGGAACGGAAACACCCGTTGTCAGCTTACCACACGAAAGCGTGATAGTGTATTCGTATTTTTTGATGGCATCCTGCACCTCTTTAAGTGCACTACCATCTTTATCCTCAATGTTTCCGTCGCCAGCCACATTGACGATATGGAACATGTCGTTCTCCTCACCAAATACTTCATGCTCTTTCAGCAGTTCGAAAAGAGCTGCCGCCTCTTTTACACCAGGCAGGAGCCAGAAAGTGTGGCGGAAGTGCTCACGGAACTCATCGGTAGAGAATGGGTATAGACTGGTTTCAGATTCTTCAACCAGTTTATCTAGGAAACGGCGGATGGCACCTTCATGGATGAACTTGTCAACTTTGATTTCAGCCATCTTTGCCTGAAGCTCTACGCGCTTTAGTGCATTTTTCTCGTTGTCGATGAGCTTCTGATAGGCATTCTTATCCTCTTCCGTCCACACACGGAAGAACTCGTGGAACTTGAATACCTCATTGTTCTCAATGGCTTCATCACGAACCATCTTGGGCAGGGTGAAGGTGAGAATCTGCATACGAGGCAACTCTGCGTAAGGATTAGGATCGCCAAAATGCTTATCGTCCCATTCTTGCTTCGCACGTTGCTCCATCACATAGTCCCAAGTGTATATTTCGCCTTCGTCGTACTTGTCGAGCAAGTTGAAGGGTGTGCCAGACAAAGACAGGATGCGAGTATTCTCTTTCTTCAGCTTGTCCATCACACGGACACCGGCTGCTGCTTCGATGCCCTCATGTGCTTCATCTACCATCACGAAGTCCCAATCATACTCCATGATAGCCTTTTTCAGAGGATCAAAGTTACGCTCCTTACCACCCACGAACTGTGAGAGACGCAGATACTGCATGGAAACAAAGAATACCAGTCGCTTGGTTCCTGCATCAACTGCCTTGGTCAGCGAGTAGAAGTTACCACCCTCTGAATCGTTATCACTCATACGAGTAGCATAGTGATACAGGTTCTTCTGGTCGCCGAAGATTTTGTCAAAGTCTTCGTGCCAACCCTTATCCACTACAGGGCGGTGGGTAATAATCAACGTTGATTTATAACCCATCTCCTTAGCAACCTCCAATCCGCTCAGGGTCTTACCAAAACGCATCTTGGCATTCCAAAGGAAAGCCTTTCCGTTAGGTTTCTTAAAATGAGTAACGGAATCGCCAATGGCTTTTGCTTGTTCTGGACGAAACTTGATAGCTCCATAACCGGCACCCTGACCATTCTTGATTTTCCTGATTGCTTCGAGCACCTTGTCGATGGTGCAAGTAAACCAAATGTCAGCATCTTCGCTTTTGTACTCGCCCTTGTATTTGTCGAGGTAGTTCATGTGTACGTTCATAGCCGCAAGAGTGCGATACACATCATCAGCCTTAAAACACTTGGTTTCCTGGGCATAGGTTGTACACTCTACATGCTCAATATGATAGGTAATACCATGCATGTAGGAACGTTTGTCAAGAATATCACGGACGGCCTTGAAGAGCACTTGTTTGTTCGGATTGTCGGCAACTTCGTTGTCAACAAAAACCTCACCAATCTTTAGAAGGTTGGCATGCTTCCTGTCGCTAATAGTGAGAACGTACAGGAGTCTCGATTGGGTAATTGTGTATTTAATGCTCATATCGTGTGGGATATTTAGTTTCATTTTATTCGTCCTCTTCGTCATCTTTTCGATTGTGGGCGTGGAGAAGAGTCTGGAACTCCAGCTTCTGCCAGGGACTGGACTTTGGGTCTTCGCCTGGCTTGAACTCATAGTCCGCAGGTTTCTTCATACTCCAGTCGCGGATAAGGCAACGAACGCCTATGTGTCCTGTTGTCGTTCCTTCCTTACAGGCTTTGCATTCGCGTTTGATTTTCTCGCCCCAGAGGTTTTCTTCGTATTGTTTATTGCAGCTGTCAGGTATCACCATCTTGATACCGTCCATCTGCCATAGGTTCCATGAGATAATACGGGCAATGCCTACGATAGACTTCTTCTGCAACTCATCATCAGGAAAACGTGACTTGTAATACTCGATGAAGGTGTAAAGCAAAGCCTCACGAGCCAGAAGCAAGTTATCGCCTTGCCACTCATAACCATAGGTGTGCATATAGGCCTTACGCGCCCAATCAAGCCAATCCCCCGGACTCTCAGTATTCTCGCTGACTACACGAAGTTTGCGGTCGAGCAAGCCGATACGGTTCTGAATAGGGATGGCTTCACCAGTAGTCGTGTCGTAACGGCTCACTAGATAAGGTGCCTCTCCACAGGTTATCTCCAAACGGTTTTCGGTGACATACTTCTTCCAAGTCTTTTGCTTGTCACCTTCTGGAAACTCAATCTTTCCCTCAGTAGGAATCCATGAATGAGTACCATCCTCATTGACTACCTCATGGTTGAACACGTTCTTGCGTCCGAACCATGCTTCATCAATCAGGTTGTTCTGCGCATTACATACCCAAGAGGGGGTGAACACTTCAGCCTTGTCCTTGGTACGATCAATCTGAAGCTGCTTGTCTTTCAGTACACGAGGCATGATGACACGACCATTTTGGCCGATAATCTTCTCTGGCATTATCTGGTCGTCATAGCGATAGCCATCCTTGTCCTCACCTTCACGCTGTGCCTCGTAGTCGTTGGTGGCCCAGAAGATGTTGGCAAACTTAGTCTGGTCATTTTCAAACTCCCTGACTCTAGCCGACATAGTATGGTCTATAAGTAGTTTATTGAGCACGTCAGGCTCATAATCCCAGATATCTTGTTCTGAGATGTCTACTTCGTTGATATGCTCAAATATTCTATATTTCTCTTTATCTAAAGCCATATAATACGAATTATGGGTGCGAAATATTTCTATCTTCTCTTATTTCATGAGGTTATGTTTTTAATTATTGTCATCTTCAAATAAAAACAGCTCCTCTACGTCCTCATCTGTTTCAGGTACTGGAATGGTCTCCTTATCATCATCTACATGGCAAACCTGTTGAATAGTCGCAAGTATTGCAGCCCCTCTCAATGAGACGAACTCTTTGAAATTATCGCTTTTTGCAGCAGCAAAAGCTTTCTCATCAATAAAATGTGTGAACAGGCATTTCTGAATGTCAGAATTTTCTTGTTCGTAATTCTGTAAATATACACAGGGATGCTTCGCACTAATCTGCTGATTTAAGCGTTTTGTGATAAAGGCGAAGTTCAGCACGGAATTTGCCTCGTCCTGTGTGATTCCGAACTGATTCCGTAAGGCATAAGGGAAGAAATGGTGATTCTCCTTAGAATTGGAACGGGAAGCATTTGTCTTATCCAATGTTACGATAGCACCATTATCAAAGTCCACTGGGCCATTCAAGGCCATCAGACAGAGGATGCCATTCTTGATAACTGAACGCAGATTCATCCTTACTCGAATTAAATCGTCAACAGTCAATTTCACGGAGAAGAGTCGTGGAGAACGTCCCCCTTCTGCCAACTCATTTATCCATATAGCATCCTCGTTCATTCGAGTAAGAGTAGAGCTGGAATAGCGTTGTGAGAAAGTAACTGTCCAGAACCAGCCTGTTATCAAATTCTTAACCTCTGCATTAATGTATTTTTCTCCAGAAAGGAAAAAATAGTGCTGGATAACAGCCAAAACACTGTTGTAAGGAATAATAGAAAGTTGTTGAACTCCTAGGTTCTTTACAAAATCAATTGCCAGCCGCAAGCACTCAGTTGTCTTCTGCCAATTATCTCTGCATGCCGCATTTGTAAGATTTAACTGGTGCCTGTTCGTACAGTCGCCTGATACATTTAGGGCAAGTGACTGAGTAAACACTTCAGAATCGAGAGTGCCGAATATTTTGATAACAGGGTCATTGTTAAACTCTGCTATTCTAATTCTTAAATCAAAATCTTCTGACCATACAGAAGCATGAACAAGGTCAAACAGTGAGAGCCTCTTTCCTCCCTGATTAATTCGCTCAAATATGGTAACGACCTCATCCAGCTCCATATTCATCGACTTGATGATACTAACAGGATATGTGCTGAGCAATTCATGGCAACTCTGAATGAGCTTTCCAAATTCCATTCTTCCAGAGCTGTAATACTCTTGTAGGAGGTTGCCGTATTCTTGGTCATTATAGATTTTCCAGACAGGGATATTGTTTTGCTCAGTTTTAAGTTTGGGGACTTTGAATACTTGTTTGTCGAGATTGAAGCATATTTTACTATAGTCAACCTCGTTCAAGATCTTTCCTCGCAGAGCTACATACAACGAAGTTATGCGTTGTTGTCCATCAAGAATGAAAGAGAATTTGCTTGCCTCTGGTTTCTTTGGAAATCCCAATTCGGTAATATCCCTACAGAATCCATCCATTTTCATGTCCGTGTCCCAAAGAAAGAATGAGCCTATAGGATACTGTTTATAAATGCTGTTGAGCAAACTCACAATCTTAGTACGTTCCCACACATAAGCTCTTTGGAACCTAGGAATACGCATGTTGCCATTCTCCAGTTCCTGAAAGATACGTGGTAGTGTCCAGTTATTGATAATTTCTATTTTTTGTCCCATTATACAGACACACTGATTTTAAGTTATTTGCCTACAAAGATAGTAAAAGAAATCCGAAAAATAGGCGCAATAGACAAAAAACTGCCAAATTCCAACATTTTTATAGAATTTTCTCACTTTTAGGCTCAAAAATAGATTATAACATTTATTTCCAGTCTTCAGGGATTGGGCATGAATATTCATTGCCTATAAGTTCTACAGCTTCGGCTTCTTCTCGAGTCATACCGTCGTCTATACCTTCCTGTACATAATGCTCGTGAGCTGCCTGTATAAGTTTTTCCTGAATAGTGACATACAGATAATCATTTTCAATGATCTGTCGAAGGTCATCACATTCAGGATGTTTCTTGATTTGTGCTTTTATCTGTTCAAGTTCATTGTCAGTGAGTTCTACATCTATATCGACATAATGTTCATTCCAAGTTCCAATTATCTTACC
>OCTW011608906.1_pt1 | contig 18994 bp, 13 predicted proteins | sample 1539671 | NCBI WGS metagenome assembly OCTW01 (sample SAMN02144230, study PRJEB22623) | gut metagenome | biome: sheep rumen | host: Ovis aries | place: New Zealand
ATATGTAATAGTAGATATTAATAATATAAATACCGTTACTATTGTTATTATTAATATGAAATCTTTTTTAGATATATCTTTACCATTCATATAAACACCTACTATATAAATAATAGCACAAAATAAAAGAAGTATAAATAGTTATACTTCTTTTATAGTGTAGTTATTATTTTCTAAGTTTATTAATAGTTTAGTATTTGGTTTAGGGTCATTTTCTAAAATATATGTTGCTAGTAGGTTTTCTATATTATTAGTTATATATCTTTTAATGGGTCTTGCACCAAACACTGGATTAAATGATTCAGAGATTACTTTATCTTTAGCTTCATTAGATAATTCAATAGATAAGTATTTATCTTCTAAGCGTTTATTAATTTCTTTTATTATTTTATCTACTATTGGAGATACAGTTTCTTTACCTAAGCTATTAAATATAATTATTTCATCTATTCTATTTATTAATTCTGGTCTAAATGATTTATGTAATTCATTTAATACTTTAGAATTAGCGTCATCTCCACCTTCTAGGATATACTCTGAACCTAGGTTAGAAGTCATGATAATTATAGTATTTTTAAAGTCTACTACTCTTCCTTGTGAGTCAGTAAGTCTACCATCATCTAGGATTTGAAGTAAGATATTAAATACATCTTTATGAGCTTTTTCTATTTCGTCAAATAATACTATTGAATATGGGTTACGACGTACTGCTTCAGTTAATGTACCACCTTCGTCATAACCAACATATCCTGGAGGAGCACCTATTAATCTAGATACATTAAATGCTTCCATATACTCAGAGCAATCAATTCTAACCATATGTCGTTCATCATCAAATAGTTGCTCTGCAAGTGTCTTAGCAACTTCAGTTTTACCAACACCTGTAGGACCTAAGAATATAAATGAACCGATTGGTCTATTAGGATCTTTAATACCACTTCTAGCACGGATAATTGCGTTAGAAACTTTAGTAATAGCGTCATCTTGACCTATTACTCTTTCTTTCATTCTATCTTTTAAGTGAGTTAGTTTATCTTTTTCACTTGATACTAATCTTTCTAGAGGAATATTAGTCCATCTAGAGATGATAGAAGCAACTCCTTCTTCATCTACTATATCTGTTAAAAGATTAGATGAATTAGACTCAGTTCTTAATTCTTCTAGTTCTTTTTCTAATTTAGGTATAGTACCATGTCTTAATTTAGCACTTTCTTCTAAGTCATAGTTATTTTCTGCTTGTTGTAATTTAAATCGAGCTTCTTCTAGAGATTCTTTTTTCTCTTGGATTTTATCTTTTAAAGATTTTTCTTCATTCCATTTTTTAGTTAGTTCTTTTTCTTCTTCAGTAAGTCTTCCTAGTTCTTTATCAATTTCTGCTTCTCTTCTTTCTGAGATAGCATCATGTTCTTTTTTAAGAGAAGTTTTTTCTATTTGTAAGGATAGTATTCTTCTTCTTAAGTTATCTAGGGGTACTGGTACTGAATCTAGTTGCATTTTAATTGTTGCACAGGCTTCATCAATTAAATCTATTGCTTTATCTGGTAAGAATCTATCAGTTATATATCTATTTGAGTTAACTGCAGCTGCTACCAAAGCATTATCTTTAATTGTAACTTTATGGAATACTTCGTATCTTTCTTTTAAGCCACGTAGGATAGTAATAGTGTCTTCAACAGTTGGTTCAGATACTAATACTTTTTGAAATCTTCTTTCTAAAGCTCCATCTTTTTCAATATATTTTCTATATTCATTTAGAGTTGTAGCACCTATTAAGTGAATTTCACCTCTTGCAAGCATTGGTTTTAACATGTTAGACATGTCTATAGCGCCTTCAGCAGAGTTTCCTACAATCATGTGAATTTCATCTATAAACATGATTATTTTACCTTCAGAGTCTTTTATAGCTTTAAGTACTGCTTTTAATCTTTCTTCAAATTCACCTCGGTACTTTGCACCTGCTACTAAGCTACCTAAGTCTAATTCCCAGATAGTATGGTCTTTAAGCGTAGTTGGTACGTCCCCATTTATTATACGATGTGCAAGGCCTTCTACTATGGCAGTTTTACCTACACCAGGTTCACCTATTAATACAGGATTATTTTTACTTTTTCTTGAAAGTATTCTTATAACATTACGGATTTCTTCATCACGACCTATTACTGGGTCTACTTTGTTATCTTTTACATTTTTTGTAATATCTCTTCCGTATTGTTCTAAGGGATTTTTAATCTCTTCTTCTTTATTCATCATATTTACCACCTCTTTTGTAGTTATAAGTATAGTAGCATAATTAGCACTTGTCAAGTGTGAGTGCTAATTTATTAGATAAGAAAAACTAGGAAGTTATTCCCTAGTTTTAGTTATTAGTTTTCTCCTTCAACTGCGTCGTCTACATCATCACTCATAAGTGACTCTTCTAGAGCTTCAGATGCGTCATCATCAACAAATACTTTTTCTAATTTTAGAGAAATATCTTGATATTGAGGAGCACCTGTACCAGCAGGAATTAGTTTACCTAAGATAACATTTTCTTTTAGACCTCTTAAGTTATCTACTGAGCCCTTAATAGCAGCGTCTGTTAGGATTCTTGTTGTTTCTTGGAATGAAGCTGCAGATAAGAATGAATCAGTTTGTAGAGATGATTTAGTAATACCAAGCATGATAGGTCTACCTTTAGCAGGAGTCTTACCAGCAATGATTACAGGTTTGTTAGCATCTCTAAATTCTCTCATAGATACAGTTAGACCTTCAACAAGTGTTGTGTCTCCTGGATCAATAATTCTTACCTTAGAGATCATACGTTTACAAATTAACTCGATATGTTTATCATTAATGTCTACACCTTGAGATTTATAAACTTTTTGGATTTCTTTTAAGATATATTCTTCAGCAGTAATAGGATCTGTTACAGCAAGTAATTCTTTTGGTGAAATAACACCTTCTGTTAATTTATCACCAGCATTAACCATATCTCCTACTTCAACACGTACTTTAACATTGTAGTTAGTTACATGCTCTTTAGTTTCTGCTTTATTTTCAATAGTAATATGATATTTACCATTGTCTTCTTTAATTAAAGTTACTTTACCAGAGATTTCTGCAATAGTAGCTTTTCCTTTTGGTGTACGAGCTTCGAATAGCTCTTCAACTCTTGGAAGACCTTGAGTGATATCTTCTTCACCGGCTACACCACCTGAGTGGAATGTACGCATTGTAAGTTGTGTACCTGGTTCACCGATTGATTGAGCAGCCATGATACCTACAGCTTCACCATCTTCAATCATGTTACCAGTTGCTAAGTTAGTACCATAGCACTTTCTACATACTCCACCTTCTGCTTTACAAGTGATTGCTGAACGTATTTCAACTTCTTTAACACCTGCATCACAGATCTTCTTAGCAATGTTTTCAGTAATTAATTCATTTCTATCAATAATTACTTCTTTAGTTTCTGGGTTAACAACTTTTTGAGATGTAAATCTTCCAACAATTCTGTCTTTTAGAGGTTCTATCATTGAGCCATCAGCATCGTTAGTTAAGTCTGATACTTTAACTCCTGAGATACAACCACAATCATCTTCTTTAACGATAATGTCTTGAACTACTTCAACTAAACGTCTAGTTAAGTAACCAGAGTCTGCTGTTCTTAAGGCAGTATCTGCTAAACCTTTTCTTGATGCGTGGCATCCGATAAAGAATTCAGTTACGTCAGATCCTTCATAGAAGTTAGTAGTTACTGGGATTTCTAAGATTGAACCATCTGGTTTAGTCATTAAACCACGCATTGCAGAGATTTGTTTAAAGTTAGAAACTGAACCTCTGGCATTTGAGTTCATCATCATGAAGATTGGGTTATCGAAATCATCTTTAGATTCTTTAACTAATTCTTCTTTTAATTTATCGTCTACATTATTCCAAAGTTTAAGAACTTGATTATATCTTTCTTCTTCAGTAATCATACCTCTTTGGAATTGTTTATTTACTTTATCTACTAAGCCTTGAGTTTCTTTAACTAAGTCTTTTTTGATCTTAGATTGAACTATATCAGAGGCTGAGAATGTAATACCTGCAATTGTAGAATATTTGAATCCTAAGTCTTTTAAGTTATCTAAGTAAATAGATGTTTCAGTAGTATGGTATAACTTAAATACTTGAGAAATAATATTCTTTAAATCACCTTTAACAAATGGTTTTTGCATTGGCATTTTAGCTATTTCTTCTTTGATGTTAGATCCCATTGGTAAGAAGAATTTAGCTGGTGTTAAACCTGTGATATTTTCTTTTGAAGGTTCTGCTAGGTATGGGTAAGTCATTGGTAGGATGCTATTAAATTTAATATATCCTGCAGTTGTTACTAGGTATTTATCCATTTGATCTGGAGTAAATACTTTGTGACGGAATGACTTAACTGGTACAGCAATTCTAGTATGAAGTGTAATTTCGTGTCTAGCGTAAGCCATTTCTACTTCATTAGTATCTTTATATACTTTACCTTCGTTTGGTTCACCAGGTTTAATCATAGTTAAGTAGCAGTTACCTAATACCATGTCGTGTGATGGTGTTACGATTGGTTTACCATCTTTTGGATTTAAGATATTACCTGAACCTAACATTAATAATCTAGCTTCAGCAATAGCTTCTTCTGATAGAGGTACGTGAATAGCCATTTGGTCACCATCGAAGTCTGCGTTGAAACCAGCACAAACTAATGGGTGTAATCTAATAGCTTTACCTGCAACTAGTTTTGGTTCGAATGCTTGAATACCAAGTCTATGTAGTGTTGGGGCACGGTTTAACATAACTGGGTGTTCAACAATAACATCTTCTACTACATCCCAAATGCATTCATCTTTAGTATCAATTAACTTCTTAGCACCTTTAATATTATGAGCTAAGCCTCTTTCAACTAAACCATAAATAACATGTGGTTTGAATAATTCTAGAGCCATATCTTTTGGAATACCACATTGGTACATCTTAAGATTTGGACCTACAGCGATAACAGAACGACCTGAGTAGTCAACTCTCTTACCTAATAAGTTTTGACGGAAACGACCTTGTTTACCTTTTAACATGCTTGATAAAGATTTTAATGGTCTATTTCCAGCACCTTGAACACTTCTTCCACGTCTTCCGTTATCTAATAAGGCATCAACAGCTTCTTGAAGCATTCTCTTTTCATTTTGAATAATGATTACTGGTGCGTCTAATTCTATTAATTTCTTTAAACGATTATTTCTATTAATAATTCTTCTATATAAATCATTTAAGTCAGATGTAGCAAATCTACCACCGTCTAATTGAATCATTGGACGTAAGTCTGGTGGAATAACTGGGATAACATCTAAGATCATCCATTCAGGTTTATTACCACTTTCTTGGAATGCTACTAAACAGTCTAAACGTTTAACAAGTCTTATACGTTTTTGACCAGTTGATTCTTCTAATTCAGCTCTTAAGCGTTCTACTTCAGCATCAACATCTACTTCATGTAAAAGTCTCTTAATAGCTTCAGCTCCCATACCTACTTCAAAAGTATTTCCATACTTTTCATAGTATGTTCTATATTCTTTATCTGAAAGTGTTTGTTTCTTTTCTAGAGGAGCTTTACCAGGATCTAATACTACGTAAGATACAAAGTATAAAACTTCTTCTAAATCACGTGGTGACATATCAAGGACTAGTCCCATCTTAGATGGAACGCCCTTGAAATACCAAACGTGTGAGCAAGGAGAAGCAAGTTTAATGTGACCCATTCTTTCTCTTCTTACCTTAGCTTTAGTTACTTCTACTCCACATCTGTCACAGACAACATTTTTATATCTTAATCTTTTGTACTTACCACAAGAACATTCATAGTCTTTAGTAGGTCCAAAGATCTTTTCACAGAATAGACCGTCTCTTTCTGGTTTTAGAGTTCTATAGTTGATAGTTTCTGGTTTAGTTACTTCACCATGTGACCAACTAATTATTTGTTCAGGACTAGCAAGACTGACTTTAATACCTTTAATTTTATTTACTTCTATCATTCTTCATCCCCCAATTCCATAGCTTCTTCATCTCCTGGATAATCAATATCATCTAGGCTAGGTTCTTCTACTTCATCATCTAAGAAACTATCGTCTTCTTCTATTTCTTTATCTAAATCATCTAATTCTTTATTATCTTTTTTGATATCGTCATCAGTGATTTCTATTTGTTTAAATTGTAGATTATCATCATCAGAATCATCTTCTTCTAAGTCTTTTAAGTCTACAATTTTTTCTTTATCATCTACTATTTGAACATTTAGTCCTAGAGCTTGTAACTCTTTAATTAATACTCTAAATGATTCTGGAATACCAGCTGCATTTACAGTCTTACCTTTAACTAATGATTCAAATACTTTTACACGACCTACAACATCGTCTGATTTAATAGTTAAGATTTCTTGTAATACATGAGATGCACCGTAAGCATATAGAGCCCAAACTTCCATCTCACCAAATCTTTGACCACCGAATTGTGCTTTACCACCTAAAGGTTGTTGAGTAACCATTGAATATGGACCAGTTGCACGAGCGTGAAGTTTATCATCAACCATGTGGTTAAGTTTAACGATGTACATAACACCTACATTAATCTTTTGTTCGTAAGGTTCACCTGTACGACCATCAGTTAATGTTACTTTACCATCTAGAGGTAAACCAGCTTCAGCAAGTTCTTCGTGGATGTCGTCAATATTTGCACCATCGAATACTGGTGTAGCATATTTAACACCTAATTTATAACCAGCTATACCTAAGTGAGATTCTAAGATTTGTCCGATGTTCATACGTGATGGAACTCCTAATGGGTTCATTAAGATATCTACTGGACGACCATCTGGTAAGTATGGCATATCTTCTTCTGGTAATACTAGAGAAATTACACCTTTGTTACCGTGTCTACCACATAATTTATCTCCGACTTGAATCTTACGTTTTTGAATAATATAAACTCTGATCTTTTTAAATACACCTGCTGCTAATTCATCTGAGTTTTCTTTAGTATAAACTTTAATATCGTGAACAATACCACCAGCACCGTGTTCAACTCTTAATGAAGTATCTCTTACTTCTCTTGTTTTTTCACCGAAAATTGCGTGTAGTAATTTTTCTTCACTTGTTAATTCTTGAACTCCTTTTGGAGTAACTTTACCAACTAAGATATCTCCATCATGTACTTCTGTACCGATTCTTACAATACCTTGAGCATCTAGGTTCTTTCTAGCTTCTTCTGAAACGTTTGGGATGTCTCTTGTGAATTCTTCAGGTCCTAGTTTAGTGTCACGACAGTCGATATCATAAGTTTTAATATGTAGAGATGTAAATACATCATCTTTAACTAATTTTTTATTAATAACAACGGCATCTTCATAGTTAAATCCGTTATAAGTAGTAAATGCTACTACTAAGTTCTTACCTAAGGCTAATTCACCTTTATCAGTAGATGGACCATCGGCAATTACTTGACCAGCTTTAACCTTATCACCAATATGAACAATTGGAACATGGTTAGAACAGTTATCAGCGTTGTTACCTTCAAAGTTTTGTAGTAAGTAAGTATCCTTACCCTTAACAGTCTTAACAACAATCTTTAAGGCATCAGCATATTCAACTACACCATCACCCTTACATACGATAGTAGATCCTGAGTATTTAGCAGCTGTTGCTTCTACACCAGTACCAACTATAGGTGCCTCAGTTTTAAGTAGTGGAACAGCTTGTCTTTGCATGTTAGAACCCATTAGGGCACGGTGACCATCGTCGTGATTTAAGAATGGGATACAACTTGTAGTGATAGATACTAATTGTGAAGGAGATACATCAACGTAATCTACTTCAGACTTTTTAACCATCTTGTTGTCACCCATGTAACGTACGAATACTTGGTCTTGTTCTATTTCATAATTATCATTTAATTCAACGTTTGCACCAGCAATATTAAATTCTTCTTCTTCATCAGCAGTTAAGTAGATAACTTCAGACATATCTACTATACCATTATTTACTTTACGATATGGAGTCATTAAGAAACCAAATTCGTTAACTTTAGCATATCCAGCAAGTGAAGTCATTAAACCAATGTTTTGACCTTCTGGAGATTCGATTGGACAGATTCTTCCGTAGTGTGAAGGGTTAACGTCACGTACATCCATTGAAGCACGTTCTCTTGATAAACCACCAGGTCCAATTGAAGATAATCTTCTCTTATCTGTTAACTCAGCTAATGGGTTTACTTGATCCATGAACTTAGATAATTGAGATGAACCAAAGAATTCTTTTAGAACAGCTGTAACTGGACGAATGTTAATTAGAGATTTTGGAGTGATGTCTTCAGTCTCTTGAGTAGTCATTCTTTCACGAATAACTCTTTCCATTCTTTGCATACCAGTTCTAAATTGGTTTTCAATTAATTCTCCAACTTGTCTTACTCTTCTGTTTCCTAAGTTATCGATTTCATCTGTATTACCAATTCCATGTAATAAATTTAAGTAGTAGTCAGTAGATGCATATACATCAGAGATAGTTAATCTCTTTTCATCTATAGAACCATCATTACCAATTACTGGAATAATAGTTTTACCATCTTCTGGGCTAATTACTTTTACTATTTGTACTTTATCATATGAATCTAATTCTTCTAAGATAGGTACTTTTTTAAGGCCAAATCCGTCTTTTAAAGCTTCACGAATTAATGGTAGATCTTGTTTTTCTACTACATGACCTTTTTCAAATATAACTTTATTATCTTTATTTTTAATATCTTCAGCTAGAGTTAAGCCAAGTAATCTTTCTGCTACATTTAATTTCTTATTAAATTTGTAACGTCCTACTTTAGCTAAATCATATCTTAAATGATCAAAGAATCTTGTCATTAAGTGGTTCTTAGCTGATTCTAGAGTTGCAGGTTCACCTGGTCTTAGTTTTTCATATAATTCAATTAATGCTTCATCAGTATTTGATGTTGAGTCTTTTTCAAATGTAATGTCAAAGTCTGGGTATTCACCAAATAAAGAAGTAATTTCTTCGTTAGTACCTAAACCTAAACTTCTTAAGAATGTTGTAATAGGAAGTTTTCTTGTACGGTCTATACGAATGTATACTACACCTTTAGCATCAGTTTCGAATTCTAACCAAGTACCTTTATTAGGTATCATTTCACCTGTAGTTATTCTTCTACCTGATTTATCAGTTTCTCTTTTAAAGTAAACGCTTGGGCTTCTTACTAATTGAGAAATGATTACACGTTCAGCACCATTAATTATAAATGTACCAGCGTCTGTCATTAAAGGCATATCACCTAAGAATATTTCTTGTTCTTTAACTTCACCAGTTTCATGAATAAATACTCTTGCTTTAACCTTCAATGGTGCAGCATAGTTTACCATTCTTTCCTTAGCTTCTTTAATAGTGTATCTTGGAGTATCTAGGGAATAATCACTAAAATCAATAGTTACATTACCTGTAAATGATTCGATTGGGAATATTTCCTCAAAGACATCTTTGATTCCTACTTCTAAGAAATCTTGGTAACTCTTTTTCTGAATTTCTAGTAAATCAGATAACTCTAATGTGTTCTTACTTTTAGAGAAACTTCTACGTGTAGAATAATCTCCAAATTTTTGTACTTTATAAGCCACGATCTCACCCCATCTAAATATATTTTTTTATATCTTTTTGATATAAAACACGCTTAAAAAACAAACACGTAACCAATTTATAATTTTACAGCATATAATACTATGTGTCAACGTAAAACGGCACGTATGATGAAAAAACCTTTTTCTCTCTCTACTACTTCGACATTGTATATGTCTTCTATATTTTTAATAAATGATTTAGCACCTTTATCTTTTCTAATCACTAGCCAAAGTCTACCATTTTGTTCTAGGTAGTCTTTAGCTCCTCTAATGAAATTTAAGCATACATCTTTACCTGCTCTTATTGGAGGATTAGATACAATTAATTCAAATTTACCTTCTACGTTTTCATAGGCATTTGATTCTATAGTTTCGGCATTAACATTGTTTTCTTTTATATTTCTATTTGCTAAGTGTAATGCTCTTTTATTTACATCTGCCATTAGGGCATATGAATCAAGTAACTTAGCAAGTGTAATACCCATAAAACCATAGCCACAACCAACATCTAAGATTGTTGTTTTGTTAACCTTTTCATTTTTTAAAATAGTATTTACAAGTAAGCTACTTCCAAAGTCTATATGATTTTTAGAAAAAACTCCATTATCACTAAAAAAAGCGAAAACTACCCCTTTGTTTTCGTAATTAATTTTTCTTATATCACACTCTAAGTGTGTATTGTTAGTAAAATAATGTTCCAAAAGATCACCCAAACGTTTCTTAAATGTGTACTTTCATTATATAAAACTATAGAATTGGTGTCAATTGTTTAGAATAAATAAATTCAAATAAAAAAGTGGTATTAAATACCACTTATATTAAGAACATGTTGCGTTAGAACCTGATTGGCACTTTCTTGATGTCTTAGACATTAAGCCATTGCATGTATCGTATCTTGTAACTTTTGTTGTATCTGCAGTAACAATTGTATCTGAAGTTGATTTTAATGTATTTTCAGTTCCAGTCCACATTGTATCTGTAATAGCTGTTAGTGCAGTATATTCTGCATCAGCAATCTTAGTAGCATAACTATCACTTGTCATCCAACCATATAGTTTAATGCTATTAACACTTGTTGGATCATATTTAACTAATACTGAACCATGATATGCATCGTTTTTATTTTTACCTGTAAAATATCCTTGTTCATATAACCATTCTAATGAGTAACATACAGTAGCTGTATTACCTCTTAATTTATTAGTAGCCATATCTACTTGAGCTGAAGCTTGAGCTGCTTGTAATAAACCAATGAACTCGTTATTAAATGAACCTTTTTGAGCATTACCAATGATACCAAATACTGATTGACCAGCGGCTAACATGATAACTGCTAAGATAACGATAACAGCAAGTAACTCAATTAAAGTAAAACCTTTCTTTTCGTTTAATATCTTCATAATGTATCTCTCCTTTATTCTATATGAATTTTATCATTTATATTAATATTAATCAATATTTATATGGTTTAGTTTTATCTTTTTTTACTATGATAACTTTTAGAAAACATATCTAATAGTTTATAGAATGTTTCATCGTCTACTCCCTTTAATACTTTCTTATCATTCTTATCATATTCTTGTATTAAGAAGTCAGAACCATTATTTAAATTGAACAAATAAAAATAAGTATGATTGTCTATTGTAATAACATCTAATAAACCATACTTTTTATTATCAAGTGTTAATACTGTAATATCCATATACTACCTAACCTTAACCCAAACTAAACCTACATATGCTAAGTTTGACTCTGCTCTTTTAGCTAAGTCTTTTATGCTTATTTTTTTAGTACCGTCTAGTTTCTTATCGTCTAGTCTTTTTGTTTCTATATTTTCAATTACGTGTGTCTTAGATGATGATATTCTTACTTTATCTTTATAATTACAATTCATATTATTCACATCCATTTTAATCTTATCAAATATAAAAAATACTTTACATCTATAAAGTATTACTTTACATAGTTATGACAATTATAAATGTATATATTATCTTTTATTATTTATATGATAAAATACTAAATAGAATGGAATGATAAAATGAAAGAAGAGATATTTAGAGCGTATGACATACGTGGTAAATACCCAGGGGAAATCGATGAATCTATAGCTTATAAGATTGGTAAGAGTTATGGTTCTACATTAAGAAAATACTTAGGTAAACAAAAGTGTGTTGTAGGAAGAGATAATAGACTTTCTTCTCCAGCTATTTCTAGTGCTTTAATTAAGGGGCTACTTGATACTGGTATTAATGTAATAGATTATGGAGAGATTACTACTCCAATGCATTACTATACTAGATATTTAGAAAATACATACGGAATAATGGTTACTGCATCTCATAATCCAAAGGATGAGAATGGATTTAAGTTCTCATTTGATAATGTTGCTAATGCTAGAGGTGAAATGATAGAAAACTTTAAGAAAGATACTTTTAGAGAAAACTTCTTATCAGGTAATGGTAGATTAGTTCAAAGAAACGTGCATGACGCATATATCAAATACATGAAAGATAATATATTCATGGGAGATAAAAAGGTATCTTGTGTAATAGATTGTGGTAATGGAGTTACTTCAACTATTATAAGAGACATAATGAATGAATTTCCTCAAGTAGATGTAACTTATATTTGTAGTGAGAGTGATGGAACATTCCCTAACCATCATCCAGATCCTGCTGTAGAAGATAATATGACTATGTTAAAAGAAAAAGTTTTAGAAACACATAGTGATATTGGTATAGCATATGATGGGGACGGAGACAGAGTCGGAATTGTAGATGAGAACGGTAAATTTATTACAGCAGATTTATTTATGATTGTAGCTTTAAGAGATATGATAAATAAAGTAGATAATAAAGAATTCTTATGTGATGTAAAATGCTCTAAGGCTTTAATAGATGAAATTGAAAAATTAGGTGGAACTGTATTTATGTCTAGAACAGGTACATCATTTACTGAAGCTAACACTAAAGAGAATAATATAGCTTTAGGTGGAGAGTTATCTGGACACATATTCTTTAATGATAGAGGTCCAGAAATATGTTCTGGTATATATGCAGGATTAAGATTCTTAGAAATACTTTCAAAAACTGATAAAACATTTAGCGAGTTACTTGATGGAATTAACAAGTATTACTCTACTCCAGAGATAAAAATAGAAGTAGCTGATACTAAGAAGTTTTTGGTAGTTAATAAAGTTTTAGAATACGTTAAGGAAAAAGGTTATCAATATATAGACACTGATGGTGTTAGAGTCACATTTGATGCCTCTTGGGGATTAATTAGAGCATCTAATACTGGTCCTAATCTTACATTAAGATTTGAAGCTACTACCGAAGAAGAGCTTGAAAGAATTAAAGATGAATTTATAAATTTAGTTAATAATTTAAAATAAGGTATAACACAAGTTATACCTTATTTTTTTAATAAGAAACTTAAACTCTTAACTTTATCTTTAGTATTAGAGTCTATATCTTTACAAAACAATATTCCTTTTCCTCCATTTTCATTCCAACCAAGAACATTACCTCTACTATCATCTATTAGTCTTTGACCATTTGGTATTACTACTTCATGTTTTTGTAATTCTGGTGGGACAAATATAAATGGTGAAGATATTTTATAAATATCTTTTATTTCTAGTTTAACTTTTTGCTCTGCTTTAGAATATATTCTTGTTAGTATTGCTAATTTCTTTTTCAATGATTCTAGTTTTCTTATAATATTAATAGAATCATTAATAGGTTTTGCACCTTTAATAATATAATTCCATACTTCTTTATCATTATTTGTTTTTTCAAAGAATCTATAGTATTCGCTTTCATCTTGGTGATTTGTATAACCTAGATAATATTTTCTTTCTAACATTCTTGGTAATGTATCTAAGATAACACCATCAAAATCAATATAAGTATACTCTTCCATATAACCCTCCTGTCCTAATATTAAATAAATATTAACATTTATAAATATTATTATCAATTATCTTGTATGTTATTCTGTATGTTATCTTGTATGTTATTCTGTATGTTATCTTGTATGTTATTCTGTATGTTATCTTGTATGTTATCTTGTATGTTATTCTGTATGTTATCTTGTATGTTATTCTGTATGTTATCTTGTATATTTTAAAGATAAAAAAAGAAAAGAAGTATTACTTCTTTTCCAACCCTTAAATACTATCAAGAGCTAAAGTGATCATATCATCTAGAGAAGTTTGTCTTTCCTCTACTGATAACTGCTTAGTGCTATACTTTGAGTCTACAACTGAAAGTATTGCAGAAGCATCACAATCGAAAGATGTTGCAGTTTTAAATAAAGCGAATGTTTCCATTTCTACTCCTATTGGATTAACAGACTCTGGAATTCTTTTTAAGAGATGTTCTTCATCTGAATAGAAACTAAACTGTTCAGTACAAAGTACATCACCTAAATGAATACTTTTACCTTCTTTATTTGCATTTGCAAGAATTCTTTCGTTCAAGGCAGTGCTTGGATAAGCTAGTTTAGTAACGTCTCCGTTATATGTATAAGCAAAGTTTGATTCTGTGTAACTTCTCTTAGCTAGAATTAAATCAGGGATATCTAGATCTTTAGAGTTAGATCCACAGGTACCTACTCTTATTACTTCCTTTACATTATAGAAGCAGAATAGTTCAAATGCATAGATGCCCATACTTGCCATACCCATACCATGACCTATTACTGTTACTCTTTTACCTTTGTAGGTACCAGTGTAACCTAACATGCCACGTACTTCGTTTACTAATTTAGGATTTTCAAGAAACTTTTCAGCAATATATTTAACTCTTAGAGGGTCTCCTGCCATTACTACTTTACTTGCTATATCTTCCTTATTAGCAACTATGTGTACTGGTTTTACTTCACTACTTACCTTTGGTGCTGTCACTTTAATCAACTCTTTCTATTCTTTACATATTAATCATACAATAAATAGTGTCAAATAAAATAACAAGACGTTAAGTCTTGTCAATTTATTTACAACTATTTAACTATATTAATTTGTATAGTTTATTTAAGATTGATTCTATTTCTTTTATGGATTCTATAGTAAAGTCTAGTCTTATATTATTTAAACCAATAGATTTTAAGTATTCTATATCGTCTAGATGATTTATTGGCCTGTGAGATAGAATTCTAGTGTGTTTATCATTATCTATTAATACAGGATACTTCTTACCATCCATACCTTCTATAGTATAACCATCTTCATTTAACAGTGGATGAGTTTTAATAAGCATTACTTCTACTCTTCCATATACTAAGTATTCGATAGGATATTTTGTATAGTCAAAGTTAGATAATTCATCTAACTTTGTTTCTATAGATAAGTTTATCTTTTTAACGTTATGTTCTAATAATAAATCTAGAGTATAATGATTACCTACATTTAAATAATAATTACTTACTATGTCTTTATTACTATTACTAATTAATAATCCAAGATCATTAATTAGTAATTTATTAGGTAATGCTAAGTTATTATTATATGCTCTTGGAGTTTCATAATATAAATTATATTTAGTGGCTAATTCTAAGTTATCTGTATAGATATCTTTTATATTATATTTAGATACTAAATCTAGTTGTTCTTTAGTTTTAATAAATACTGATATTAGCATGATCTTAGCACCTCCAATTCATTTAATACTTCTCTTCTTAACTCATTTAACTTAGACATTGGTATAAATATATTATTAGGTATATCTATAGTAATCTTAGATACATTAAATATAGTGTCATGAGTCTTAGTTAAATGAGTTATAAGAATCTCTTTTGTTACCGGTGCATTCTTTGCAATAGAAACTATATTACTATTCTTAGTAATAATATTTTTATTATCTTTAACAACAAGGGTTAAAGTATCATCTTTAATAGTTAAAGACATTTCTATATCTATGTATCTTTTAGGTATTTTATTTAAAGAATCATTTAGCTCTTTAGAGATTGTTTTTCTTACTTCTCCAAGACTTTTTATACCTAGTTTGTTATCTAGTTTAACTATGGAGTTTTTATTTGCTTTATTAATTAAAAGGCCTTTAGAGTTGTATAAGAAATTTACTATCATACCTTTGTTATCTTTAGTAAATCTAATACCATCTTCTTGAGTTAAGTCTTCATCTAGTTTAATAGTTATAAATTTAGTATTTACATCTATTACATTACCTAGGTGTATACCTTGATGGTTAGGTGTTTTCATATTTAAGATATTTGTATTATTAAATAAATAGCCTGTAGTGAATTCTCTATTGTATAAAGTTAAGAGATTTTTATTATCTATTTCATCTATCTTAGTACTCTTATTCTTATAATAATTATCTATTAGTTTACGATAGAAGTAAGTTATGAATCCAGTGTACTCTGGAGATTTCATTCTTCCTTCTATCTTGAAGCTTGTGATATTGCTTTCTAATAAGTCTTTTATATTAGAAGAAGTATTAAGTTCCTTTGTAGATAATATATATTTATCTTCTAAGTCTATGTATTTATCATCTTTTAATAATTTATAAGGCATTCTACAAAGACCTGCACATTCTCCACGATTACCACTTCTATTAAATGATAATGCGCTTATTAGGCATTCACCTGAGTAAGAGATGCATAGAGCTCCATGGATAAATACTTCAAGTTCTAGTTTAGTATTTAGTTTCTTTATTTCATCTAGAGAAAGTTCTCTATCAAGGACACATCTAGTTACTCCAATAGATTCTAGGAATTTAATTTGATCTAGATTAAAGGTATGTAATTGTGTAGATGAATGAAGTGCTAGATTAGGATATCTTTTATGTACTTCTTTAATTAGACCAATGTCTTCAATTATTAATGCATCTACATTAATACTATTTAAATAATCTATGTAATCTAGCACTTCAGCTGTTTCTGATTCATAGACAATAGTATTTACTGTTACATGTAGTTTAACGTCATACTTATGACATAGTTTTACAGCTTCTTTTAGTTCTTCGTCAGTGAAGTTCTTAGCATATGCTCTTGCCCCAAATTTTTTACCACCTACGTATATAGCATCTGCTCCATTTAGAATGGCCATTTTTAAGGATTCCATAGAGCCTGCAGGTACTAGTAGTTCTTTTTTCATAATAATCACACTCATTTATTTATAAATAATAACAAATATATAAGAATAATAAAAGAAAGACATAAATGTCTTTCTTAGATACATGAGATAGAAGTGTTTGGAAAATTACCACTAATATAATCATTTATAGTAGCTGCATTATCACAATTTAAAATAACTTCTGTAATATTTTCGTCAATTATATTATCATACGAAGTTGCTTTATTAGTGTTAAAAGAACTTAAATTCAACGATGTTAGTGATGTACATCCATCAAACATATGGTCTATATATTTAACATTCGATGTATTAAAGTTAGATACATTTAGTGACGTTAATGATTTACATGAGCTAAACATATTAAACATATAGAGAACATTGCTTGTGTCAAAATTTGATACATCAATTTTTTCTAAACTGATGCAGTTTGAAAACATATCATGCATTGAAGTTACCTTTGATGTATTAAATGAGCTAACATTTAGAGATTTAAGTGCTAAACATCCAGTAAACATTTGAAGCATACTTTTAACGTTTGATGTATCAAAATTGCTTAAATCTAATGATGTTAGTGATTTACATCCACCAAACATATTACTCATATCTGTAGCATTTGATGTATCAAGATTTGATATATTAATGTTTTCTAATTTTGCGTTATTTGCAAACATACTTCCCATATTTAAAACATTATTTGTATCAAAACTTGATAAATCAATATCTTTTAAGTTGTCACAGCCAGCAAGTATGCCATTCATATTATTTACTTTACTTGTATTAAAACTCGATAAATCTATGCTGTTTAGATTTTTACAACCTCTAAATAATCCCCACATATTTTCTACATTACTAGTTTCAAAATTTGAAAGATCTAATTTGCTAAGAGATGTACAGCACCAAAAGGCCATTTTCATTGTTTTCACATTATATGTATTAAAATTTGATAAATTTAATATTTCTAGTGCTCTACAATCTTCAAAGAACGATTCTAAGCTAGTAACAAGTGTTGTATTAATTGGGCTTAAATCAATAAATGTTACATTAGAGAATGCAGTTTGATATCCACCAAAAACGTCATTTTGCATATAAATATTATTATTATCTCCAGCATAATATAATATAGTACCATCTAACCATGCATATGCTTTATTAAGTGATGTTTCATCACTTATAATTGAGGCACTATTCTTGATAGTATCAGTTAATTCACCGGTGTACGGCTTTATTTCGGTAGTCGCAGTTTTATAATCAGTAAGACTTTCAAATGCATTTTCTTTTAGTAAAACTATTTCACTTGCTTCTAACCATTTTGCTTTCAAAGTATGTGATACCGCATTAGTCACTATAGTGTTTGTAGTTATGCTATTGTCAGTATTTTCTAAATACCAATTGTCAAAATAGTATCCTTCTTTAATAGGAATAGGAAGTCCTGTGTACTTAGTACCTATTACTTCATCTACTGAAGTATAAGCAATTTTTCCACCCATTGGATCTAAGTTAACTGTAATGTAGTTAGGGTTAAGAGTACCTGTAACTGTTATTTTAGAATTAAATGTTTTATCTAGTACAGTACTTGTAGCTGTAGTATTGCCATCTAGCCATATTCTTAAAGAGTATGATTTAGACTTACCTGCTTTTAGTACTCCAGAGTCTAACATTCTACCTTCTTTTGCATCACTTATTATAGTACTAGAGTTTAGTTCATACTCAGTTAATAGTTTTGATTCTTTAGAGTTTAAGCTTAATCTCACAAAGCTAGAATCTAGTGTAGATGATACTAGAGATTCTAGATTAACCTCGTATGATGCTGTTGTAGTACAAGTATTACTTACTTTAAAAGTATATGGAGTTAATTCCATACCTTCTTTATTTGTTAGAGGTATAGTATTTTGTAAGTTAATATTATTTTGTTCATCAGTTATTTCTAATTTAAAACAACCTGATTTTAAAATGTTATTAGTTACTTGTGATGTATTATATGTCCATAGAGCATAGGTTATTCCTACAGAGCCTGTTATTATAATTGTTATTGCTAGTAGTATTAATTCTATCTTTCTTTTCATTTAATCAAATCCTTTTACCTTTGTAAGTATAATATAAATAATTATAAAAGTATATTAAAAATAGACATTAGATTATTTAAGTTAATTAAAATCTTAAGTGCACACATTATATGCACTTAACTCTTTAATTGTATATAATAATCCTTGCAATTTTGTTTGTTAACGTAA
>OCTW011606005.1_pt1 | contig 18993 bp, 16 predicted proteins | sample 1539671 | NCBI WGS metagenome assembly OCTW01 (sample SAMN02144230, study PRJEB22623) | gut metagenome | biome: sheep rumen | host: Ovis aries | place: New Zealand
GAACCGACCCCGACCAAGGCCCCGACAAGGACATCGGAAGGATAGTGGACGCCCATATAGAGCCGCGAAAAGCCCACCCCCGAGGCCCAGAGGGCGGCAGGCGCGACGACGTACCAGCGCGGATAGCTGAGACAGAGCGACGTGGCCGTGGCAAAGGTGAGCGAGGTGTGGCCCGAAGGGAAAGAGAATCCGCGCACGGTCTTGAGAGGCAGCAGGTCGTCGGGGTGGCCGAGATAGGGCCTCGGGCGACGGACGGAATTCTTCAGTGCCTCGGTGATGCCAGCCGTGAGCAGCAGCGACAGTCCGCAGTCGACGCCGGCGCGGAAAAGGTCGCGATTGTCGGCCGCCCATCCGGCTCCGAGCATCGCCACAGGAGCCACCGGCGTAAGAACCAGGCTGTTGCTTACGACGGTCATAATGCCGTCCATCGGTTCGGTACGGTTTTGCTGGAGGGTGCAAAGTATGCTGTAGTCAACCCCCTGCGCCGCAGCCGGCAGCGGGACAGCCTGCACGGCGAAGAGGAGCAGGACAATGGCAAGTCGTTTCATAGTGAGCGTCTAAACAAAGAGCCTGTGCGCAACGCTGCATCGGCAGTATCGGCACAGGCTCCGTTATATAAAATTAAAGACAATGTTTTACTGCAGTTTGGCCAAGGCTTCCTTGATGCGGCGGATGGCCTCGACGAGGAGGTCTTCGCTGGTGGCGTAGCTGAGGCGGATGCAGGTGTCGTCGCCGAAGGCGGAGCCCATAACGGTGGCCACGTTGGCCTCGTTGAGGAGATAGAAGGCCATATCGGTGCTGTTCTCTATCTTCTTGCCGTTGAACGACTTGCCATAGTAGGAGCTGACATCGGGGAAGAAATAGAAGGCACCCTGCGGCAGGCGCACCTTGAGGCCCGGGATTTCGCACAGCAGCTTGTAGACCAAGTCGCGGCGCTTCAGGAAAATGTTGCGCATATTGATGATGTCGTCGCTGGTCTTGGGGTCCATCATCATAGCGCAGACGGTGGCCTTCTGGGCGATGGAGCAGGTGGCGCTGGTCACCTGGCCCTGCAGCTTGTTGGCAGCCTTGGCGATGACGGTGGGGGCGGCAATGAAGCCGATGCGCCAGCCGGTCATTGCGAAGCCCTTGGCGACGCCGTTGACGGTGATGACGCGGTCGCGGACATTCTCGAACTGGGCGATGCTTTCGTGCTTGCCGACGAAGTTGATGTGCTCATAGATTTCGTCGGCCAGGACGAAGAGGTTCTCGTGGCGTGCCACGACGTCGGCGATGCCCTTGAGTTCCTCCTTGGTGTAGAGCATACCCGTGGGGTTGCTGGGCGAGGAGAACATAATGAGCTTGGTGCGCGGCGTGATGGCGGCTTCGAGCTGTTCGGGAGTCACCTTGAAGTCGTTTTCGAGCTTGGTTTTGACGAAGACGCACTTGCCTTCGGCCAGGCGGACGAACTCCTTGTAGCTGACCCAGAAGGGCGTGGGGATGATGACCTCGTCGCCGGGGTTGACAAGGCACTGCACCACCTGGAAAAGGCTCTGCTTGGCGCCGGTGCTGACGACAATCTGTTCGGGCTTGAAGTCGAGGCCATTGTCGCGGCGGAACTTCTCGCAGACGGCTTCGCGCAGGTCGGGATAGCCGGGCACGGGGGGATAGTGAGTAAAGTTGTCGTCGATAGCTTTTTTGGCAGCTTCCTTGACGACTTCGGGGGTGTTGAAGTCGGGTTCGCCGATGCTGAGGCTGATAACGTCTTTGCCTTGGGCCTTGAGTTCGCGGGCTTTGGCGGTCATAGCCAGAGTCTCGGACTCGGCCATATTGAGGATGCGGTTTGATAAGATTTCCATAGATTTGATTGTTTGAATGATTTTGCAAAAGTACGAATTATTTTTGGAATAGGAAGTTTTTTTTAAGAATAATGCAAAAATATAAAAAAAAACTGTAAATTTGTAGTTTGCAAAATGCGTCAACCAACAATTATTATTAACATATAAACATTTGATAATTATGGCAAAAGAAATGAACGATGCCGATGCATCGAAACTTGAGAAACTGAAAATCCTGCAGAGCACACTGGACAAAATAGAGAAAAACTACGGCAAAGGCTCGATAATGAAACTTGGCGACCGTCCGGACGAGACCTACGAGGCCATCTCGACGGGATCGATAAGCCTTGACACGGCGCTGGGAATCGGCGGTTTCCCGAAGGGAAGAATCATCGAAATCTACGGTCCCGAATCGTCGGGTAAGACGACGCTGGCCATCCACGCCATCGCCGAGAGCCAGAAAAAGGGCGGGATTGCAGCTTTCATCGATGCCGAGCACGCTTTCGACCCCGTCTATGCCCGCAAGCTGGGTGTGGACATCGACAATCTGCTTGTCTCGCAGCCCGACAACGGTGAGCAGGCGCTGGAGATTGCCGACAACCTGATACGCTCGGGAGCCATCGACATCATCGTCATCGACTCGGTGGCGGCGCTGACGCCCAAGGCCGAAATTGACGGCGAGATGGGCGATTCGAAGGTGGGTCTGCACGCCCGCCTGATGTCGCAGGCTCTGCGCAAGATGACATCGACCATCAGCAAGACCGGCTGCTGCTGCATCTTCATCAACCAGCTGCGTGAGAAGATTGGCGTTATGTTCGGCAATCCCGAGACGACGACGGGCGGCAACGCGCTGAAGTTCTACGCTTCGGTGCGCCTCGACATACGCCGCATCCAGGCCATCAAGGACGGCGACCAGAATGTCGGCAACCGCGTGAAGGTGAAGGTGGTGAAAAACAAGGTCGCTCCTCCGTTCCGCGTGTGCGAGTTCGACCTGATGTTCGGCGAAGGCATCTCGAAGCAGGGCGAAATAGTGGATCTTGGTGTCGAAACAGGCATCATCAAGAAGAGTGGCTCGTGGTTCAGCTACGGAGAAAGCAAGCTGGCTCAGGGTCGCGAAGCCGTCAAGCTGCTGCTGCGCGACAATCCAGAGCTTAGCGAAGAACTTGAATCCCAGATACGCCAGGCCTTGAAAGAACAAACCGAAGGATGAAACACTTTTGGATTTTAGTATTGTTGATGCTGCCCCTGACAGCCTTGAAGGCGCAGAGTGCCGACGAGGTGGTCAGCGGCAGCGGCGACATCGAATTTGACCGCAACGTAAGCGTAAGCCAGCCCGTAAGGCAGACATCGGTCAACCTTCAGGAAGGGCACGAATACAGTCACTTGTTCGTGGAGGGACTGCTGGCCTACGAGTCGTACGGCTCACTCGGCGCAGGAGCCACCGTGGCCTACCTGCCCGAATGGATAGGCGGATATGCATCGGCCACGGCCTACAACAGCCACTCGATGTACACTTTCGGCCCGGCAATAAGGCCGCTGGCAAACATAGCCAGCCTGGACTGGCAGGTCTTTTGCGGCCTGGCCTACGCAGCCCCGATAACGAGATATTTCAACAATCGGCTCGGTTTTGAAATAGGTACACGCTTTGCCCCCAACGCCGACAGCGACGGGGACCGTTTTGCGTGGTGGAGCGTATCGCTTAGCCGCCTGTTTGTCAACCAGCACTCATATTTCACCATAGGCCTCAGCGTCAACCTGATTGCGCTGACTGGTATAATCCTTATCCCATAAACAGACCGGAGCCTACGGTCAACAAAACCCGACAACTTTATGGAAGAAGTATCAGAAGATGTACTTGTCCAACAAACGTATGAAAAACTGATAGCTGCCTGCCGTGCAAACCAGACGCTGACAGCTGCCGACGAAAGCAATATTTTCCGAGCATTCAACATTGCCCGCAATGCACACAGCGACACGCGCCGCAAAAGTGGCGAGCTGTACATATTCCACCCCCTGGCGGTGGCGATGATAGCCGTCCAGGAGGTGGGCCTCGGCCCCATAGCGGTGGTCTGCGCCCTGCTTCACGATGTGGTGGAGGACACCGACATAACACTGGACACCTTGCGTGCCATCTTTGGCGACCGCGTGGCAAGAATAGTGGACGGCGTGACCAAAATCGACAAGGCATCGATGATTGCCGAGCAGAACGACGACTTCTCGTCGCAGGCTGAAAACTACCGCAAGATACTGCTGGCAATGTGCGACGACGCATACGTCATCTTCCTCAAGCTGTGCGACAGACTGCACAATATGCGCACGTTGGGATCGATGAAAGACACCAAGAAGCTGGCCATATCGTCCGAAACGCAGTATCTCTACATACCCTTAGCCCACCGCCTGGGTCTATACAACATCAAGACCGAGCTTGACGACCTGGTGATGCAGTACACCAACCCTGACAAATATGCCGAAATAGCAGACAAAATAAGCCAGACCGTGGGCACGGAGAAGAAACTGAAGAAATGCTTCACCGCACCCATCCGCGAACTGCTTGACCAGAACGGATTCCAATACAAAATAAAGACACGCGTAAAATCGGTCTACTCCTGCTGGAAAAAGATGCAGAACAAGGGCGTTCAGTTCGACGAAATCTTCGACCTCTACGCTATGCGCATCATCCTCGACATACCAGGGGGCGACAGTATGCCGGAAGAAGAGCTGCGCAAAATCGAAAAAGAAGAGTGCTTCAAGGTCTACGCCCTGATTACAGGCCTCTTCCGGCCGCAGCCCACCCGTTTCCGCGACTGGATTACCACACCCAAGAACAACGGCTACGAGTCGCTGCACACCACCGTGATGAGCCCCATAGGCCGATGGGTTGAAGTGCAGATTCGCACCACGCGTATGGACCAAATAGCCGAGAAGGGTATGGCAGCACACTTCCTCTATAAGGAAGCCCATCCCGACGAGCCCGTGCAGCAGTCGCCCGTCGAGCAATGGCTTGGACAAATACGCACCTCGCTCGAAGACCCCAACCGCAACGCTTTGGACCTTGTCGAGGAATTCAAGGAGACCCTGTATACCAAAGAGATATACATCTTCACTCCCAAGGGAGAGACCATCAAAATGCCATCGCGCAGCACCGTGCTCGATTTTGCTTACGCCATCCACTCCGAGCTTGGCGACCATTGCATCGGTGCCAAGGTCAATGCCCGCGTGGTGCCCATAGGCTATCGCCTGCACAGTGGCGAGCAGGTGCAGGTGCTGACGTCGAAAAAGACCTTCCCCGCCGAGGAATGGCTCAAAGATGTCCAAACTCAACGCGCCAAAGACCACATCAAAGACTATCTGCGCAACGAGAAGAAGCAATACTTTGACGACGGCGAGCAAAAGCTGCGTGCCTTCCTCGAAAAGTCAAAGCTCACCCTCACGCCCGAACGAACGGCCCGATTAAAACTCTTCTTCAACTCGGACAGCGACATAGACCTCTACTACCGCATAGCCACAGGCGACATCACCGAAGAGGGTATGAGGCAATGTTTCCACCTGTCGCGCTCGAAGCCGCAGCTGCTTTTCCTGCAGCCCTATGAACAACTGTTCGACGACAAGGAGAACCGGAAAGACCTGCAAAAAGGCCAAAGGAAATCCATAACCACGTCGCCTTTCCTTGCCGACTCGCAATACGACAACCTCGAAACCCAACCCGCCCCCTGTTGCAAACCCGTTCAGGGCGACCGCGTAATAGGCATCGTCACCGAAAACCGCATAATGGTGCACCGCACCAACTGCCCCAACGCCATCCACGAAATGTCGACCCACGAAGACCGCATCGTGCGTGTGCGCTGGCGCCCTGGCGAAAAGATTGCCTTCCTTACCGGCATCACCATCACCGCCATCGACCGCAAAGGCCTTTTGCAGCAGCTCACACGTATCATCAGCGAGGATATGGACCTGAATATGCGTGCCATAACACTCGAAACGTCCGAGGGTGTAGTGCACGGCCTGATAATGCTCTACGTCCACAACCTGGGCGGCCTCGACCAGCTGATAGAGAGCATCCGCGCCATCGACGGTGTAGAGCAGGTGCAGCGCGTCTGACAATACTCATCAAAACCAATCAAAAAAAGGAAAGTCACACTTGCAATAAACTCAGCCATTTGTCGTTAGACTGTGGCAACCAGAGGAAAACAACCATATCGGAATGACGGAAGAACAGAAATCCCTGCAATGGCTCAGCAACATCCTGGACACACTGAGAAAAGAGTGTCCGTGGGACAGCGTCCAGACCATCAAGAGTTTGCGTTACCTTACAATAGAGGAGGTCTACGAGCTGTCAGAAGCCATCACTGCAGGCAACTACGACGAGATGCGCAAGGAACTGGGCGACCTGTTTATGCACCTTGTCTTCTATGCAAAGATAGCCGACGACGAGGGACGCTTTGGCCTCAGCGACGTTCTGGACGGCATCTGCCAAAAACTCACATCACGCCATCCGCACATCGCCCTGCCTGACCGTGAAGGCAATATCCAGGCCGCCACACAAAGCTCCACACCCAAATGGGAGCAGGTGAAGATGAAAGAAGGCCGCCACTCGGCACTGGAAGGCGTGCCGGAGTCTTTGCCCTCACTTATCAAGGCCATCCGCATACAGGAAAAAGCCGCAGGACTGGGCTTTGAATTCCCGAACAGAGAGATGGCAAAAGCCAAAGTGGACGAAGAATACAGCGAATTCATAGAGGCTCTCGACAAATACCACGCCAACGGCAAGACAGCACAAAAAGATGCAGAGGAAGAACTTGGCGACCTGATATTCGCAATCATCAAATGGGCCCGGTTCGAGAATCTCAACGCCGACGATGCCCTTGCCCGCACCAACCTGAAATTCACTCAACGCTTCAAATATGTAGAGTCGAAAGCTCACGCCAGCGGACGCAAGATGCAAGACCTCAATCTTGACGAGATGGAGACCTACTGGAACGAAGCCAAAACAGTTTTACGCAAACAACAAGAATAATCTACAATAATATGAAACGCAACTACATAGCCCCAAGTCTAACCGTCGTAACCTTTAAGGTGGAAAAAGGTTTTGAGAATAGCAGCACGGTCAGTTCGCCCCTCGAGTTCGATTTCTTCACTTTCGACCCCAACGAGGAGCAGAACCAAGCTGCCAGCTATAACGAAAGCCACTGGAACTGGTAGGAAATCCCGTTCCTACTGCGCACCAAGAATCGTCACCGCAGCGGCACGGCCGTCGTTGACGGCATCGTTTATCGACATTGGCCGCTTGCAGGAGCCACACACAAACAAGCCCTCCTGCCCTGTCAGGCAGTCGCCTAAATGCGGGTCGGCCGACTGCGCGAAACCGTAGTCGCCACAGATATTGCAGGCCTTAGCAAGACAGCGCGTGCCCTCCGAGGCTTCCATTCCAACCATCAGCACCAACAAATCGGCAGTCATCTTGAGCGGCAGACCCATCAGGGTGTCTTCGGCCTTGATTTGCACACGGCCGTCGAAAGTGCCCGAAGCCTCCGAAATGCGGCCACGCACATAGCGCACACCGTACTCCTGCTGCGACTGACGGTAAAGCTCCTCGAAATGCTGACCCCACATACGCAAATCCATATAGAATATATAAGCCTCCGTATCGGGCATCATCTGCTTTAGTTCTATAGCCTGCTTGACGGCGGTCACGCAGCATACCTTCGAGCAATAATGGTTGCCCGACTTTTCGTCGCGCGAACCCACACACTGCAGAAACACAACGCGCTTCGGCTTCTCGCCCAGCGAGTTGACAACCTGATTGTAGCGTATCATCTTCTCCATCTCCAACGACGTCACCACACCGCCATATATGCCATAACCAAGTTCCTCCTTGCGGCGGGCATCGAACGGAGTGTAGCCTGTGGCCAGCAGGACACCGTCGCTATAGTAGGTTGAACCCTTGCCGTCCACAACCTTCCAGCCCTGCCCCTCGCGTCGCAAATCGACAATCTCGGTGTCGGAATGGAGAGTAATATTGTTGTTCAGAAGCTTCTTGTTCATCTGCTCCACGATGTCGCTCGCAGCGGCAAAATTAGGGAAAAGGAAAGCTTTGTCGGCCACATTTTTCAGCGGAGAGGACGATTTTTCAAAAAGCAACACTTGCAGTCCCTGCTTGGCAAGCACCGAAGCAGCCTCGATGCCCGCCGGGCCTGCGCCTATGATGGATATTGATTTCATTGCTGATATATTGGTTATACTATTAATACTCATTGTTCTACCTTGAGGCATTCGGGCTGTGCCGGTCTGGGCAGCAGACGGCCGCTGACACCTTTGTATTTCTCATCGGGATTAAAGGCTATGCCTATCTTGTTGAACAGCGGCTCGCTCTGCACCTGGTGCAGTTGGAATCCCAGCTTCCAAGGGTCGTAGCCCAACAGCAGGCCTGTCAGCTCCTCGTATGTCAACACCGGAATGCCATAGCCCTGCCTGTCGTATGTCTTGTGCTCCATTTCGGCAATCGTGTATTGCCATTTGTCCAGAAACATATTGCATCCGGGGCAGTTGGTCAGTATAAAGTCCGGCTCGTAAGGCTCCATCGACTGGAATTTTTTCTTTGTATTGGCAATCGAATAGCCACGATTCTCCTGCACAAGATACTGGCGGAATCCGAAACCGCAACAATGGCGGCGTTCGGGATAGTCGATTACCTCTCCGCCCCAGGCCTCGATCATTCCAGCCAGGACGTAAGGGAACTCCGCCTTGCCGATGCCGCGTTCGGGAAATATCTTGGCATAGTGGCATCCTATATGCTCCACCACGCGCAACGGTTTGCCCGTAAAGCGGTTCACGAGCTGATACTTCATCTTGGGTTTCAGGTCGAAACGGAACTTGTATATCACATCCGAAGGGTGGGCGATGTTTTTCGGGATCTTGAATTCACGTTTAGTCGCTTCCCAAAGGAACTGGCGCGCCTGGTCAAGCAAGGCAGGATCATTCTCCCATTTCTCAATCACTTCCGAGAAAACGCCAAACGAAGTGACGCACGACGGCACATAGTTCTCGTATCCGCACTCTGTCATCAGCGAGAACAGGCGTGCCACGACAGTCATCGTCGTCTCGAACGGCACCACATCGCTGTGGTAGCCGATGCCCGTACAGGTATGCTGATGAGGATTGTCGCAGATATCCTTGCCAAGCTCGTCGCGCAGTATGCGCAGGAAAGCCGCTTCCGAGCCAGGGAAAAAAGTCTGGCGTATGCAGCTGCGCTCATAGAAGAAATGGTCGTCGGCAATCTCCTTCTGGTATTCGTTCCAAAAACGTTTTTCCATATTCACAGATTTCTTATGAATTCAAACAAATCATTTATTTATAATATTTTCCGCCACAAACTCGGCAATATCCTTGACCGGCACATTGTCGGCTCGCGTGAAGGCCTTCTTGCACATCGGGCAGGCCGTGGCAATGACGTCGGGATCCGGGGCAAGCAGATTGTCGCGCGAGGCGTTGCGGATTTTGGTCTGCTGCTCGATGTCCAGCAGCGGATTGCCCAAGTTGAAGCCACAGCATAGGCTATGCTCGCGCTCTTCCTTGGTTTTGAGCAGCGTGGTGGCAGCCTTGAGCACATTGCGCGGCTCGTCATAGATGCCACATCCGCGGCCCAGTTCGCAGGGGTCGTGATAGGTCACCTTCCTGTCGTCCTTGCGCAAGTTCAGGCGGCCACTCTCAATCAGCATATTTATATACTCCGAGTGGTGCAGTACGGGTATCGAAAGCTTATACTCCTTCTTGAACGACTGATAGCAAATCGGACACGAGGTGATAAGCATCGTCGCCTTGCTGTTGACGATAAGCTCCGTGTTCTTGCGGCGCAGCTCGAAAGCCTGGTTCTCAAAGCCCTGCTGCAGCAGCGGGCGTCCGCAGCAGATCGTTTCGTCGCGGTCCATATACCAATACTTCTGGCCAGCGGCATTGAAAATCGTCTCCATCGCCTTCCCGATGCCCGGCGTGAGGTGCGACATACAGCCGCCGAAATACACCACGCGGCCTATCGAATTGAACGGCTGGACATCGCGCAGATAGGTGTACCCACCCTTGCTGTCGATATCCTTCTTGTTCTTTATTCGCACCTGACGGCGTATGACCGAAAGGTCGAGGTTCACCGGACAGTCGGCCACGCAGCGGTCGCACATAAGGCAGTTCTCGGCAATCGGCTCGGCATTCCTCTGCAGCTCCAGATTGCGGATCGACTGCAGCATATACACGCCCTGCATATTGACAATGCCGAGCTCCTTGTTCATCGGGCACCCGTCGATGCAGATGCCGCAACGCGAGCAGGCACTGAGTTCGAACATCGTATAGCCCGTCTTCTTGTCGCTGTCGTACACACCCAAGTTGCGGAAATAGATGAGGAACACCTCCGTAAAGATGTGCATATAGCGCGAGAACGGCATCAGGCAGAAGAATGCACCCAAGGCAATGCTGTAGAGCGTCCAGCAGGTATACTCGAACGCCTCGTTGGAGAGGCCCAGGGCATAAATCATATCGCCCAACGGCCCTATCATAAACCCGCCGTTGCCGTAGAGCGAAGAGGTGACCCCCTCCGACAGAAGCCTCAACGGGAAGATGCACCACAAGGCCAGCTTGGCCACGCGGTCCATAAGCGTGTGGCGCGTTGTGCGTTTCATACCCATCGGGCGCGACCACACCTTTTTGAACATTGCAAGGAAAAGTCCGCTGAGGACATAGATCAGCAATGCATCCATCAGATTGGCAAACAGTTCGGCGTGCCTGAAGGCCGAAAGGTCCACATCGTTCTCAAAGAAATTGAAGAAAATGGCCACCCAGAAAGGATGCCCGTCAGGAAACGCCAGACGCGCCTGAACCGCACCCACAACAATGAGCAGAAACCATCCGAACGCCAGACTGCGGTGCATATAGCCCAACAGGACATTCTTCTTCGTTATGCGCCAATGCAGCAAGCCCTCGCGGAAGGCCTCCCAAATGGCAGGCAGAAAACGCCACGACCAGATATTCTTGCGTATAATGGCACGCTGAAGCTTGTCGAAACCGTTAATCCAGCGCCAGTACTTGACGATGGAGAAAAACAGCAGCAGAACGACACCCAGCACAAACGGCAGCACAAAGACCGAAAACAGCGGCTCGAAGAACGACCACACTATCAGCCCCACCGCGGCCAGCCAATAGACAACCATAAAAACCACAAACGGCCATTTCATTGTTCAGCCCCCTTTCTCACAAACGTGTTGGGCTGCACGTTGGCAAGCAGCCTCCTCATATTGATTATCAGCGAACGGGTATTGACGCCGCGCGGGCACACCAGCAGGCATTTGCCACACAGCATACAGCGCTTCAGCTGCTCGTCCAGGCCGTCATACTGGGCCCGAAGGAACGACGTGTGGATCTTGCGGATATTATAGTCCGTAAAGCCCGCTGCCGAGCAGGTCGCCGTGCAGCCTCCGCAGCCGATGCATAACTTGTACGAAGGCACCAGCTCGAGCAACTTGTCGGCCTTCTCCGACCTCATCTCGTCGAAGTTGAGCTGTCTCCCTTTCGAAATCGTAAAACCAAAATTCTTCATAACTCTGTCATTCCTAATTGTCAAGAACCTTTTTCCTCAACTCCGTACCGCCGGTGACATCAAAGATGCGGCGCACCTCGTCAAGGTCCTCCTCGGGTATGGTGCGCAGCGCGCCGGCACCGTTGCCGTGATAGTTGGCACCCAGCTTGGGAGCAATCTCCTCGATGTTCTCGCGATACCATTCCCATATAGGGCCCTGCTCGGGATGATACTCAGGGTCCACACGGTCGGGGTGCACACAGTAGCCAATCTCCAGAATGTTGGTCCCTATCGAGTTCATCAACTGCTTCTGCTGCAGACCCTTCTCGCTCTCGGAGTAGTAGCCCAGCTCCTGCGAAGCGCGACGCAGCACACTGATAAGCTCGCCGGGCACATTGCCGCGCGGACAGCGGGTCTTGCACGACATACACTGGCCGCAATACCAAATCGTGTCGCTCTTCAGCAAAGCCTCTATTTCGTTCTCGTCGCCACGCTGCACCGTGTCGCAGATGCGGCGGGGGTCATAGTCATAAAACTCGGCCGCAGGGCACACCGCCGTGCACATACCGCAGTTCATACACGCCTTCAGAGCCTCGTCGGCCCTGACATCCTGTTTCAGATAATCTACCAGATTGCTCATAGCCATTAGTTGAATTTAACCTTGTTGAGGCCCATCAGGCGGAAAAACACCTTCGGGAATGCCTTCTCGCGGTCGCGTTTCAGCATATCGATATAGATGTGCGGACGCTTCAGCACCGTCAGCTTGTGCGCCTCGACCAGCTCTATCAGCGTCCCGTCGGGGTCCTCGACGTATGTGAAATGGCCGCTGGCCTCACCCATATCGAAATGCTCATTGCCCTTGCAGCTGTCCACCGTGAAGGGGAAGCCCAAAGCGTTGCAATGCTTCTCCAGCGCGCGCATATTCGTCACATCGAAGCAGATCTGGATAAAGCCCGGATCGCCCCACTGGCGACCCTCGTAAATCTTGCGAGGCTGGCGGTCGAGCGGCTGAACCAGCTCAATGGCGCTCTCGCCAAACAGGGGCACAAAAGCCCCCTTGCGCTTCTTGCTGCCAGCCAGCAGCACACGGCGGAAACGGCCGTTGCCGCCGCGCATAAAGGCCAGGTCGTCGAACGTGCCCGTAACGTCGTAGACGATGCGGTCGTAGCCCAGCACGTCGCGATACAGCGGAATCGTACGCTCGATGTCGGTGCAGCCGGTGGCAGCACCCACGATGCCGCCGCTCAGGCGCCCGCGGTCGATGAACACATAGCTGTCCTCAACCACCTGGAACCAGTTGCCCCACGGGTCCTCGACCACAAAGCAGCGGCGCCCGTCGGGAGCCGTGCACAGAGGCCCTATCTTGTCGTACTTCAGCAGCAGCTCCTTGCGGAAAGCCTCGACGTTGCGGCTCTTGATTCTTGCCGCAAAGATGCCCAAATCGCCCACCTGGATGTCGAAATCCACCGGCTGGGGCTTGCGCTCGCTGTACTGCCATATCTCGAATCCGCCGCCACCCTGCAGGTTGACAGCGATACAGGCGTGGCGCTTCTGCGCCTTGCCGCCAGTGTAGGGCAGCATACGCTCGGCCACCGTGTCGTCCTCAAGGATGCGCACATCCATCTGGAACATATCTATATACCAACGCCAGGATGCCTGAAAATCAACACATCCCACGCCGACTTGCTGTATTCCTGAAACAAAGAAATCTTCCATATCGGTTCCAAAAAATTTATTTCATTTGACCACAAAACGACAAATGTTGCAAAAAATTATTTTTCAACGTGTTAAAAGTACAAAAAAACTTCGCTCATCCGTAACGTTTCCCCGCCCTAGGCATCTGCCTCCGGCCATTCCGAGCCTCTTTCACGCTCTACATCAACGCAAAAAAGAGGGGACCCTTCCGGATCCCCCGCTTTTCTACAGATTATTTATTTACAAAATACTCACAAACAATATGTGCCTATTTCAGCTGGATTTACAAACCAATCGCTATCGGCTTACACAAGGCTGAAAACAAGCGTCTCGAAGAATCCGAGGAACGTCGAGCTGACCGGGTCGGTGGGGTCGCCCTGCAGCGGCGAGCTGACGGTCATCGTGTTGGTGGTGGCGTCATAGACAAAATCGAGCGTGATTGTCACAGGGTCGCCGTTCGAAATCTCGTTGACGGTGCCGACCATAGTGCCGATGTTGGTGGTCTGGTCGAAAACGAAGGCAAAGTCGATGGTCATCGTCTCGCCGTCGGCAGTGACAAACACGACTTCCGTGCTGTCGAAAGCGCTGATGGACATAGCCAGCGTGTCGCCCGTCGAGTTGAAATCGAGCGAGAAAGTGGCGTTGATGGGAAGCGAAAGATCGACGTTGGGGATATTGAGGCCATAGACAGAAGCGAGGTCGAGGACGGTGTCCACATTGCAGACCCACTGCGTGTTGGCAAAATTGTTGCTCTTGTTGGCCTTCAGGGCGTTGGTGTTGATTTCGATGTTCTGGCTGGCGGGTTCAACGTTCTCTTTTGAGCAGGAAGCCATACCAAGGGTCAGGAGTGCAGCAAGTGCGAAGAAAAAAGTTTTTTTCATTTTGATTGTTTCTTTAATTGTTTTGAATTTGATTTTTTTTGTTTTGCTTTTAACCCTAAAACGTATCGCGGAACCCAAAAACTACAAAATGATGAAAAAAAATTTCGCAAATATTTTCAAAAGACTGATTTGTAGCATCAAACAGATGAAAAAAATTTTCTTCCGCCCTATGCGTCCGCGCCTTCCGGCTGCCTCAAGGCAGCGCACCGCCGACGGCGGCATCCCCGCCGAGCCACCTCTGCCATTTTGTCAGTCTTTGAAATCCTATCTAAAAACCACCCATACTCCACTGGCGAAAAATTTGGTAAAAACAAGGTAGAACTTTGGGTGAACTTTGATAGGAAATTGATATTGGGAATCAGGCGTTTAAAAATGGCGTTTTTTGGCCGTTTTTGGCGGTTTCGAAATGTTTTTGAAACAAAAAAACTGACAAAATGTCAGTTAATTTTTTTAAGAAGGGGGTCGATTACGATTTCCGCCCTGCCCGGAGGTGCGAGGATTAGCACTTCCCGGCGGTGCAACATACCACAACCTTTTGTTTATAGTTTCGGAGTGTGTCGCACCAATGAACAATAAGGAAAAGGCTTCCGCAGGGCGGAAACGGCGGCTCTGCCGGGGGCGGTCAGCGCTGGACGGCCTTATAGGTGAGGAAAAGGCCTATGGGCAGCATCACGAAGGTGGAAATCCACATACCGATGCTTCCGAGGGCGCCTTCGCGCACGGCCTTTTCAGCTATCATTCCCACTACATAATAAAGTACAAAGAAGATTACCGATGCCACAAGGGGCACGCCCAGGCCGCCCTTGCGCACAATGGAGCCGAACGGCGCGCCGACAAGGAAGAGCACGATACAGGCAAGGCTGAGGGTCCATTTGCGGTGCCATTCGATGTAGTGGCGGTTGATGTATTCGTTCTGCGAGGTGATGACCTGGCTGTGGATGCGGATGTCGCTTTGGCTGCGCTCGGCCTTGGCTATGGCGTCGCCGCATACGCGCTTCAGGGTTTTCAAGTCGAGCGAGTCGCACAGGTCGGAGCAGTCCACGCGCTGGCTGCGCCCGGCGGCGGTGCTTGGCGGCTTGTGTCCGTCGGCATAGCACAGCGGTACCGAATTGCTCAGGTTCTCGCGCTGGCTGGCGACGTTGGCGTCGCGCTGCTCTTTGAGGCGGACGATGTTCGAGTCGAGCTGGCTGGTGTTCATCATCTGATAGCCGCCTTGGAAGATGCTTTCGTCGGTCTTGTCGAAGGCGAAGCTCGAGAGGTCGAAGGTCATCTCGTTCTTTTCGAAGCGTATGCGCGTGAAGGGTTTGGACTCGGCGCTGCTGTTGGCGTCGTTTTCGCTGTAGGAGCATCCGTCGTAGAGGGTGAAGAGCAAATAGCGCTCGTCGGGGGTGGTCTGCATCGTGCCGCGTCGGGCCACGACCACGTCGGGCTGGCTCGACGAGGTGCGATGGTCGTAGATGGTGATGTCGTGCAGCGTCTTGCCGTCGGGGTCTTTCTGGTTGACGCGTATCACGAAGCCGTCGATTTCGGAATAGTATTCGCCGGGACGTATGTTGAGGGCCGGTTTCTTGCGCGTTATGTCGTAGAGGGTTGTGCGGTATTTGAGCACCGCCGACGGCATAACATAGTCGGCAAAAAGATAGGCCACCACTGTCATCATCAGTACGATGATGCCCATCGGCATCATTGCGCGCCAAAGGGGCACGCCGCCACTTTTGATGGCCACCAGTTCGTAGTGCTCGCCAAGGTTGCCCATCGTCATTATCGAGGCGAAGAGGACGGCAATGGGCATAGCCATAGGCACAAAGGTGGCCGAGGCGTCGAGCAGCAGCTCGGCGATGATGCCCACCGAAAGGCCCTTGCCGGCAATGTCGTCGACATACTTCCAGATGAACTGCATCAGCAGGACAAAGACGGCAATGACGAATGTGAGGACCAGCGGCCCCACATAGGATTTCACTATCAGTTTGTCGAGTTTCTTCATCTGTTGTGCAGTTTTAGGGCCGAGGCCGGCAGCGGCGACGGGCAGCGCCGGCCTCGAGTCAACCTATTGTCAGAATCCCAGCCAGCGCAAAATGTCGTTGCCGTTGGCCACAACGAGAAGTGCCAGGAGCAGGAACATACCGATGGTCTGCGACACTTCGAGGAATTTCTCGCTCGGTTTGCGGCGGGTTATGATTTCCCACAGCGTGAAGAGAATGTGGCCGCCGTCGAGACCGGGGATGGGGATGACGTTCATAAAGGCCAGAATCAGGGCCAGCAGGGCCGTGATGTTCCAGAACGAGTACCAGTCCCAATGCGAGGGGAAGAGGCCGCCGAGGGTGCCGAAACCGCCGAGGCCCTTGTAGCCGTCCTTGGTGAAGAGGATGCGCAACGAGCGGGCGTAGGTGGTCATCTGTTCCCAGCCGTAGCTGATGCCCACGGGGATGGCCTCGAAGAAGGTGTATTCGGTGTGGACGCAATCGAAGAGGTCGCGGAAGTCGGCCAGGTAGACACCTATCTTGCCTTTGCCGTCGATTTCGACCTGGACGCTGTCGAGCTGGCCGTTGCGCCACAGGCCAATAGTGGCGGTGGTGTTCTTGAGTTCGGCAAGGCGGGCCGAGATCTCGGTAAAGCAGGCCATCGGCTCGCCGTTGATGCTGACCACGCTGTCGCCTATCTGCATACCGCCGCGTTTGGCGCGCGAGCCGGGGCCGAAGTCCTTGACAACGAACGGGGCGCGGACGGAGAAGAGCAGGTTGGTGTCGCGCGGTTCAATCTTGGTCAGCAGGTCGCCCGATATGGGCAGGTCGACGCGCACGACGGTGTCGCGGCAAGAGGTGGACAGGGTGCTGTCGGGGCCGTAGACGGTGTCGACGATGCTGGTGTGGCGCATAACCGAGACGACGTTGGGACGGTCGAGCAGCAGCTTGTGCTGGGTCTTGACGATGTCGGTCATTTCCTCGCCGTCGATGGCACAGATGATGTCGCCCGACTGGAAGCCTTCGCTCACCAGCACGGGGTGATAGTCGTAGCCCAGTTTGGCGTTCTGGAGCGGCAGGTCGTTTTTGCCCCAGTGGGCGAAGATGCAGCTGTAGAGGAGCAGAGCCGAGAGGAAGTTGACCAGCACACCGCCGCTAATGATGCAGAGGCGCTGCCAGGCGGGTTTAGAGCGGTACTCCCACGATTGCGGTTCGCTCTCGAGGTCGTCGGCGCCCTTGGTCTCGTCGATCATTCCGGCAATGTCGCAATAGCCGCCGAGCGGAATCCAGCCGATGCCCCACAGGGTGTTGTCCTGGTCTTCGGGGGCGAGGTTTTTCTCGTCCCACTCGTCGGGTGTCTTGTCGTTAAAGAAAAGGAAGTGCCATTTGCCGCCGAACTTCTTGGCTTTCAGGATAGAGAACTTCCAGTTGAAGAAGATGTAGAAGCGGCGGACGCGCGTTTTGAACAGGCGGGCAAAGAGGTAGTGTCCAAGCTCGTGTGTCAGCACGAGCAAAGTGAGGCTGAGTATAAGAGCCAGTATTTTCATTTCTAAACTATTTGTTCATTAATTCTTTACGGACTTCGGCATCGCATTCAAGGAGCTGGTCGAAGGTCGGTTTTGCAATAAAATGGGCGCACTCGACGGCATCGGCCACATAGTCGGCGATGTCGAGGAACCGCAGCTTGCCGTCGATGAAGCGCTGCACAGCCACTTCGTTGGCGGCATTGAGGACGCAGGGGATGTTGCCGCCGCGCTCTATGGCCTTGTAGGCCAAGGGGAGGCAGCGGAACGTTTCGGTGTCGGGACGCAGGAAGGTCAGCTCGGGATGCTCCCAGAAACTGAAGCGCGGCAGGTGGCTTTCGATGCGGTGGGGATAGGAAAGGGCGTACTGGATGGGCGTTTCCATCGTCGGCGTGCCTATCTGGGCCTTGATGGAGCCATCCTCGAACTGCACCATAGAATGGACGATGCTCTGCGGATGGACAAGCACTTCGATGCGTCCGGTATCGACACCGAACAGCCATTTGGCCTCGATGACTTCAAGCCCCTTGTTCATCAGGCTGGCAGAATCGATGGTCACCTTACGGCCCATATTCCAATTGGGGTGGCGCAGCACCTCGGCAAGGCTGACCGTGGCCAGCTGGTCGCGGCTGCGGCCCAGCAGCGGCCCGCCCGAGGCGGTGAGCAGTATCTTGTCGATGCGGTTTTGCATCTCGCCCTGCAGGGTCTGGAAGATGGCCGAATGCTCGGAATCGACAGGCAGGATGGCGGCACCGCAGCGACGCGCCTCGACGGTGACAATCTCGCCGGCAACGACCATAGTCTCCTTGTTGGCCAGGGCGATTGTTTTGCCTGCTTCGATGGCGCGCATTGTCGGCTTCAGGCCGGCAAAACCCACGATGGCGGCGACGACGATGTCGACGCAGTCCATTGCAACGGCATCGCACACCGAACCCTCGCCGGCGAAGACCTTGACATCGGTGGCTTTGAGGGCCTCGCTGACTTCGGCATATTTGGCCTTGTCGGCGATGACCACCATATTGGGCTTAAATTCCAATGCTTGCTCTATCAGCAGGCTGGCATTGGAGCCAGCCACAAGCACTTCGGCTTCGAAGAGGTCGGGATGACGACGTATGACGTTCAGCGTCTGGGTACCTATGGACCCGGTTGATCCTAATATTGCTATATGTTTCTTTCCGTTCATTTGTTTTTGCTCTCCCTCGATTCCACTTCTTCGCGCAGCAGGCTGTCGGCCTTGGACTTGACGTAAGGCGTAGGCTGCACCTTGACGCTGTCGCTGCGACGCTGCTCGACGGCGTGGCGTTCGGCAGGGTCTTTGCCTAACATTATATATTGTATGTCGGCAAGCATTTCTTCCTGATTCTTGAGCTCGGTTTCGAGCGAATCGATGATACGTGCGTTTTCGTATGTCTGCTCCACCATACCCGTGTTGGCATAGCCCGGTATGAGCTCGCGCAGCGGAGTGAAGGCAAGCAGCAGGGCAGTAAGGAAAATCAGCACCAGCGACGTTATGCCAAGGAAGACGAAGATGTTGATGCCCGACAGTTGGAACGATAT
>OCTW011614722.1_pt1 | contig 18981 bp, 14 predicted proteins | sample 1539671 | NCBI WGS metagenome assembly OCTW01 (sample SAMN02144230, study PRJEB22623) | gut metagenome | biome: sheep rumen | host: Ovis aries | place: New Zealand
CGAAAACTGACTTCGCACTGCTGGCAATTCTAAGCTAGCTACAGAATCAGCTGCTTATCTCAACAAACTCAGTACATTCTGTGACTGAGAATTAGCCTGAGCCAGCATTGCTGTACCAGCCTGCTGAAGTACAGAATTCTTTGTGAACTCTACCATCTGTGAAGCCATATCAGCATCGCGGATGCGTGATTCTGAAGCCTGGAGGTTTTCAGCACCAATATCAAGTCCTCTTACTGTGAGTTCAAGACGGTTCTGGTAAGCACCAAGGTCAGCACGCTGTTTGTTGATCTTCTTCAATGCTTCGTCGATAGTTCCGATTGCGCGGTTGGCATCTTCCGGTGTAGCAAGTGAAAGCTTCTCTTCTGTACCAAGTTCGCGAACACCAAGAGCTGCAGCAGACATAGTACCGATAAATACCTGTACTCTCTGATCCATGTTAGCACCAATATGGAACCACATAGAAGCAGTTACTACATTTTCTCCTGTTGGCTGTGCGAAACGGCCAGTAAGCATGTTCATGCCGTTAAACTGAGCGGCAGAAGCAACGCGGTCAACTTCAGATACAAGGGCAGAAATTTCAACCTGAATCTGCATACGATCTTCTTCAGAGTAGATTCCGTTAGAAGCCTGAACTGCAAGCTCGCGGATACGCTGCATGATGTCAGTTGTTTCCTGGAGGTAACCCTCTGTTGTCTGGATAAAGCTGATACCATTTGAAGCATTCTGTGAAGCCTGGTTCAAACCGCGGATCTGTGCGCGCATCTTTTCAGATACTGCGAGTCCTGAAGCATCATCACCTGCACGGTTGATTCTCATGCCTGAAGATAATTTCTCCATGTCTTTGTTAAGACTGAGACCTGTAACTCCGAGCTGACGATTGGCAAACATTGCCGACATGTTGTGGTTGATAACCATAATATTCCTCCTTGGAATGTGAGCAGAAGAATCCTTTCTTCTGTTTGAAAAGATGCAAAAATGCGTAAATGTTTTACAAGGCTACATCTACACATTTTTGCCCGAAACGTCTGACCGCTGCTTCTACGAAGTCGTTACAGTCATGACACTTCTACATTGAATATCGGCAGGATATTTGAAATACTTTAATAAAAATTTCAAAAAAAATTAAAAAAAACTGAAATAAAACAGCATACTGTTTTATTTCAGTTTTTATGTGTTTCAAAATAATTTTGTTGAGTTATCGCAAAAGTTCCTGCCGATATTTTCTTACGACTGAGCGGGAAGGTTACTGTTGAAAATTATCAATGATTCTTTTAAGGGCGCGAACTGCTTTACCTCTATGGGAGATGGCATTTTTTTCGTCTGCGGTGAGTTCTGCTACTGTTTTGTTGAACTCAGGGAGGAAGACGATTGGATCATAGCCAAAACCGCCGCTGCCAGCCTGTTTTGAAATATCGTCAATTAAGGCTCCTTCGAAGGTTTCTTGGGCTACAAAAAGGCGGTCTGGGCCGCAGTACATTACCATTGCGCAGGTATAGTGACAACTGCGTTCTCCATGAAGATAAGCGCCTTTTGGAAGTTTTCCTTTTGCAATTGCGTCGTTTGTCTGCTGAATAAGGAAAATATTCTGTTCTTCCTGGCTGATTTTGCTGCCGTCTGGCTTTCCCTGCATGAAGGAAGGTCCGGCGTAGCGGGAAGAGAAAATGCCGGGCGCTCCACCCAGGGCGTCCACGCAAATTCCCGAATCGTCTGCGATAACAGGGCAATGTACAATATCATAAAGTGTACGTGCCTTAATCAGACTGTTTTCGTAAAAGCTTGTTCCTGTTTCATCAGGATCAAAATTAATTCCTTCATCAGAAGGAATAAGTATTGTGTGTTCTGGTAAAAGCTCACACATTTCTTTTTTCTTATTTTTGTTTCCGGTAGCTAAGTAAATTTTCATGCTTTTAATATAATGAAAAATACCAGACTGAACAATAATAAGAAAAGCATTCAACCTTTTTCCCGCTTATTCTCTTCTTCCCTTTCTAAATCCTTTCTTGCGCAATTGATGTAGTAATTCACCTGGCGTTCACAGATTCCCATCAGATTTGCAACAGTTTTATTTGTCGGTCTTAAATAAATATGACCTTTTTCAAAGGCATTGTTGAGACTCTTCCAGTTATGCCAGTGCTTTTTCTCCTTGCAGGCATAATGCTCCTTTAAGCGCCTCAGCTTTTCCTGATCCAGGTCGCAGTCGAGCTTCTGTATGATTTTTCTATACCTTTTGTGATGATAGTAGGCGAAATTGCGTCTTTCCTGCGCTCTTTCCCGTCTCCTGGTTTTGTAATCCAGAGATTCCTTACACTGCTGAATCAGATTGTAAAAATATTCCTTCTTGATTCCGGAAATCTTGCATATTCGTTGAATCTGGTCATCTGTAAGATAGTAGGAAGATTTTAATGCCAGAACAATGATTTTTTTATTATCATGTTTCAGGCTCAGGTTTTTAAGGGCCTCCTGAATTTCTTCAGGGGGGATATGCGGGGGAGCAAGCGGAGCTTTTGGAAGGTCAAAGTTGTTAAAATCAATTCTGTGGTATTTTTCTTTCTTTTCTTCAAGGGTAAGAATACATTCCTCAAAATTGATTTTTTCTTTCATTGACTGAACCATCTGCTGCTTGATTTTAGTGTTAATGATTGTACAGATATAACAGTAAAGATAGGTGAAAAAATCTCCGAAGGCAGGATTAAACTGATTCAAAAGTCTGTTGCCTTTTTCAATCAGATTCAGCAGAACCTCCTGCCTGAAATCTTCATCGTACTTTTGAAGTCCAAAAATCGGGTAGTTTTTGACAACAAAAGTGCAGATGTGTTTAATCATTTCTTTTTCGCTGATTTCACCTCGCAATAGTTGATCTGACAGTTCGTTTAATTCCATCGAGTTCATTTTACGTACCTCTTCTTTTTTTATATGGGAGAGCAGAACGAGTTGCTGGAATTTCCCTGTAAAGATTATTGTTGCAATTTCTGTGCCAAGCAGATATTTTTTTTATTATTGAAGCTTTTTTTTATAAATTGGGATTTTCATACTTGACCTGACTGCATCAAAATGATATTATTTATACATCTTTTGGCGACTTAGCTCAGTTGGTAGAGCACACGGCTCATATCCGTGATGTCAATGGTTCAATCCCATTAGTCGCTACTTGTAAATCCAGACATTGCTCTGGATTTTTTTATTTAACATATTTCACAAAATTCTTGTTAAAATAAAATAATCGGTTTATAATTATTAATACTATTGGAAACTAACATAGGAGAATAAGATTTTATGAAGAAGATATTAATTGTACTTGCAATTTTTGCAGTATTTTCTACAGCACTTTTTGCTGCTGATAATACCAGTGCCGCTGCTCCGGAGCGCACAGAAGGAAAATGGACAGACCTGTCCTATGTAAACGTTCCTGTTCTGAAAATTCTTGAGGGTAAGGATGGTTATGCTGTTATTTATCAGAAGAATAAAACTGGGGTTGGTAATGTTGTAATTCCAAAAAAATGGGGAAAAGGCAGCAGCGAAGCACCAAGAAAACTTAAATTCCGTGCAGTAAAAACATCTCTTGGCGCCTATATGACTATTGTTAAAGATGGCGGCGAATTTAAGCGTGTCATTCTTTCAATTCCTATGAATAAGAGTAATTCAATCTGGGGTATGGTAGATTCCCGCAAAAATATGGAAGGTGCCGATAAAGATACTCTGGAAGACTTGGAATTCTAGACTGAAATACGGTATTATAAAAGAGGGTTGTAAACCCTCTTTTTTTTTGTTTAAAGGATTGCAGGTTGAAAATATAATTCAACCTGCAAAACGACTGAGTCAAGGCTTTAAGCGAAGCGTGCCTTGACCAGGCGTATATAACGGAAATTGCAAATGTTTAAATTACCTCAAGAAACAATCGAAGAATTCAAATCTTTTATAGAAAAACATGATTTCTTTTTTATTGCAGGACATAAAGAACCGGATGGTGATTGTATTACCTCGTGTCTTGGAATAGCCGCAATACTTGATTATTTTAAGAAACCTTATCAGCTGCTTTCTGCGGGACCTTTTAAGAGAAACGAGGTTATCCGCTGGCAGGATAAGTTTTCTGATACTATGGAATTTCAGGATGAAAGTGAGCGTAAAAAAAGCGGTTTATTTATAGCTGATTGTTCTGAAATCTTACGAATTGGTGATATAGACGGTGATTTGAAAAATCTGGATACCTTTGTAATCGATCATCATAAAACAAGCGGGCTTACAGACGGAATGCAAGGCCATGTTAATCCTGAGGCTCCTGCCTGTGCTTTTTTAATTCAGCTTTTTTACGAAAAACTGATTGGAATTATTCCTTCTGAACTTGCTAAAACTCTTTTCTTTGGAATCTGTACAGATACAGGCTTTTTCAGATTCCTGACTGAAAATTCTTCTGAAGTTTTTGCTGCTGTAAGCCGTCTTGTTGCTTCTGGTGCAGATCCACGGACAACCTATCGTGAAATAAATTCAGGTAAACCTTATTCAACAAGAAAGCTTCTTGGCATTCTTTTGGGTAAAGCAGAAAGATATCTTGACGGCAGACTGGTAGTAACCTGGGAATCTCTGGAAGATACAAAAAAATGGGGCCTTGAAGGCCGCGATTCAGATTCACTTTATCAGCTGATGCTGAGTGCTAAAGGTGTAGAGGCTGTAGTATTCCTTCGTCAGGATACAGAGACAACCTGTACCGGCGGCTTCCGTTCCCAGGATAAAATTGACGTTTCTTTAGTTGCGGCAAAGTTTGGCGGTGGCGGCCACAAAAACGCCAGCGGAATGAGTTGTAACGGAAGGGTTGAGACCCTGATTCCACAGATAGTAAAAGAGTTTGCACGAATAATGTAGTAGATTCTGAATCAAGTTCATAATGACAGGATCTCGGAACGGCTTTTGAAAGTGCGGGAGCAGAAAAAGACCTCAGGCTGCATCGAGGCGATACAGGAACGCCGGTTCGACGGAAAATACGAGCGAAGCGACGAGCGCTCGCCAGCAGCCTGAGGGATTTTTCAGCGGTAGCACTTTCAAAAACCGCTACCTGAGATTACTTCCATTTATTAATGATTTTGCAAAATCAACTAATTCATTCGCTTCTGAATCTGTGTAAGGATATATGTCGTTGTAATCAGGGTCTAAACAATTCTTATTCATAAACTGAGCAAACTGCCAGCTGGCGTCTTCAGGCAGCAGTTTTGCCATTTGCTCAATATCTTCTTTTGTAACTAAGCCCGGAACCAGCACTGTGCGCCATTCACGGCAGTCGGCAGGATAGGAGGCTGCAAGCTCTGAACTTTCACGAAGAGCTTTTTCAAAAAAATCTGATTTCCCAAAGTAGAGAGAGGACTCTCCGCAAATTAAAGTAGAGTAGCGGGAAGGTGAAGTTTTTATGTCCATGGCAATAAAGTCCGGGCGAAGACTGTCATCTTCAATCAGAGTCCGTAATTTTTCCGGCAGGGTTCCGTTTGTATCAATTTTGATTTTATAGCCAAGCTCTTTTGCACGGCTGATTATAAGCGGCGTATAAGGATTTAGAAGAGGTTCTCCGCCGCTAATTACAAGCCCGCTTAAAATACCCTGCCGCTTTTCCAGATGGGCAAAAAGCTCTGCTACTGTATTAAGGGGTTCTGTTTCTGTCCCAGCCGGTATTTCTGAATCGCTAAGAACAAGTCCTATATTATAGCAGTAGGGGCAGCGGATATTACAGCCTTTTAGAAAAAAAGAACCTGCGACGCGTCCCGGAAAATCTACACATGTAGTTTTTACAAGGACACCCGCAGGTTTATTAAGGTCAAGCTCTGACATTATGCAGTAACTGCTACCTTATTAAAAACAGCTTCAAGCTCTTCAACATTGTGGCAGCGTGCTGTTTCTACTCCAGCTTCATTGTAGAAGATTACAGTTGGAGAAGCGAATACTCCCTTCTTTGCAGCTTCTGCAAGACCTTCTTTTGTATCTACATCAATAGAACGGCCTGGCATTTCGAGAGTGCTCATAAAGTCCTTTACTGGAGGACAGTTAGGGCAAGTCTGTCTTGTATACATTTCATAGGTAACGCTTGTTGTATCTGCAAGCTTTTCTGCGGCATTCATTTTAGCAGGTGCCTTGCGTACACATGGCTGATCTGCGGCAGTAATATCATATTCCTTGCTGGCTTCGAGAGTAAACATTTTACGCTGATCAAACTCATCGCGCTTACCTTTATTCCAGTGCTTTACGGCACGGTAGTAACCTACGATGCGTGCGTAAACCTCAGTCTCGGTTCCATGAACGTCTTTGAGTGCTTCCTTTGTTTCTGCAATTTCAGCCTCAATCTGTGCAAGTGTTCTTTTTTCCATAATCTTTTTTCTCCTCCCAAATTATTTAATTTTCACACCCACACTAAATGTAGTGTGGATTATTGGTTTTGTCAATACTTTAGACACTAGAATTCTCGGCATTGTGCCTTAAATTCTTTAATTCTTTTCAGCAAGAACCTTCTCTTTTTCTGCTTCAAGCTCCTTAAGCTTTTCCTTAAGAGCCTTTTCCTTCTCGGCCTTACACTTAGGACATTCGAACTGCTGTCCTACCAGATAGCCGTGAACCTTACAGATAGAGTAGGTTGGCGAAACAGTAAAGAATGGAATGCGGTACTTGCTTGCGATTGTGCGAACAAGGTCTGCGCAGCTCTTCCAGTCTTTAAGAGCCTCACCCATAAAGATGTGGAACATTGTTCCGCCGGTATACTTAGTCTGCAGAGCTTCCTGATGGTCGAGGGCTTCGAATACATCCGCTGTATAATCAACCGGCAGCTGTGAAGAGTTAGTATAGAAAGGCTCGTTTGTTCCGCTTGTAATGATATCAGGGAACTGCTCCTTGTCGTGTTTGGCAAGACGGTAAGATGTAGATTCTGCCGGAGTTGCTTCGAGGTTGAAGAGGTCTCCTGTTTCCTCCTGGAAGTCCTGCATCTTCTCACGCATGTGCTGCAATACCTTTTCTGCAAAAGCCTTTCCCTTAGGATCTGTGATATCTACTCCAAGGAAGTTGAGACAGCATTCGTTCATACCGCAGAGACCGATTGTGTTGAAGTGGTTAACAAGGGTCTTGAGGTAGCGTCTTGTGTAAGGGAAGAGGCCGCCGTCATAAAGCTTCTGAATAACCTTACGCTTTGTGCAGAGGCTTTCCTTTGCAAGCTCCATAAGGTAATCAAGGCGCTTGTAGAATTCCTCTTCGTTGTTAGCAAGGTAGCCAATCTGTGGCATGTTGATTGTTACTACACCGATAGAACCTGTGAATTCGTCTGCACCAAAGAGACCACCACCACGGCGGCGGAGCTCGCGCTTATCCAGCTGGAGACGGCAGCACATAGAACGTACATCGCTAGGGTTAAGGTCTGAGTTTACAAAGTTCTGGAAGTTTGGAGTTCCGTACTGAGCTGTCATTGTAAAGAGCAGCTTAGCGTTTTCTGAGTTCCAGTCGAAGTCGCGTGTAATGTTATAGGTCGGGATAGGGTAAGCAAATCCGCGTCCGTTAGCATCACCTTCAATCATAAGCTCAATGAATACCTTGTTAATCATATCCATTTCTTTCTGGCAGTCGCCGTAAGTATAATCCTGTTCCTTACCGCCTACGATAGCCTTTTTATTCTTAAGGTCATCAGGACATACCCAGTCCAAAGTGATGTTTGTAAACGGAGCCTGTGAACCCCAGCGGCTTGGTGTGTTTACACCGTAAATGTATGACTGAATGCACTGGCGAACCTGTTTTTCTGTAAGATGATCTGCACGGATAAAAGGTGCGAGATATGTATCGAATGAAGAGAAAGCCTGTGCTCCTGCCCATTCGTTCTGCATAATGCCAAGGAAGTTTACAATCTGATTTACAAGTGTAGAAAGGTGAGTTGCCGGAGTAGAGGTGATTTTATCCGGAACACCACCGAGTCCTTCTACAATTAACTGGCGGAGAGACCAGCCTGCACAATAGCCTGAGAACATAGAAAGGTCGTGGATATGGAAGGCGGCTGTTTTGTGGGCTTCTGCAATTTCCTTTGAGTAAATATTGTTAAGCCAGTAGTTAGCTGTAATTGTTCCTGAGTTGTGGAGGATAAGTCCACCAAGCGAGAAGTTTACGTTAGCGTTTTCGTTTACACGCCAGTCACTCTGAGCAAGGTAGCCGTCCATTGTCTTGTTGATGTCAATCATGAGGCTTTTTGCATCACGCATTGCTTCGTGGCGGGCACGGTAAAGAATGTAGGCCTTGGCAACTTCTACTTCTTTGTTTTCGATGAGAACACTTTCTACGATGTCCTGAATCTCTTCGATACCAGGAATAGAATGTACACGGTTTCCTGCAAGCAGCAGACGAAGCTTTTCTTCTACCATGTCTGTAAGCTTAGCGGCTTTGTCAGGATCATTGCGCTTTTCTACAGCCTCAATAGCCTTGTCGATAGCTGCTTCGATTTTTGTTCTGTCATAAGCTGTGATTTCACCAGAGCGCTTTACTACAGACTTAAGGAAGCCTTTTGTTTCTGAATCGGAGCTGTTTCCAAGGAAACTTCTCCATTCTGGAAAGATTGATTGATCACTCATTTCGTTTTTCCCCTCTTTTCTATGTTCTTTACTTCAGTTATGAATTCATCGAGATTTTCAAAATGCCGGTAGACTGATGCAAAACGGATGTAAGCTACCTTGTCGATGTCATACAGTTTTTCAAGCACAAGCTCTCCCAGCTCGGTCGTGGAAATTTCACGGTTTTCACGGCCTTTTTTAATTGCGAGATCTTCAATGTCATTGGAAAGCTGTTCTACCATAGAGGTTGCAACAGGACGTTTTTCAAGAGCCCGTATAATTCCTTTTTCAAGTTTATTACCGTCAAAAGGTTCACGGCGTCCGTCGCGTTTGATAACCATAAAGGGTTTTTCGTCAATACGTTCATAACTGGTAAAGCGATAGCCGCAGGCAAGACATTCACGTCTTCTGCGTATACTTTCACCGTTTACCATCGTTCTTGACTCAAGGACTTTGTCCTCAATGTTACCACAGTAGGGGCAGCGCATTGTTTCCTCTCACTTTTTATTTCTAGCGTTTTGAATCTGATATTTACATAATAGTACACTAAATATGGATACTCAAGTGATTTTTTGGAAATTCAGCGAATTTATTTTAAACTTTTTTTCTTGACAAATTTTTTTTTTATGCTTAGGTCAGATTTTCGGCTGTCTACTCTTGACTATTTTTTGATTTTAGAATTCTTTTTTGTTTTTTTCTCTGTTTTTTTTGTTTTTTTAGATTTTTTGAGCTTTCTTTCATCCGGAATGTAATCATAAGGAGTGAATACAAAGTAAGACCAGACGGCTGTTGCTGTAAAAATCAGGAGACAGAGATAGGCAAGCCAGTTTCCAAAGCGGGCGTAGGTTGTCATTTCCCGTTTGAAAACCGGTACTGTTACTGCGAGGGCGGCTTCTTCGAATAAAGGAAGATCCGCAATTACTTTACCGGCAGGATCTACAACAACAGAATAGCCGGCATTTGCCGAGCGAACAAGAGTTGTGCGGTATTCAATAGCTCTGTAGGAGGCAATAACAAAGTGCTGAATTTCACTTGATTTTTTGAGAGACCAGGAATCATCGGTTATGTTTATAAAAAGCTCACTTCCATTTAAGAAGAGAGGCCTCATTATATCTGTAAAGGCATCGTCAAAGCAGATTGGTGTGGAAACCCTGACTGTATAGGGAGTTGATTCTTCCTTAAACTGCTGCATATAGGTTTTATTAAGATTTATATCTTTAACGGCCGGCAGTTTATAGTTTTCTGTAAGACTGCAGGGAACGTCATAATAAACATACTGATCTCCTGGTGCCCAGCCTGCCGAAATGCCTACAACCTTTTCCATAAAGGCATGAACCGGCGGTATTTCCATAAAAGGAAGGGCTTCGGCAAAAGGAACGAGATGATTTTTTGCATAATAGCCGCGGTATATTCCTTCTGAATCATAAAGAAGGGAAGCATTGAAAAACTCTTTTGTTTTCCCGTATCTTACAAAGGAGCCGCCAAAAATAAAAGGTACTTTAGTTTCCTGAACAAATTCTGAAAGCGGCTTTGCTGACGGAAATATAGTATAAAAGGCTTCGGAATTCGGAAAAGCCTTCTGTAAACAGCCTTCGCTCCACACTATGAGGTCTGCTTTTTTTCCTGCCATAGCAAGCTCATCAATTTTTTCTTTTGTGAGCCTTTGCGAGGTAAGAATAGACTTTTCATCAGAATCTTCATTCCAGGGATTACTGTTCTGCTGAACGGTTATAGTTGTAAGCTCCTTTACAGGCTTACGGGTTTTATCATACTGGTAAAGTCCGTGAATAAGCATAAGCAGTAAAAGCATTCCGAAAAGCTTTGCTGTTTGAACTGTGTCTGCCGTTCTCTGCTTCTGCAGACTGTAGTTACCGTAAAACTGCATAAGAAATTCGGCGGCAATTGCATTGAACATCACTATTATAAAGGTAATACCATAAGTGCCAGTAATTGAAGCAGACTGCATTAAGAGGGGCCAGCGGAACATTGCGGAAGAAACAGTTCCCCAAGGGTAACCGAGAAAACCAGCGGATTTTACCCATTCATAAAGTGTATATACTACAGTAAAGTATAAAATCCGGAAGCAGGGAGAGCGTCTTATTGTTTTTAAGGATAAAAAGGAAATACCGGCATAATATTCATTAAGCTTATTCTGACATTCACTTGTGTAATAGGGCAGGAAAAAAAAGAGACCGAAGGCTCCGCCAATACAGGCAGTTCCTATAGCTGAGGCACCAAGAGTAAAAATCGCAAAATCCTTAAAATAGGCAAGCCAGAAGCTGGAAATAAGATGAGTTACAAGAGTTTGAATAAAGAAAGCGATAAAAGCAAGTCTGAAATCTTTAATCCTGTTAAAAGCCAGATATAATGGAATAAAAGCAGCAAGTGTATATGCCGGACAGCCGAAAAGATAGAGTTCGTTTGGAATAGCGGCTGAAAGCATAAAACCTGAGAAAACCGATGAAAAAATAACTTGTAAAATCAATTCCATTATATTATTATTTTAACAATATACATTGAAAAATTTCAAGGTAAAACAGGGTAATTAATAAAGGGAGGGTCCAATAAATGAAGGCAGTAAATGATGCACACGAATTGGAGTATGAAAATAAACCCGAGGTTGTGGCTAAAGCACCAGGCCGATTTCATCTGATAGGTGAACATTCCTGGTTTTTCAAAGATAAAACTATGTCTATGGCAGTAAATCTGCCGGTTTATGTTGCAATTTCAAAAAGAGATGATACATCTGTAAAATTCTACTTTCATCAGCTTAATGAGCGGAAAAAAGCAAGCATTACATCTCTAAAGCTTAAAAAAGAAGACCGCTGGGCAAATGCCATAAAGGCGATTATTTACGGTTTTACTTCGGCAGGCTTTACTCTTGGCGGAATGAATATAACGATTTACAGTGAAATTATTCCTTCTGCCGGCTTTGGAATTACTACGGCGGCTAAGGCAGCTGCCGCTCTTGCGATCAAAAATCTTTTTGAGCTTAATTGTTCTGATATGGAGCTGCTTCAGGTAATTGAACGCGGTAACAGACGCTTCCTTCAGACAAATAATTATATTTCTGATAGCTTTACAGCCCTTTTCGCAAAAAAGAACAATATCCTCATTACAGATCATTTTAAAAACACCTGGGATTATGTTCCTTTTAATTTTGAAGATAAAAAGATTCTTTTAGTTGATACAAAGGTTCCCCGTGTAGAGGTTTGGAACGAAGAAAGTCTGCATGAACCTCAGTATGCCCTTATTATGGGTGATATGAGGGAAAGAAAGCCTAATGTTTATGGCGGCTGGCGTTATATAGACGATGTAACTGATATCAACGAACAGCTTTCTGAGGTTGGAGAAGATGCAAGACGCAAGCTTCTTTCGGTGCTTTATGAGCATAATGATTTGCTTAATGCCCGTGAAGGTATTGAAAAAGGCGACTTCTTTAAGTTTGCCCGCTCGGTAAACCACAGTCATGAAACTATGAGGGATATGTTCAACATTTCCTGTCCTGAAATTGACTGGATTTTAAAACGCGTAAATGAGCTTGAACCTAATCTTGACTTTGTGCGCAACCCTGTAACCTGTGGCCGTATAACAGGCAAAGGCTTTGGACGCTGTCTTTATGCAATTATGCGTGAAGGTGATATGGAAAACTTTAAGGCAAAGATTGCAGAGTTTGAAAAAATCTTCGGCTTCCATCCAGACGTTTATGAAGTTGAGCCTGCGGATGGTGCTTCTTTAGTAAGGGATTAGTGTGGAGCGGGTATGAAAATTCTGCTTACAAACGATGACGGGATAGGCGCAAAGGGGCTTAATGTTCTTGCGGAAAAACTTGAAAATGCGGGACATTCAGTTTATGTTATTGCGCCGGATTCTAATCGTTCGGCCGTTTCCCATCATATTACCATGTACAGTATTAATACCCTCAAGGAAAATGGCAAAAACCGGTGGGCCTGCTCAGGGTATCCCTCTGATTGTGTATGCATTGGCCTGAAAAGCGACCTTTTTGATTTTAAGTTTGATCTGGTTATATCCGGCATAAATGAAGGTGCTAATATGGGAACTGATATTATTTATTCAGGTACCTGCGGCGCGGCGCGTCAGGCTGTTTTAGATGGAATTCCCGCAATTGCCCTTAGTGTAGATCCTGAAGAATGGACATCCGAATGCCGGGCAAATATAAAATACGAAGCAATGGCAGCATTTGCGGCAAATAATCTTGAGCAGCTTATTGCCTTTGCAAGTACTGAAGTTCCCCGTATATTTGTAAATGTAAACGGAGCTTCCCGTGATTCATATCTCGGAGTAAAATACTGTCAGTCTCTATGCATACGAGACTATGGAGACCGCCTTAAAATTGTGGAAAAGGATGGCGTTAAGGAAACTCATTTTATTCCCGGCGGTGCGCTTGCAAGAGAAGATAAGGCTTGTGATGCCTATAATGTAAAAGAAGGTTATTTAGCCATATCCAGGGTATTTGCGGAGCCTCTTGCTGCACAAATAGTGGACGGTATTCAATTTAAGGTGTAAAATAGTATAAATATATAAAAGGGTGGGGAAATTGCAAAACGATACAATTTTAGATGAAGGTAAAAACCTTTACTCTCAGAAACAGTATAAGAAGGCACTTGCTTTCTTTCTGGGACTTCCTTCGGATTCCACAGCAGACAAAATTGAAGTCTCTTATTATCTTGGGCTTTGCTATACTAAGCTTGAGCGTTATGATGATGCCCTTTTATTTCTTGAACAGGTAGTAACCTCCGGCGGAAACTTTGAAAGAGTTCTACAGTGCCGCTTTCTGCTTGCGGTAATTTATGCGCTTTCCGGACGTAAACGCCTTGCAGATTTTGAATTGAATAAGCTTTTAGAGACAGGCTATATGACAGCATCTGTATATGCGGCAATTGCCTTTGTGGCCTGGGAGCAGAACGATACAGAGCGCTGTCTAAATTATTATGAGCAGTCTCTTCGTGCGGATCCAGATAATGTTTCGTCCTTAAACGGCCTGGGCTATGTACTGGCCTGTCAGGAAAAGGATTTGACCCGTGCGCTTTCTCTTTGTAAACAGGCTGTAAAATCAGCTCCAAAATCTGCTGCCTGTCTTGATTCTCTCGGCTGGGTTTACTATAAGCTTGGACTATATAAGGATGCTCTGCAGTATCTTCAGCAGGCGGAACAGATAGATACAATGAATGTAGAAATTGCTGAGCATATAAAATCCGTAAGACTTAAGGCAGGGCATTAGCCGATGAAAAAAAGTACCGCTTTAATTTTTTCTGCTGTTTTTTCTGTTTGTACGCTTTTTGGTCAGGTAACGACCGATGATGCGGGACTCCGTGTTCCGGAAGACAGAATAAGAACCGGTAACGAAGGTTTTGCTTCAGAGGAATTCAGGCGCGGTGTACAGGCTTATTACAAGGGTGCCTTTAACGAAGCAATAGTTCAGTTTGAAAAAGCCCTGGCTTATCTGCCTGATGACAATCTTATTCTGGACTGGCTGGGAAAAGCCTATTACAAGGCAGGTCTTGAAGGCTCCGCTTTAAGCTACTGGAACAATGCAAGCGAAAACGGCTATGGCGGACTTCTGCTTGAAAATAAAATAGAAATTGTAAGGGAACGCCGCGTAACCGGAGACTCTACAGATAAGCTCATGCGTTATTCCGAAGCGGGTGCCTTCCCGGGAGAATTCCAGGGTAACCTGATTTTCAGCGGACCGGTTTCGGTACAGCCTAATTATGACGGTACAATGTGGATTGCCGCCTATAACACAAATGAGCTTATTTTATTAAATCAGAATGGAAAGGTAATTAACCGCGTCGAAGGACCCGTAAACGGTTTTGACCGGCCGAGCGATATACTTCGTCTTCATAACGGAAAACTTCTTGTGAGTGAGCACGCCGGAGACAGGCTGGCCCTGCTTGATGAAAAAGGTCATTTTGAACGTTATATTGCTTCACGGGGTAGAGCAAACGGTCAGCTTGTGGGGCCTCTTTATCTTGCACAGGATTATCTTGAACGTATATATGTAACAGACTATGGTAACCGCAGGGTAGATGTTTTTGATAAGGATGGTGAACCTGTATTTTTCTTCGGCGGCGCGGATGCTTCTTTTGCGGGTCTGAAAGGACCTACAGGTATTGCTGTAGCAGATGAAAGAGTATTCGTTGCGGATGATCAGCGTCAGTGTATTTACGAGTTCGACCGTGCCGGTAACTTTATCCGTGAACTGGTTGAGCCCGGGACATTTCTTAAGCCTGAGGCCTTGAAATATAAAAATGAAAGTCTAATTGTATGTGATTCAAACCGCATTGTTTCTGTTGATACAGATTCTGGAGCTTTATTTGAATATGTACGAACCGGTAATGCGCCAGGCCGTGTAACCTCTGCAAATCCGGATGTGAATGGAAACTTAATAGTAACAGATTTTACAGCAAACGAAGTTTATGTAATGTCAAAAGTACAGGAACTTGTGGGCGGTCTATTTGTTCAGATAGAACAGATAGATGCTTCAAAGTTTCCTAATGTTACAGTAGAGCTTCGTGTTGAAAACCGTCACCGTCAGCCTGTGGTTGGACTTCAGGAAGAAAATTTTTATCTTACAGAGAATATGAGGCCGGTTTCGAAGCTTAAAATGCTTGGCGCGGCTTCTAACAACACAGATGCTGATATTACAATAATAATTGACCGTTCCCTGAATAACACATTGCACAGTGTAGAAATAGAAAGCAGCGTAAAGGAAATTGCCGCTTCTATGAAGGGGCAGGGAATCCTCAGAATTGTTTCGGCCGGCGCTATTCCTGCTGTTGAATACGTTGGAAAACCTGATATGCTGGGAGACTTTAGCCTTGCCGCCTTAAAGACAAAAATAAGTTCTTCTGCTGCCTGTGACCTTGCAATCCGCCTTGCTTCTAACGATCTTATTAATGCCGCAAAAAAAAGAGGAATAGTTCTTATAACTGCCGGTAATGATAGCAGTCTTACTTTTGAAAAATACAATCTCGCAGAGCTTTCTTCTTATATGAACAATAATTCAATTTCTTTTTCTGTGATTCAACTGGATCAGGGCGCTTTAGGTGAAGAATTGGCATATGTCTCAGAAAGTACTTCCGGAGACCTTTATTATGTCTTCCGCCCACAAGGCCTTGGTGATGTTGTTAAGGATATAATTGAAGAGCCTCAGGGAATCTATCAGTTGAGCTTTACTTCCGCAATGTCTACAAACTTTGGAACAAATTATCTTCCGCTTGAAGCTGAGGTTTATCTGTTAAATCGAAGCGGTCGTGATGAAACCGGTTATTTTGCACCCCTTCAGTAAAGAAAATCAGCCGGTTTAATTAAACTCCGCTTTTGCACCTAAGGTCAGATTAATATTGATTTTATCAGCAAGCTTTTGATTAAGAATTAAGCTTCCTCCCAGTCCCGCGTTAAGACTGTAATAATCAAGAAATTCAATTTCTACAAAATGATTATAGGAATACTTTTGCTGGAATACCGCATTTACCCGCCCAAGACCGACAGTAAAGCTGTCTTTTCTTGATATTGAATAATCTGAATTTTTTACAGCAGGAAAAAGCTTTGGAAGCAGATCGCTTATAAGACTGACTTTAGAAGGTCTTGAATAGGAGAGGGTGTTTCTTGCATCCCAGTCACCGGCGTTTTCAAAAGAAAAGTTAAACTGTTCTGTAACAATAGCTTTTTCTGTAATAAAAAGCAGCAGCTGTGCAAAGGTCTGAATATTGATTTTATAAGACGAAGGTTCTTCTGCGGGAACTTTTAAGATTGCTGAAAGACTGGTTGTCACTTCTTCCTGATTAAACCAGCTGAATTGTTTTCCCTGGCTGCTGCTTCCAAAGTTATTAATTGAATTATTTGTAATTACTGCCTTAAACTGATACAAATCAGCAAGAGGAGGCTGCCTGTTTATTTCGCGGCTTACTGCCAGAGAGAGGGAAGAAGGTATATATAAATCCTTTTTAGAATTAAAGAGACTGCGTCGGAAGATTCCTTCATATTTTGCAGAATAATTATGTGATAATTTGTTTTTCAAATCTGAATCAAAAAGTTCATAAAAAGGAATGCTGGTGTAAAAAGACTTCCTTTCATTTTGAATTGAATAAAGCTTTTCTGAATCTTTCTGGTAATTTCCTCCATAAGCTGCAGCCTTTACAGCTCCTCCATTTCGAGAAATTTCAAAGCTGAAGGCCTTTTTTTCGGTTGTAAAAGGAATAAGCAGAGATAAAAATTCTTTATCAGTAAAAAGAGGCACTTCCGATGCGGAATTTTCTTCTTTTAATGAGTTATCTTCAGAAAGCTTATAGGTATCTGAAAGCTCATAGGTTAGTTTCGGCTTTATAGTAAGGGCTGTCTTGTTCAAAGGAATTGTTCCGTTCAGAGAGTATGACCAGAGACTTTTTCGTTCCTGGGCAAACTCCTTTCCTGTTGAAAATTCAAGAGAGGAAATATCTGCCCAGCTTTCCGCATAAGAGGAAGATACTGCATCTTTTTTGTTTTGCAGTATACTTTGTGAAACTTCAAGCTTTCCGCTGATACCGGCATCGCCTTCAAAAAGCTTTTGTGTGTAAGAAGCTGAAACAGAAGCGTTTTGTCTGCCCTGGAACTGCGAGTTGTAGGCTGAAGTTTTAAGGCTTGTCTGCAGGGGGATTTTTATCGGATTGAAATTCAGAGAAAAGTTATTTTCCTTTTTCAGTTCACTGACAGAAGTCCTGTAACGATAAGTGTCTTCAAAAGAGAAAAGCTTAAAAAGAAATGGCTGCTCATCGGTTTTTATACTGTGACCGGCCTCCGCAATTTCAGGCTTCTCAGTCAGTTTATTAAAAGATGCATCTGCTGAAAGCTGAAGTCCGCTGAAGGTAAGCCCACCCTGAGTCTTCGCAGTAACATAAGGAGCGGGTTTTGTAAAATTTCCGCTTCCCTGGTCTGAGTCAACTTTAATAAAGATATCTTTTAATATATCAAAATCCCCGGCCTTAATAAGACTTTGAGAATTTTTATACTGGGCAGAAAAGGCGTTTCGGATAGTGCCGTAATAAGAGGCTTCCTCGTAAGTGATTTTTTCAACCAGGGCAGTTTGTGAAGAGCTGCTTTGACAGATAAGCCTTGAAGGAGTAATTTCTTCATTTATTGTAAGACTGTAGGAGGAAGGGGTGATAGAAGCGTCATCAAATAAAACCTGTTTTTCCTTAGGTATAACTGTAATCTTGTGAATGCCTGTAGCGGCAGAAAGCTCTTCCAGTTTTTGAAGCTGAAGAATAAGAGCCTGTCTGCCCGCTTCTGAACTTCCCGTATCTTCATCAAGAATAAGGGTGAGAGGACCGCTTATAAGAGAGCTTTGCGAACCTGTCTGATTTTCCGGGGCTGTCTGAAAATCAAGCTCCATAACTATTTTTTTATAAGGGGAGAAATCTTCAGTAGTAAAGCTTACACAATTCATTTTTTCAGGCTTAGGATTTTTGGAAAGTGGATTTGCTTCCTGCTCTTTATTCCAGTCATTTATAATGTCCTGCCAGGAATAAAGCAGAAGTCCTTCTGAAGTATTGTCGTTTAAAAGTGAAAGCGCAGTTTTGTTACTCACAGTAAAGCCGTATTTTTCCCAGACGATTCCTGTTGAAAGGGCAGTAAAGCTGTTTTTACGGCTTCCATAATCAGCATATTTATTTTTTTCATTTACGGGCTGTCTTGTAGTAAGGAGAAAGTCACCCTTTAATTCCGGTAAAAAATTGATTTTTAATCCGGCAGCGGCGGCAAGAGCACCCGCAGAATAATCATTTGTTTCTTCCTGCCAGGTTATGAGAAGCTGGTCTGTATTTGAAACAGGAGTGTTTAATTCAATAACTCCTGTATTTTCATTAAATATAATCCCATTTAAAAGGTTTCCGTTTTTGTAAACCTGTACAGTTCCGGCCGCTGCTTTTTTTGATATGATAATTTCTTTTACCGGTGAATAAGAACGGGCCCTTATGGCAAAGCCAGCCTTGTGAGGAAGCTTCAGGTAGAGTTCGGGACAATCTTCCGCAAAAGGATAAACGCTTTCCCGCCTGTCTTTATTTATAATTGTTATGGTAGAGGTACCGGAATTAAAAAAGTCTTCATACAAATCGGTGTAGGCTTCATTGGCTTCTATTGCCTTAAACTTTGAAACCGGTATTTCTGATTTTTCTGCTATGACAAGATAGTCTGCAGAATTGCTGCTTTCTTTTTTTCTTCCGGTTTCATATACCGAAGGACATAAAAAAGGAGAAAAACCTTTTGAATTTTGAATTATGAGGGAAGGCTCTCCATCTACTTCTGTCAGCATTTCTTCAACCAGACTTTGAATCTGATATTTGTTACCTGCACCTAACTCCTTTTGTATGTTTCCGAAAAAGCTGCCTGGGTCATTCCAGTTTCCGCTTTGTGTAATAATTGAAGAAGG
>OCTW011525025.1_pt1 | contig 18966 bp, 14 predicted proteins | sample 1539671 | NCBI WGS metagenome assembly OCTW01 (sample SAMN02144230, study PRJEB22623) | gut metagenome | biome: sheep rumen | host: Ovis aries | place: New Zealand
TCTATCTCTCCTTTCTATCTGACACCAAACTTCTTATATCTCCCTGTTCTTGTCGGTCTTGTTATCGCCCTAGGAACTTCCATTGGCGGATATCGTATCATCAAGAAAGTCGGTATGGGCATGGTAGCCTTAGAACCTTATGAGGGATTTGTTACGGATGTCGCTGCCTTCATCGCTCTTCTTGTTTCCACATTGTTTGGTTGGCCAGTCTCTACCGGTCAGGTAAAAACCTTCTCCATCATCGGTGTTGGTGTTACTAAAGGCGTTCATAAAGTCAACTGGCGTTCTGCCAGAGATGTTGTCTTAGGTTGTGTATTCACCTTCCCAGGTTGCATTCTAGTCGGCTTTGTCATCACACTCATCTTATTGTGGATTCCCGTCTAAAGGAGAGAAATCATTATGAAAAAGAAATCCAATTACTTTTTTGATCAGTTCGTCGTCTTATCTGAGTTCTGCAATCGTGCTATCGATGCTTTAATCGAAGGTATGAAGCCAATCAAGGATATCGATATTGAAACCTTGAAGAATAATGTTCATGAAATCGAGCATGCCTCTGATGAAAAGAAGAGAGAAATCGAAGAACGTCTTGGTAAAGAATTCATGACACCGATCGACAGAGAAGATATCTTTATTCTTCTTGATGCCATCGACGATTTGACTGACGCTATCGATGATGTCTCTTATAAGATGTATGTCCATAACCAAACCAGAGTTCCTGAAGATGGGCATGACATGTTGGAACTTGCCCGTGGCGGTGTCTATTCTGTTTCTGAACTCTTAAGTCACCTACAGGAAGTGACCAAAAAGGAAGTCATCTATCCACTGATTGAGAAGGCTCAGTATTATGAAGAAGAAGCCGATCATCTCTATGAAGCTAAGGTTCATGATATCTACCTCAAGGGATTAGATAGAACACCAGATGGTGTCATCATTGAAACCTTCTATTCTTCCTTTGAATATATCACGGATAAATGCCGTGATATCGCCAAAGAAGTCTCTATCATCATGTATAAGAATTTATAGTTTCAAAGCACCTCAAAGGGTGCTTTTTCATTTAAAATGGGCCACAGATTTGTGGCCCATATCATTTCATCTTTAATCGTTAGCTGAAGTGCCTCTTTGCGAATTTGCCATAAGCTGAAGAATTCTCATGATCATCTCCAACACCTGCATGATGATATCATTGACATACTGGATATTATAAAGTTTGAACAGCTTCTTCATCATCTCAATTTCTTCATCATTGGCCATATCCTGTGCTTTTAGGATTTCCAAGCATCTAGCCTGAGCCTTAATTTCCGTCTTCAAAACCATGATGGATAAAATGAAGGAAACGACGTATAAAAGAAGACCAACGGATACAGAAATGAAACTGACAACACCGGTGAAGTTAAAGAATAAGATATCAACAACAATACCGATAAGAGCAATCGGAATCAGCGCTAATGGGCCTAGATAAATCAAAGGAGTAAGAACAATTCTTCTTTTCATATCAGGATCATCTTCTTTATCCAAAATAGCTAAGGCAGATTTTTGAGCACCAATAGCCATCGAAGTAATACTGGTTTTCTTCTGAGTCAATCTTCTGATTCTGACTTTATGGAAATAATGAGAATAGGAATTACCAAAAATCATTGAACCCCAGGTGGAAACCTTGATTCTCTCAAGACCATTCTGGTCAAGAATTCTTCTGGCTACTTCCGCACCGGTCAACCCAGCAGAATTTTGTTTACGGTTGTAAACAAAATAACGGATAGATAAGTAAATAGAAACAGCAACAGAACAGATAGCGACAATGACAATCAAAGCAGCAACCACAAAGATTGCCCACTGAAGAGCTGGCGAAACATTTTCAAACCCTTCAACCTGATCAAAGAATGGTGGCATAACAATTCCTCCTAAACATGTAATGTTTTTCTATATCATACCATAAAGAGTCTAAACAATAAACTAGCGAATTCTTATTCGTGAAGCTCGTAATTCGTATCTTCATCAATGATGGAAATCATGATTTTGGCAATATCTGGATCAAATTGACTTCCCGCATTATTGAGCACTTCCAAACGTACCACATCCTGAGGGAGCTAACTACGATAAGGACGATTAGATGTCATAGCATCATAACTATCTGCCATGCCAATAATTCTTGCTTCTAACGGTATCTCTTCCCCTTTTTTATGATCAGGATAACCCTTTCCATCATAACGTTCATGATGCCATCTTGCACCAGTGAGCAGTTCTGGTTTTTCTGTGATGTTTTCTAAAATCTCTGCACCGATTGCAGGATGAGAACGAATCAAATCATATTCCTCATCTGTCAATTTTCCCATCTTGTTGATGATGGCATCTGGAATACCAATTTTACCAATATCGTGAAGAAGAGCCATACGCCAGATGATCTCCACTTCATCTTTCGGTAGTCCCATCCTTTGAGCAATCATAACGGAATATTTTGCTACACGAGAGGAATGACCACCAGTATACTTATCCTTTTTATCGATTGCTTTTGCAAAAGCAGAAATCATCTGATCTAGCAATCGTCTTTCTTTCTGTACCGCAAAATGTGCTGCTTCCAATTCATAAGTGAGGAAGACTAAGAAGACAGAGATGGTATTGAGCAATGTGGTGACAGAAACACCATAGACAAAAGTCTGAATGATCAATCCAAGAATCGGCAATCCTTCAAACATGGATAACTCAATTCGTTCAATTAGACGGAGGTATTTCCAGTTCTTTATCGTAAGAATAAAGATGATCAAGGCGTTCAGTTCGGATAAGGCAATCATGATCCAATAGGTATCCGTCAAACGATAATACCGATTCTGATCGTCAAAATCATAATAGAAATGGAAGACACGGGAAAGAATTAAAACCACAATAGAACTTGCAATCATTCCATAAGCGATATATAGTTCGCCTTTGACGTACCTTCCGCCATTCTTCTTGACGATAGCAATCAAGAACTGTAAGACACATAATATCAACAATATATTAAAGAAAAACACCGAAAAATTGGCGATGCGAACCATCCAATAGGCAAAATCTCCAGCCTCTCCTCGATACATATAGGCAAAAGCTTCAAAGACATTGATGAGACCATTGACGATAAGAAGCATCATCACCCAGATGGATTGATGACGATCAAATTTTCTCGTCGCTAAAACAAGGATGGCCGTGATGACACAAAACACGGCGGTCCACAACATGAAGATAACTTGAATCTGCTGAATTCCACTCATACTCTATTTTCACGAAAAAGGCCATGCCTTTTCGGTCTTCAACCACAATTCCTTTTGTCATTTGGTTGTAACTTATTATACAAAAATAAAATAACTAAAGTGACACTATTTTTAAATATAACGAAATTTCACTAGATAAAAATGATTTTTTCATCAAAAATGGACTATGGCAACTGCCATAGCCCAATATGTTAGAGAAAGGTTATCGAATTAAACACTTGCCTTCTTGCGTTCGCTGACAACAAGGATGATACCCCAAGCAGCAAGCAGAGCAAGAATTGCACCATCGACCCAGAACATGATGACTTCCCAAGTTGGAAGAGCATAGCCGATTACTTCTGCATTGAAGACACAGGAGTTAGCAATCGTGTAAAGGATATGATGCGCATTTTCTCTTAAGACAGTGACATCGCTAGCATTATCTTTCTTGGCCCATTTTGATTCCATGGAATCCAAGTTCAGATCACCACCAGCATAAGCCATCTGTTTCGCATTCATATGAGACTGACCAGTAGAGAAGTCACAGATAACAGTACCCTTGAAACCCCACTCTTTTCTCAAGATAGTAGTGAGCAAACGGTAATCACCGCCGGTCCACTTTGTACCAATCTTGTTAAAGGAGGACATGATACCAGTAGCCTTGGCTTCTTTGACAGCAATTTCAAATGGTCTTAAATAGATTTCTCTGATCGCCTGTTCATTACACCAGACATTGACACCACCTCTATGAGTTTCCTGTTCATTCAAGGCAAAATGCTTCATATAGGTGTAGACGCCCTTCTTCAAGGCACCTTTGGTGACAGCCGCAGACATCTTACCAGAGAGAAGAGGATCTTCAGAGAAATATTCAGCCACACGGCCACCAAACTGGCCTCTGTGGATGTTAGCACCTGGAGCATACCAGCCAGAGTAGACTAAACCTTTACCCTTGCCCTCACTATCACCCCATAAACCTTCTTCACCGACAGTTTCACCAAACTGTTCTGTCAGTGGAATATTCCATGTAGCACCGATAACCGTTTCATTGCAGTACTTGGCAGTGCCATAGAAGGTATTGGTATCCATGAAGTTGACAAAGCCAGAAGGGCCATCGGTTTCACTGGTTTCTGGTTTGCCGATAGAATCAGCCTTATTGGTCTTGAAAGCCGCATTGAGATTGAGAGCTTCCAATTCCTCAAATGGCATCTGGTTAAGCAGGTGATTCCAATCTTCATCGTCATAATCTTTACCGATCATGTCACGAAGAATCATCGCTCTTTCCTTGGTAACCTTTTCACCGTCTACTTCTTCCTCATAAGGGATTTTCTTGGTGACGGTGTTGGTAATTGGCATCTCTGTCGCTGGTGTTGTTTCAAGTGGATTATAAGAAGATAGATCCGCATTCATTTCCGCGAAAGAAATGTTCTTTTCATCTTCCCAGAACCATAAATCCTTGTCATCAGCCGTTGGGGAGACAGGGTAAGTGCCATTCCAATCAGCACGAGATAACTGCTGAGAGAGATGAACGGCAGCATCATCGTAAAGGTTCTCAACCGGAGTCTTGGTCACTGGGTCCTTATCAAACTGAATGTTGGCATCCAGGTTCTGAATGGAGACACTCTGAATGGTTTCATGGGCATTCTTGGCAATCTCAAAAGTATACGCCCCAGCTTCAATTTCAAAACCTTTGAAGTCATTCTTGTTCTTATCATCAAAGTCATAGGAAGCCAGATAATATGGGTTGACAGAAACTTCCACTACCTGTTCCTGATTTGGTTTAAGCAAATCGGTCTTAGCAAAACCGGCTAAAACTTTAGTGCTCTTTTCAATACCGCCAGTGGTATAGGGAAGATCAGCGTAGACCTGAACGACTTCCTTACCAGCGACATCGCCAGTATTTTTAACCTTGACCTTGAAGAGGATTGCTTCATCGCTCATCTTGGCGTTGGCAAGATCACTTGTGTTGGTGATTTCCTGAGTGAAGGTGGTATAGCTTAAGCCATAGCCGAATGGATAGACAACATGATTCTTATACCATTCTTCGCCTTCGCTCGCGCCACGGGTTTCCCAATAACGATAGCCGACATAGATACCTTCTTCATAATCGACGAAGAAATACTTAGAAGCATAATCGCCTTCCATGTAGACATCGCCTGGCTTCTTACCAGTAACTCTGTTGTTACCAAAGTTTTGCCAGACTGGATCTTCCTTGAAGTTACGAGGATAGGTATCGATGAGATGTCCGCTAGGATTGACTTGACCTTTTAAGACTCTACCTAAAGCAAGAGAGCCAACATTGCCTAAACCACCAGCCCAGATGCATCCATCGATTTTGCTGTTATAGGCATAATGATTTGGATCATCCAAGAAACCAAGTTCTAGTGGATTGTTGGAGTTGAGATAGATGATGACATGTTTGAAGTTCTGCTCACAGACATGCTTGATCAAGGCAGTTTCATTTTCGTCTAACTGAAGATAATGTTTATTGGCATCTGCTTCCATGGTCATCGGAAGGTCAAAACCTTCACCAGCAATTCTGGAGAAAACAATGATGGCAGCATCGCTATAGTCGCTATAGGATTGCTGAATATCAGCAGAATAGCTAGAGATTGGAGTTTCACCTGTGACGAGGTAACCCCCACCGCTATCCATAGATGGGTTTTCACTTCTTCCATCACCACTAGCCTTCGATTCATAGAAAGACATCAATTTTTCATTGATAGCAAATCCATTCTGAGTCAATGCAGTTTTTAAAGAAACAGCATCTTTCGAGCTTCCACCACCAGAGCCAGAGTTACTCAAAACGACATTGGCACTGTTTTTACCAAAGACGGAAATCTTAGCACCTTCAGCAAGTGGAAGAGCCTTATTGTCATTCTTGAGTAAGACAATACCTTCATCGCATAAAGTGTTGTTTAATTCTTCACCCTTCTTCTTGGCTTCTTCTTTGGACTCCGTAGTTTTTTCATAGGCAACTTCACCTTCCTTGGTGATGGCCTTAGAAGGACCTAAAACAATTTGAAGCAAATTGTTCACAGGAGAGACTGCGGCAACCAAATTGACTGTCAGACCGAGAGCAAAGACAGCTGATGTAGTAATCAACCATGCTCTTGTTCTTTTGTTTTTCCAAATATTCATGATATTTTTTCTTTCTATCAATTACATATGATTGGAGATATAGGAAATAGCAGCATCAGAAGTGATCTTGAAGCAATCGAGAAGTGGAGCAATAGCCTGCATGGTACCAGTGCCAGTGGCGTAGTCATTATTGGAAGTACAAGTGATGACATTCATACCTTTCTGGATGGAAATGGTACCTAAATCAAAGTCGACAAAGTCCATAACATCGCTTGGCTGACCAACATGCTGTCTTTCAAGACTGTAACTGATGCTCGTTCCGTTGATGCTAATTGGATAGGAATCCTGATCCAAGAGCAAATCGACGAACTCATTAGAATATCTCATGGATAAAGTAGCGGTCGTATCCTTGGTGGAATAGAAACGGAAATCGAGAGAGAAACCTTCAGCATATAAGTAACTTAAAAAGGCGTCATTAGAAGCAGTACCAGTGGTATCAGCAATAATAAAACTGGCCCATTCCGTAGTACCACCAGAATAGCCTAAACCCATAGTAGCCTTGGATATCAATTCTGGCGTATGTTCGCATTCGATGATGGCGGTGTTAGTGCCAGAGACAGCTTCCCATTGAGCATAAACGTTATATAAACCGCTCTTAGCCTGGGTGAAATCAGTAGTCTTCTCTAAACTGACGTCACTTGGGGTGTCGCTATCAAACCAGCCGACAAAGCGATAGCCAGGTCTTTCTGGAATCGGAATGTTTCTAAAAGATTCAGAAATATCTCCTGAAGCATTGACATCAAAGAGGGAATAAAGCTGGAATCTACGAGCTGTGCCAGTATATTCCTTGATGATTGGATTTGGACAATTTGGATAATTGTAGTTCATGACCAAACCCTTTTCTGGAAGAACAACAGGTTCAACGCTGGAGTTCTCAACAGAGGAATCTTCAAGACTGGAATTGTCTTGACTGGAAGCATCAATGCTGGAGGCTGGAGTAGAAGAATCTTCAACACTGGAATTCAAAACGGAAGAATCTTCGACGCTGGAATTCAAAACAGAAGAATCTTCAACACTGGAATTTTCCTTGACACTGGAGTTTTCCTTCACGCTGGAATCATTCTTGACACTGCTTGTCTGGACACTGGAACTATCAGCAACAATAGAAGAAGTGGTGGAACTATTAGCAGTGCTGGAAGTTGGAACAGTACTAGAAGTTCTATCACCACAAGAAATCAACCCAAGCGCGGATAAAGCAAGAATACTGAAGAGTTTAATTGATTTTTTATTCATTTTTTATAACCTTTCTTTAAACAATGCAAGGCACATAAGCCAAAGCCTATGTGCCATTGCTTTTTTCCTTAACGACTACGTCTATCAGAGTAAGTAAGTCCGAAAATTACTTATTTCTGTTCTTTCTTTCTCTTGAAGGCTAAGGCAACGCCACCTAAAGCTAAGGCACCAGTGATAGAGGAAGCGATAGCGATGGAACCACCGCAGCCGCCAGCACCTTCACCAGCATCGCCCTTGTCACCCTTGTCGCCTTTATCGCCTTTGTCACCTTTTTCGCCCTGAGCACCCTGAGCGCCGGTATCACCCTTGTCGCCCTTGTCGCCCTTGGCACCATCAACACCATCTTTACCATCTACACCATCTTTACCATCAGCACCATCCTGACCAGCAGCACCGGTTTCACCCTTTTCACCCTGAGCACCAGTGTCGCCCTTGTCACCTTTGTCACCCTTATCGCCCTTTTCACCATTGTGGATGACGATAGTGGTATCATCGCTGAAGGTAATGGTATAACCAGTACCATCTTCTAATGGAGTAACAGCAACAATAGTCTTGCCTTCTGGTTCTGGTTCTTCAGTTGGAACAGTACCATCAGCATTTAACACAACTAAAGTAATCTTATAAGAGGAAGTCATATTTCGGTTGTTGTTGTAAGTAGCAGTGATGTTAACCGTGACTTCATAAGTACCTGCCTTGGTTGGAGTACCGGATAAAGTACCATCAGCAGCCATAGTGACACCAGCTGGTAAGCCAGTAGCACTCAAAGCGATAGACTGAATTGGATAATATCTCATACCACCCCAGCCGCTAGAGACGCCAATCTGGTCACCAACAGCATAGACACCCTGAGTGATCTTGGTATCAGCAACTTCAGCATCCTGCTTCAAGGAGCCGCTGAAGTTGACAGCGTTACCAACATTGATGGTGACAGTGAACTGCTTACTGATCCAACCATCAGCACGTAAGACAACACCAACTCTGTGAGTACCAACAGCAGTGGTGGTACCAGTGATAGTACCATTAGCATTTAAGGTAAGGCCTTCTGGCAAAGTAGCATTAGCAGCTAATTCATAGCTGGCAGAAAGAGCACCTAAAGCAGCAGCATTTGGGCCGACAGAAGCGTTAGCAGCTCTACCTTCGGTAAGATCAACAGTGACATCCTTAGCGGAAGACAAATCTAACTGGTTCTTGTTACCGGCAGAATGAGAAGAGATGTAGAGGACTCTCTTGGCAGCCTGTCTCATATGATACCAATAGGAATAGACAGGAGTCTGAACGCCATCATAGTCAGCAATGCTCAAAGTGTTGGTGGCAGCATCATAAGTACCGCACTGGTTAGCATTTGGAGAAGAGTTAAGGTCGAAGTCCAAACCAGACATCCAGCATTCAACTGGAGAAGTGTTGGACTTGAGGTTGTTACCCATACCGCCGTAGTCGGAAACGACAGCGCCAACCATACCCCATTCTTCTCTGGCCATCTTGGTCAAAGTAGCATAGTTAGCATGAGCTCTGACCAAACCGATAGAGTTGAAGGCGGCCATGAGACCATCAGTATGACCTTCCTTAATACCATATTCGAATGGTTTGAGATAGATTTCTCTATAAGTCTGTTCGGAAGCGAAGGTATAGACATTCTGCATACGAGCAGTTTCCTGATCGTTACCAGCGAAGTGCTTGAGATAGACTCTCATACCCTTGTCTCTGGCACCAGAGACAGCGTTAGCAGCCATCTTACCAGAGAGAACTGGATCTTCAGAATAGTATTCGAAGTTACGACCACCGAAGACAGAACGATGTGTATTGACAGCTGGACCATACCAACCGGATTCGTTGATCCAAAGACCTTCTTCACCAATCATATCGCCCATTTCATGAGCTAAATCGACATTGAAGGTAGCAGCAACGTTGATTTCACCAGCATAACCGACAGCAAGGTCGCCAGTGCTGATACCAGCAGGACCATCGGAGTCAACTTCCTCGCCTTTACCGATGAAGTCAAGTTTATAGGTCTTATAACCACCCTGAAGAACCATGTTGAGAACTTCAGACCAAGTAAGATTGTTAAGAATCTTTTCCCAATCTTCATCTTCATAGTCGATGGTGGCCATCTCGCGGTAACTCTTGTAGAGTTCTTCTCTGCCGCTGGTTGGCTGCTGATACCACTCTTTAGAAGTGAACTTTTCCTTTAATTCATCAGAAATCTTTCTTGGATCATCAACTCCATAAGCGGTCTTGGTGAAAGTATTGTTCTTATCAAGATCGACAGCGTTGTAGACGGAGACGATCTTCTTGAGCATTCTATCGTTGACTCTGGTTTCTTCTGGCTGAACTGGATCTGGTAAGACCATGTGATTAGCACCAGATTTTCTGGTCATCGCAGTGAAGATAGAAGTGTCAGCATCTGGTAAGGAATTAAATGGAGTATCAGTGAGCTGGTTTTCAATTTTGGTGCCAGTAACTCTATCATTTTCAAACTTGACGCCTGCAGCTAAGGTATAGCTGATTTCCTGTTCGACATCATGAGCGGAAGTATTGATAGAGATCTTATAGTCACCAGCATCAAGTTCATAACCCTTGAAGCCGTTACCATTGGCATCGTTATAGTCGTAAGAAGCAACATCCTGTGGATAGAAGGATAAAGTAAGGATTTCGGAGTCGCCTGGTTCGAGCAATTCAGTCTTTTCAAAGGCGGCTAAGACTTCGCTTGGTTTTTCAATTTCACCATCTTTGTATGGAGCCTTGAAGTAAGCCTGGACAACCTGCTTACCAGCAACAGAGCCAGTATTGGTAACTTTGACTTTGATTTTGACTTCATCAGTACCAGTCAATGTAGCTGGTTGATCGACAACATCATAATCAAAGCTTGTGTAACTTAAACCATAACCGAATGGATAATTGACGTGTTCGTCATACCAAGATTCACCTTCATCAGCGCCCATGGTTTCATAATATCTATAACCGACATAGACGCCTTCTTCATAACGGACAAAGTTTGTGTTTGGACTAACCGTAGTACCATTGAACTCTTCAGCAGTCTTCTTGACACCATAACGGTCGTAGTTGCCACTGATGGCATTACCTTCTGGATCGGTCAAGGTGTTGTTGGCTTTCCATTCAGCATTAGTCTGGGAATTATCACCAAAGTTGTTCCAGGTTGGATCTAATCTGTAGTTCTTGACCCAGGTATCAACGGTCTTACCAGATGGGTTGGCAGTACCCTTAAGAATTCTACCTAATGGATCTAAACCATTAGCGCCTGGAATACCGACCCAGAGGATAGCACCGATCTGTTCATCGGCAATCAAAGTATCGATTTCCAATGGAGAAGCGGTGTTGACAACGATAACGATCTTATCGAAGTTCTGCTTGACCATGGAAATCATGGCTTTTTCATTTTCAGAAAGCTGGAAATAGTGATGTTGTCTCTGAACATCAGTTGGAGTATTAGTACGATCACCAACGGCTCTGGCAGTATCGTTACCTTCAGAACCAGATCTTCTTAAGAAGACGACAGCGGCATCATCATAGGTGGCAAAAGAACTCTTGACTAAATCATCATATCTTTCGATTTCAGATTCACCGATAGCGTTCTGGCCGCCCATCATACCGGCGACACTACCGACAACACCGGATCTGCTATCATCAGCATAGAAATCCCATAAGATTGGGTTGACATTATAGCCAGCCTTTTCAAGAGATTCCTTAGCGGAAACATAACCAGCAGTACCAGAAACACCAGAACCACCACCAGATAAGGCAGGGCTATAAGAACCTTTACCGAAGATGGAGACATTGCGCACACCCTTGAATGGTAATGTAGCACCATCATTCTTCAATAAAGTGTAAGCTTCTTCATTGATTCTGGCATTTAAGTCACGACCAGCAGCAACAACATCTAAATGGGACTTATAACTGGAGTAGAACTTACCAGTATACGTTTTGCCTGCAAGACGCATGGCATGATGCTCAAGCATTTCAGGACTGGTGGTATGACCAATACCAGAAAGCATGGCTAGACCGAGTAACGACAACGTAGCGACTCTGAATTTTTTGGCTTTCATTCGAAAACGTTCTCCTTTTTCTCTTGCAAATATATGCAAGTAAAATTATTAAATGAAAACCCTTACAAAAAGAGTAATGAAAAGGATTAACTTGTCATAAATGCGGAATAACTTGTTATTTTTGCGAACATTTTTAGACAAATTTCAGCATTGTAAAGAAGCTTATAAAATTTATATAAAATCCTTGTTTTATGCAAAATATTATGTGTTTTTCTTAAAAAGTTATCAAAATTAGCACTATTTTTCCATTTTCTAACATCTAAGAAACTGAAAAAGTTTGTTGAGTTTTTGGTTTAGAAAAACAAACAGAACGCCGTTTTATTATACACAGCGTTCAATATCTTTTTATTGCTTAGAAATGAATTCTTATAAAGAATTCCCTTCAGTAATAGCGGTTTCTTTTTGAGTGCTTCCATGGTTATTCTGCAACATGATATAAGCGTGGAAGATATTGTCATCTAATCGATAAATGACACTTCCATGATACTTCTTTACCGCCTTTTTGATGGAAAGAGTACCATAACCGTGAAGTGTTTGATCATCTTTGGTTGTCTGAGGCATGTTGTCCTTGAAGATGATTTCCTTAGAAGTATAATTCTGACAGTCCACTGAGATAAGAGAATCCTTTTGATGAATGTTGAGTTTGATGACTTTATTCTCTTTTTCTTCATCTCTTAAGGATTCAATCGCATTATCAAAGAGATTAGAGAAAATCGTATAGACATCGACTTCATCCATAAAGTCCAAGACGTGTTCGTTGACTTTGGTGAACAATTTGATGTCATATTTCATACAGATCATCTTCTTATCGGTTAGGACGATATCCAAAGCCTTGTTACCTGTTTGGACTAAGGCAGCAAAGTTATCCAGTTCACCTTTGACTTCCTGAATGAGATGTTGTCTTGATTTACTCTTCTCTTCCATTTCAAGTAAAGCTAACTGTTTAGACAAATCATGATAACGAATGGCGATTGTTTCATAGTTTTCTTTTCTCATGACCTGTTGCTTGGAATCCTGCTTCTGCAGTTCATCTAAGACATATCGCTGCATCTCATGATTGTTGAGCTTGTTCATGAAGAAGATGATATAGAGGAAAAGACAACAACAGATGATATCGTAAGTCAGAATATAGATATTGAAAAGACCACCTTTAGTGAGAGCAAGATTGGAAATCGCATAGACAATGACAATACTGAAAGTGGAGAAGAAGAACATTCTTCTTCTACCTTTCTTCATGAAGTTGAACTGGAAGACAAAATCTCGCATGAAGAACACGTAGAAAATCACAATAATGAAAGCAAACATGATGGTCTCACGCATGTAGGTGATCGTCGTATCATAGAAGATTCTATCGACATGGTTTTGTCTAGCGAAGTATCCTACCACGCTGTTGCTGCGGGCAAAGATGTGCTGTACACACCAGGCAGCAGCGCCATAGAAAAATAAGGAGTTGATTGGAATCTTGTAACAGAATTCCATCAAGGCAAGCAAAAGCAAAAAATCCAGCAAAAAGCCAAAATACCATCTGCGCCACAACAAAATAGTCGGTTGAAAATATGAGGCAACAATAAAACCAGCAAGAAGGGGAACAAGACGAAAATAAAAATATTTTCTCTTCTCGCACTGGTTAAAGACCATCAGCATGGGAACCGCTAATGCGATGATGAATTCTACAAATAGTGATGAGCCTACTTTGCCAACGATAAAACTGCTCATACCAAGAAACGGCTCCCGAGATAGACTGTGACTTTTTCCTGGAATTCCTTCTTCTTGTTTCTCGACATAGCCAGTATAGCACCCGAGGTCAAAACCACATTGTCCTCATCAAATTCTTTGACATAATCAACATTGACTAGATAGCAGTGATTGCAGCGAACAAAACGAGCGCCATCTAGTTCCTGAGACACTTCCTTTAGAGCTCTTCTTTCGACAAAAACACGATTCTTGGTCAGATGGAAGTACAACAACTTACCTTTGACTTCCACGAATTCGATGTCATCCAACTTGACGATTTTCTTGCTCTTATCCACGGAGATGGTGATGGAAGACTTCTTCATAGATTCAATCGATTCTACCGCTTTGTCCATCGTCATCTTCAGGTGTTGTTTGTTCACCGGTTTGACAAGATAATCGCTTGCGTTGTACTGATAACCATCAATAGCGAAACGAGCATAATTGGTGCAATAAATCAAAATTGCGTTCTCGTTCTTTTCTCTTAGCTCCTTACTTGCTGTTAAGCCATTGATGATCGGCAAATCAATATCCATAAAAATGATGTTATACCCGCTGCACTTCTCTAAAAAGAGAATGGCTGAGGGATAAACATCAATATGGAACGGCACTTCCTTTTTTAGTCGTTCTTCCTGGAAATACTCCAAAAGAGATTTTTCTAATAAGGAAGCAAATTCTGGTTCATCATCCACAATTGCAATATTTATCATATGATAAATAATATATTTTAAATCGAGTGATTTCAACTTAAATACAACATTATGTGTATCAGTAAGCCCTAGCATGTCAGTTTGGATCACTCTTTGACAATTATGCTGATGGAAGTTTTAGTTTAACCCCAGGACTTACACTTGAAAGTTCCTCTCCATCATTGTAAGCATATAAAAGCCAAAGAAGATTTGGTTTGACTCCTTTCACCCACCAAAAATTATCGGCTCAACAAGAAAAAATCAAAGCTAAACATCACTTTTTAAATCTCTTCAATGATTTTTAATCCGATATCCAACTTGAATAAATCGTGGTTAGCAGAATACAGAAGAGACTTATCATAATCTCCTGGTATTAAAACATCCCCTGGTTGCAAAAAGTCATAGAGTTCGAGTTTGAAGTGATTGGCTACGGCCTGACAAGCTGCTAATTCCATTTCCACAACGATACAACCTTCTTCTCTTCTCTTTTTCACTTTGTTCACTGTTTCCATCAAGAACCCATCTGTGGTCCAGGCTTTTCCTTTTACATATGGAACATTTAACTTTTTGAAAATCGCTTCGACTTTATTTGCATTATTGATGTTAACAAAATCGCTAGGTGGCATGAAATGATATGATGTTCCCTCATCTCGATAGGCTTGAGTTGGAATAACAAATTTTCCTTTGGTGAATTCTTTATCCAGCGCTCCACAAGAACCAAACATGACAAACTTCGTCGCACCAGTGATATAAGCGCATTCTGCAATATTGCCAGCGCATAAGACAGAACCCATCGGTGAAAGATATACTCCGATGGTTTCATCTTTATATTCAAAGGCATAGATAGGAACGCTATAAGAGGAACCACCGATCAATCCAACTTGCTTAAGATCATAATGGGATTGGATATAAACAAATATTTCGCGTGACAAAATCACCAGGCATTTATCTAAAACGTGCCCTTTTTCTCCGTAAAAATGCTCTAGTTTAAGAATTGGTTCACTCGTATCAAAAGAATCGATAATCATATGTAACAATTATAGCATGCCAATAAGGAAGAAGGACTGACACTAGTGTATCAATCCTGTTTCTAACTACTAGCAGAGTGGAAAGATTGTAATAGAAGTAGAAACTTAGGACCCTACTTCTTGAGCAATGCTTTTAGCTCGTTTTTACTTTGCTCTAAATCACCAGTTAGTAATGGGATTAGTTTTTTAATTTCTTCGATATCTTTGTCCCACCACTTCAGTTTTAAAAGAAGATCAATAGTTTCTTTATCAAATCGATATTTCTTAATCTCAGCAGGATTACCAACAACAACCGCATAGGGAGGAACATCTTTTGCCACTACCGCATTTGCACCGATAATCGCGCCATCACCAATATGAACACCTGGTAAAATCGTGGCTTTTTGCCCAATCCAAACATCATTACCTACGACTGTATCACCACGATTTCCTCTATCACCAAATGGTCTAGATAAACCTTTAAATTCATCAATGATTTCAAAAGGATATGTGGTTAAACAATCTAACATGTGATTAGCACCATTCATCACAAATTCCACGCCTCTTGCAATAGCAACAAACTTACCAATGATGAGTTTATCACCCATAAAGTCATAATGATGAGTGACGTGTTTTTCAAACGATTCTGGCCCGTCATCGCTGTCATCATAATAAGAGTAATCACCCGCTATTATATTTGGTCTAGTGATGACGCTTTTGATATAGCAAAATGATTTAAACTGAGAATTCGGATAAATCGGATTCATCTTTTTCTCCATGTCACTCTTCCTCCTCGTAATAATATGAGCAATCAATTCCTTTGAGGAAAAGTTCTCTATCATTGATGTTATCAGTTAAAGCGTTATTTAGTAATTTATGGATTGGTTCTGGGTCGTATGGACTTGCTCTCATAGCGTTCATATAATCATTTTTTTCGATTAAAGACCAATCAACACATTTTGAAAGTCTATTGATGAGTAACAAATCTAACCAGATTCTCGTTGACCTTCCATTTCCTTCCATAAATGGATGAGCAATATTCATTTCAATATACTTATCTACTATTTCATCAAATGTATTATCAGCCATCTTATCGATGCCTTTTAATACTTGTGGTAAAAAATCACCATTGGCAAAAGTAAATCCACCTTTAGAAATGGTTCTGGTTCTAATTTTTCCTGCAAATGGATATAGCCCTTCAAATAGGTAAGCGTGAATTTTTTGCAAAGCAATAGTCTTGCCAATTTCTTCCTCTTCAATCAATTTTGCCTTATAAAAGTCATATGCCTTTTTCTTACTTTGCTCATCAATCGGATCTAACGAGCCATCTAACCATTTTTCAAATTCTATATTATTTTTGCTTCTTAAAATTCTTCCGAGCTTTTTGATTCCGGTTTCATCAACGACATCAGCAAGATATTTCTTTCCATCATAAGCATATAATCTCAGTTGTCTACAAAATGCATGCAACTCAGGATTTCTTCGTTTAATAGCATTCCAATATATTCTTGGATTTTTGGAATCAGTTAGCACCAAAACAACATCGGTAGCAGAATACCACCATTTTGATAATTCGCTATCCCATATAGCACGAATTGGTTTATTTAAAAAATATCTAATTGAACGTTTTATCATATTGATATGATAACATATACCATTTCAGTTGTATACAATTTGTATACAACTCAAAAAAAAGGACTGACACATTGTATCAATCTAATTTAACTAAGTTGTCTAAAAACATAACGTTTGATACAATTTCGTACCCTTATAAATAAAAGCCACCCTCAAAGGATGACTTAATTCTAAAGAGTTCACATTTGAATTGTTAAATACTTATTTAGTTTGATTTCATTTTTCTTTTAAAAGTCAGTATTGCAAGAACGAACGAAACTATTGTATATGCAAGAACAATAATTAATGGAAGCAAAAAATCCTTAATTGCATCATTTATTCCATTCATTGTGTTTTGAACGAGTATTGTTGCATTTCTAAATGGTAATATATTCATAAAAGTAATCATTCCTTCGCTTAATCCCTCAATAGGAAACCACATACCAGATAGTACTGATTGGCCAGCAATAACAATTGAAGATATGCCACCAATAGATTTTTCATTGCATAATGATCCAAGTAAAATTCCTATTGCAATAAAAAGGAGTGATGTAAATATGCTTATAAGTATCGCAAATATCATATTGATGCTAAATATTGAAGAATCAATTATTCCACCAACTAAGAAGAACAATAATGATTGAACAAATATAATAGGAATCATAGATAAAGCGTATGAAAAAATGAATTCATATGATTTTGCATTAGATACATATAATCTTGTTAAAAAAGATGTCGATCTATCTATAGCAATTAGTAGTCCGACAAAGAGTGCTATGAAACTTTGAGCAAACACAACTATGCCAGGTGCTAAATACCCCATCTCAAATTGAGGTGTTAGTTTATGGAATATTAGATAAAATAATATTTCCATAAACAAAGGCATTCCCAAGGTAAATATTAATGATAGTGGGTCCCTTAATATTTCCTTGAAATCTCTTTTTGTTAAAATGATAATTCTAGATAATGATTTTTTCATTATAGTTCACCTCCAGAAACAATTTCAATAAAGGAATCCTCTACATTTGCTTTACCTGTTTTACTGAATAATTCTTCTTTATTGCCAACAAACATCAGTTTTCCATCCTTCATTATGCCGATTCTATCGGATAAGGCTTCCGCCTCTTCCATATAATGAGTAGTTAGGATTATTGTCATCTTTCCTTTTAATTCTTTTATGGTTTTCCATAATTCTCTTCTAGCTATTACATCAAGTCCTAATGTTGGTTCATCCAAAAATAATATTTTGGGCTTAGAAATCAAAGCAAGGGCAATCGATAATTTCCTTTGCCACCCACCAGATAATTTTGAAGCCTGTTTTTTAGCAATTTTTTCAAATCCGAATGATTCATAAATAGCTTTTTTTGTTTCGTTTAATTCTTTTTTGTCTAGCCCTGATAATTCACCATAAAAATCAATATTTTCTTCAACTGTTAGTTTTCTTGCAATAGCAGTCTCTTGCATGGAAATATCGATAATCTCCTTTATTCTTTCTTCATCTTTCAATATCGAATAATTAAAAATATCAGCATCACCACTTGTTGGCTTTACAAGTGTAGAAAGCATTTTTATAGTTGTTGTCTTCCCTGCTCCATTTACACCTAGTAAAGAAAACAATTCACCTTCATATATTTCTAGATTTAATTTATCAACTGCTGTGACATCTTTGTATTGTTTAGTAAGATCACTGATTTTTATCGCCGTTTTCATTTTTGAGCATTCCTCCCATCAACTGATAGAATACATCATCCTTAATTAGCGCGATTCCCTTTTCCTTATCACCCATCACCATTAAAGTGTCGCCTTCTTTGATATTAAACATCTTTCTTGCTGCAGCGGGTATTGTAATTTGAGATTTAGGGCCAACCTTGACACTAACTATAAACCTATCTTCATTTGTGTCTTTCATTTATATTCCTCCAAATATATATCTTACTTTTCCAATTATATCTTACTTTTCTTACATTTGCAAGTTATCTTTATTAATACATAACAAATGGTTAAATCTAAAAAAAGCCTTGATACCAATTATCAAAGCTATTGTTTCAATATGGCAGGGTGTAAAGATTTTAATACAAGTGGAACAAACTTGAAACCTTTGGAACAGATAAAAATCAGTTAAATACCAATCACTTCTTTTATATAATCTAGAGTCTGTTCTTCTTTTTTAACATAATAAATTAACAATGCATAAGATGCTTCACTAAAACATATCTTATCTTCTCTTTTTTCTAGAATTTGCATTTTTTCTAATTTTTCATAATCTTTTAAAAAC
>OCTW011144893.1_pt1 | contig 18961 bp, 16 predicted proteins | sample 1539671 | NCBI WGS metagenome assembly OCTW01 (sample SAMN02144230, study PRJEB22623) | gut metagenome | biome: sheep rumen | host: Ovis aries | place: New Zealand
CCTGCTGTGCGATGTGTTGCGGGTGCAGGGCATCATTCTGTTTATCTATGCCTTCAACATTGTGCAGCAGAACCAGTTACGGAAGAAACTGAACTTCAAGCTGCTCTCCATTGTTACCATCACAACGTCGCTCATTGCACTCTCGGTGACCATCTTCATGGCCTATCACGGCTATGGCGTGTGGGCTTTGGTGGCACAGTACATCCTGACGGCCGCGATTCCCGCCCTTGTATTCTGGTTCTACGTGCGATGGCGGCCGCAGTGGGTGTTCTCATGGCAGTCGTTCCGCGAACTCTTCAGCTTCGGCTTCTACATGTTCCTCACAAACTTGCTGAACCAGTTTGGGCAGCAGATACAAGGGTTACTTATAGGAAAGGTGTATAACCCCAGTACCATGGGCTTCTACTCTAAAGCTCATGGCTTGGAAAAACTTGCATCACATTCTATTAGCAATGTAATGTCGCAAGTGACTTATCCATTGTATGCTGAGGCTCAAGATGATAAAAAATTGTTAGGGAATATGATAAAGCGTATCACCATGACGCTGTCATATATCACTTTTCCTTTCATTTTCATTTTAATGCTTTGTGCTAAGCCCATCTTTCTATTGCTCTATACTGAGAGATGGTTGGAGAGCGTTCCTTATTTTCAGTTCTTATGTTTTGCCGGATTAGCCTTGAGTCTTCAGTCGGTTAATAACCAGACTATCGCAGCAGTTGGAAAAAGCCGCGCCATGTTTGTCTGGACAGTGCTAAAGCGTGTCGTAGGTATCGGTGCTATTATTGGAGGCTTATTACTCTTTGGAATGGAAGGTTTGCTTTGCGGCGTTGTGCTTAGTACATGGTTCTCTTATTTCGTAAATATCTATTTGGTGTCAAAATACGTAGGTTATAAATGGAAAACACAGCTCCTTAATATCATGCCAGTAGCCGTTTCCTCTGTTATTACTACCGTTATTGCATTCGGCATAGGAGAAGCGCTTCAGCTTCAAGTTTACCTTGATGGGGCGATGAAAGCATTTATCTATATATCAGTTTACATGTGTTGGTCTTTTGCTTTTAAACCTGAAGCATATTTGTATTTTAAAGAGAGCTTAGTTACAATAATCACGAAAAAAAGAAATCATAAAAAAAGATATGATAGAGATTGTTGAAAAACCTGAATGGGTGTCTTGGGATGATATTCACGATGTGGTCTGGAAGGCACATGAGAATAACCGAAAGAAAGGAATAATCATGGCATTCCCTTCGCTTCCTGGAGAAAAAATAAAGGAAAAAGTAGGAAAGGATGGCAAGATGTTTATAGCCCTTGATGGTGACAAACTTGTTGGAACATTGGCACTGATAAAAAAAACAGGCAAAAAGTGGTATTGTTCAGGAGACTATGGTTACCTTTGTTTCGGGGCCGTTCTAAGTGAATATAGTGGAAAAGGAATATACAGGTCTTTATATCAACTTGCAGAAACAACAGCAAAACAAATGGGGTTGGAAATTCTTACAAGAAATACCAATGAACATAATGCCAGGATGTTGAAAATAACCAAAAAGGAAGGCTATCACTTTGTTGAATATCAGGCATGCAAAGACCATTATGATATTGTTCGCGCTAAATGGTTAAATGGCTGTCCTTACTCTGAGAGCTATATTAAAATGCGCTTCTATTTATCCAAACTATATAAGAAAGTCCGGTTCAGAATGGATAGCAAAAAAGGCAAAGTAAAACGGTTTGGCATATAATTGGGGATTCGAATGAAAGATAATAATCTGCTGGCCATAGTCATGGGGCGGAATTACACCTCGCGGCTTGGCATGATTCGGGCTGCAGGCCGGATGGGGTGCAAAATAATTACCATTCAGACAACTTATGGGAAGAATGAAATCAACAAGATCGATGCGAGCAGCAAATATGTTGTCAAGGCCATAACGTCCATAGAGCCACACCAGGACGATTTGATTGCAAAGATACTGCAGTTTAAAGACCCGAACAACAAAGTCATCCTGCTGCCTACTGACGATTATACCGCCTCTACCATCGACCAGCATTTAGACCTGCTAAAAAATGACTTTCTTATGCCCCATGTGCATCACACCCAGGGTGGAATTGTCAGACTGATGAGCAAGGAACTTCAAAAGCAGTTGGCAAGAGAGTCGGGTCTGTTGGTTGCTCAAGGCTGGCGGACAACATTCGAAAACGGCCAGTACCAGATACCGTCGGGCATCATATACCCTTGCTTCGTCAAGCCGAATGAGAGTTTCAAGAACCCAATGAAGAAGTATATGAAGAAATGTCTGGATGAGGTTGAGCTGAAGAAGCAGTTGGCCATCATATCTAAAGTTTCCCATAATGAGATATTAATAGAACAGTATATCGACATTGACAAGGAATATGCTGTTTTAGGAGTTTCTTTAGACACCGAGTCTGTTATGCCGGCTCTTGTGTCTATGAAGAGCAGTTATCTGGGGGTTACGGCGGTAGGAGAAGTATCAAGCATCAATTCTATAAAAGGCTTGGAGGATATGCTCAAGCGGTTTGTGAACAGTACAGGCCTTACCGGGCTATTCGATATAGACCTTTATGAAAGCAAGGGACGGGTATATTTTAATGAACTCAACCTACGTTTAGGGGCAAGTGGCTATGCCGTAACTAACGCTTCCGTAAACCTGATTGAGTTGTTCATCAGGCATTTGTTTGACAAGAACTTTAGGCTTAATGTCCGTCCGACAGATTTCAAGCCTTTGTTGTTTGCTAACGAAAAGACCTGCCTGGCAAAATACACTCATGGTCAGTGGAATTATAAGGAATACAAGAAAGCTTTAGAGCATGTTGATTTTTCGTTTATAAAGGACGAAGAAGACAAAAAACCTTATGCAAACTTTAAGAGAGTAGAAAGAAATTGCAGAATTAAGAAATTATTGTCTGTTATAATGCCTGTTTAAGTTTTAAAAGGTCATCAAAAAAAAGGATAAAATCCAAAAATATTATAATAATTTTGGAATTGAGTCCAAAAATGTTATAAGATTTTTGGATTCAGAGTTTTTATCAGATGAAAAAATACAAGATAGGTTATACACAAGGAACATTTGATATGTTCCACATCGGTCACTTGAACCTCCTGCATCAAGCGAGTGCCCTTTGCGACACACTGATAGTGGGCGTGAACAGCGACCAGCTGGTGAATGAATATAAACACAAAACGCCCGTGGTCAGCGAGCGCGACCGAGCAGCCATCGTTGGTGAGCTGCGGTGTGTGGACAAGGTCGTGTTGTGCGAAACGTTGAGCAAGACCGATGCCTGGCAACGGCTGCACTTCGATGCCATCTTCATCGGCAGCGACTGGAAAGGCAACGAGCGTTGGGCACAGACTGAGCGCGACCTGAAACCATTGGGAGCAGAGGTGGTGTATCTACAGCATACTGACGGCGTAAGTTCTACACTCCTGCGTGAAAAAGAAAATAAGAAGATTGAAGACTGAAGCAAAGATGAGTGTAATTTCTAGTATAAAATCAGGAATTAAGGGGGCGAGGGTCTCCTTAAAACGTTATCGGCGTTACCGCCGATATTCTGGTCAGTATAAGAGCTATCTGAAAGAACAACAGTTTGAGAACACAAAGGCTCCAGGTGAGGATGCTTACATGAAGAAGTGGGAAGTCCTCTGCCCACGTGTCGAACCCTATTCCTATCGGTTCTTTAGCCATTTTTGCGGATATACTCCGAATATCGTTCCCGAAGACATTGGCCGTTCTTTCATAGAAGAAGTACTTAATCCTGTCGCATACCGTGCGCCTTATGAAGACAAGAACTTATTTTCAGTGATTTTAGGGAAAGAGAATGTTCCTCGTACCATTATTTGCAGAATTAACGGTAGCAACTTGCTTGACGCAGATTATAAGAATGCAGGTAATGACCTCTCAAAATATATCGCCGACGCTACAAGGCTGATATTAAAGCCCTCTGTCAATTCAAGTTCTGGGAGGGGCATAATAAAATTTGAAAAAAGAGGCAAAGAGTTTGTCTCAGTAGGGAAGAATATCACTTTGACAAAGGACTTCCTGCTCTCGTATCAGAAAGATTTCTGTTTGCAGGAAGCGGTAGTCCAGCATAGTTTTATGAATAAACTATGTCCTACTTCAGTAAATACCATGCGACTTTGTCTCTATCGTTCGGTTTCCAACGAAGAACCCGTAGTTACTGCCGGTATCATTAGAATAGGAAAAGATGGGGCATTTATAGATAACGCGCATGCTGGTGGGATGTTTATAGGCGTGGATGTGGCCACTGGTGAACTGGGAAAGTATGTCATAGACCAATATGGAAACAAACAAAACTCCTGGAATGGCATTGACTATTCAAATAGCGTTTATACTGTTCCTCATTGGAATGATGTCATCGCATTTGCCAAGCATGTAGGAGTTCGTATTCCTCATCACAGATTATTAGCGCTTGATGTCGCATTGAAGGAAGATGGGAAACCAATACTCATAGAGTATAATCTTAGCGGATTCAGCTATTGGCTATACATGTATACAAATCAAACGGCTTTCGGGAATTGCACCGATGAAATCATAGACTATTGCAGGCGTAACAAAATTCAGGTTTTAAAATGAATATTACAACATTAGTTAAGAAATGGGTCAGAAAGACCTATATGTATCTGTGTCACGTCACACGGCCACGAAAAGAAAGAACAGTGTATTTCTGTTCCTTCCGAGGCCAGTACTCTGACAATCCTCGTGCCATCAGCGAGTGCCTGCACCGCATGGCATCCGATGTTAAGATAGTGTGGATGGTGAAGTCCCAGTTCCAGAAATATGTGCCTGACTATGTAACAGTGGTATCACCCAAACCCTATACAGCACTGAAGGCGCAGGCACAGGCCGACGTTTGGGTGCTTAACTATGTTTACAGACACAACACAGGCATTTATAAAAGTTCCAACCAGTTTTATATCCAGACATGGCATGGCGACCGGGGACTGAAGATGATAGGCTATGCTGACAAGCTAACCAAACCAAAGAGTTATAACGGATATGTCATGTCTGACTGCAACCTGTTTCTTGCTGCTTCAGACTATGGTGTCATGAAAGCCCATAAGGGATTAAGATACGAAGGCGAAGTGATGACAGTCGGCATGCCTCGGAACGACAAGCTGACGAACATCCAAGCATATAAAGAGGAAATTGCGGAAATCAGGAAGCGCATAGGGATAGCAGAAGATACAAACATCCTGCTGTACGCACCAACATACAGGGAGGCTGGAAGTGAGCTACAGTGTCAGATAGATATTGCGCAGACTGTTGCCAGTCTGGAATCCAACGGGAGAAAGTGGACGTGCCTCATCCGTTCGCACTCACTTACAAAGCAGCTCAAAGTGTCAGAGGATAAGGCTGTGTGTCGTGATGTGTCGGACTATCCTGATATGGCCGACTTACTGTTAGTAACCGACTTGTTAATCACCGACTACAGCAGTTGCGCGGGAGACTTCCTTTTGACAGGCAAGCCCGTAGTACTTGCTCATTTTGACAAGGAGAGTTATCAGTCAAAAGACCGTCAGCTCTGGGTCGATCCGGAAAAAGCTGGTTACCTGGTGGCCAGAAACCAGCAAGAACTGAATGAGATTATGAAGAAGATTGACACCTACGACCATAAGACGATCAATGAAAAGGTACTTCAGTACTATGGCACCAAGGAGTCGGGACATGCTTCAGAAGCTGTGGCGCAGAGAATTCTGCAAGAGCTGAACAAACACTGACGAATCATGCAAAGTATTACATATTATCTGAAAGAGCCACGGGCTATAGGCCGCTCTGTGTTGCGTTACTGTGGCGGATTGTTGTCAGACAAACTTTTTCTGGAATGCATGTATTACATGCAGACGGGGAAACGGCTGAATCTGAAAGCACCGAAGTCTTTCAGTGAAAAGATGCAGTGGCTGAAACTCTACAACCGACGGCCTGAATACACCATGATGGTTGACAAATATGCAGTCAAGGACTATGTGGCTAAGATTATCGGGCGAGAACACATCATCCCCACCATAGGTGTATGGGACAGACCAGAAGAAATAGCATGGGACGAGTTGCCTCAGCAGTTCGTGCTGAAAACCACGCATGGCGGAGGCAATAAGGGGGTCATTGTGTGTACAGACAAAGATAAATTGGACAAGGACGCTACTGTGAGAAAGCTGAATTCATCTCTTAAAATAGATTTGTACAAGGATCTTGCAGAATGGCCTTATAAAAATGTAAAGCGACGGATTATAGCCGAAAAATATCTGTCAGACGGTTGTGAAGCAGAGAATGACTCTGGCCCGCACGACCTTATAGACTACAAGTACCTTTGTTTTAACGGGAAACCGCTCTGCTGCATGGTGGTGTCCAACCGGCGTACCAACAAGTCTTACGATTTCTTCGACAACGAGTGGAACCATTTGCCCATCCGGCTTGCCAATTTCCCAAATGCAAAAGTCAAACCCGCCAAGCCTCAGAATCATGAAGCCATGCTTTCGCTTGCTGAAAAGATAGCTACAGGTCATCCTCATCTGCGCGTTGACTTCTATGACGTGGAGAGAAAAGTGTATTTTGGCGAGATCACTTTCTTTACGTTGAGTGGCTATAATACGATTAACCCGGAAGAGTGGGATGTGAAGTTAGGCAGTTATATACAGTTATCATAACATCAGATGCAGGACTTCTATAGTTTTGACGAATACTCCATACCTTATTGGATAAGGGCTTTATATTACAGTATCTATATAGCTGTGTATGTCTATGCTGTATGGAAACTGTTCCTGTCTGCACCTAAATTCAACAAAACCTCGGATGTCACCCGATGGTTTGTCTTGTTCTTTGTGCTGTATGCTGTCTTCTATTGCATCAACACTGACTATTTCAGGTATCGAGACTGGATATATGGACGTGACTTCAGCCTTTGGGATAAAGAGCAATTTTATGTATATGTCATACTTCTTTGCCGTCGTATCCCTTTTGATTATCCGTTTGAACTGTTTCGCTTGATAGTATGGGGTGGAGCCATCGTAATAGCTTATTACACTTTCAGGATATACCGCAGCCTGTTGCTGCCGGGTCTGGCCTTGCTGCTGCTTTTCGTCTTCAATGCCGGCACCGTCAGCTATGCCCGTGCTTCTCTGGGAATGGCAGTCTATTTCCTGGGAATAGCAATCCATCTTTACAATAAGAACAAAGGAAAACTTTTGAGAATTCTGGGTATCGTTTTGGCTGTATCGTCTTATTATCTGCATCGGGAGATGATTGTCGCAATCGGCTTGCTACCCGTTCTTTTCATACCGCTTGAAAAAAGACGAATGGTATTCCCGTCTGTTTTTGGGCTGGTTGCAGCTATAGTAGCCCTTTCCTTTCTCATTACCAATACAGAGTATTTTGACTCGATATTCGACAATGACGACATCACTTCAAAAGTGGAGGAATTTAGTGAACAGGAGCAAGGGGCATTCCGCCTTAGCACATTGATAGGTTACGTCAAATACTTCTATCCCTTTTATGTGATGACGAGAATCTTCTGGCGAAAGAAACTTCCTCACATGGTATCGGGTATGTATCGCGTAACGTATGGAACACTGATGGCATCCGTGGCGTTTATGGTGGTGTCTGGACTGAGGAGCGTGTACACCTATCGCGTCATGTATATCTCAATGATTCCAATGGCTCTGCTGACAGCTTACTGCTATTGCAATGGCTATTTCAAAAAGAGAGACTTCGTGATAATGATGCTAATAGCCCTGGTGGCCAGTAGTGTACGGTTTGTCAACGCACAATAACCAGAGATAGAATGATTACAAATGTGATATTCGTTCTGAGCTGTTTGCTCTTGAATGTGATGGGAACCGACGATGCCGTTGACTTGCAGGGGAAGACATGTCAGATCAGCAGTGGCGACGTGTCGATGTTCGACGGTCGTGAAGTGCACAATGGCACGCTTGTCATTGCTGAAGGCAGCTACCGTCTTCAAGTCAAGAAGGAGGGCGGCACCTGCTTGCGAATAGGTGACAACATGGAAGTCGTCATCGACGGCCGATTGCAGCTGGCTGCAAATGCCCTCAAGAGCTGCGACATGTTTCGCATCGTGGGCCGCCACGTCAAGGTGCGTGGCAAGGGCCGCATCACCGGCGACAGGCATACACACACTGGCCACGAAGGAGAGTGGGGCATGGGCATCCGCCTGGATGGTGCCGATGATGTGAAAGTGAGTGACTTTACCATTGCTGATTGCTGGGGCGACTGCATTTACATTGGTGGTGGCAGCAAAAACATACAGATTGCAAATTGCCTGTTGCGTGGAAGCCGCAGACAGGGCATAAGTATCACTAATGCAAAGAACGTGACCATCAGCCACTGCCAGATTGCTAACATCAGCGGCACTATGCCGCAGTATGCCATCGACATAGAGCCTAACAGACGTTGTGTGGTGGACAATGTGCTCATAGAGCATGTCGCCGTAACTGGATGCGAGGGCGGTTTCAGGGCTTCTCTCGGCAAAAAGACTTACGGCAATGCCCGTATAGGCAAGGTCGAAATTCGCAATTGCCATGTGAGTGCTAAGTCGAGACATACCATCCACTTTGCTGGTTGCGAGCAAGCGGAGGTAACGAATTGTGTCATCGAGATTCGCAAGGGTGAGAAGCCCATATTGACACGCTTAGTTGGCCGCCTGACGCAGAAAGACAACAAGGTGGTTTACACAAAAACAAAATAGTAGATGAAAGAAATAAACAGCGACATCGATATTGTCATTCCTTGGGTGGACGGCAGTGACCCTGAGTGGCAGGAGGAGTTCAGGAAATATGCCGCCAAGGAGATGGGGCGCGATAGCAACACGGAGATACGCTATCGCGACTGGGACAATCTGCAATACCTCTTCCGTGGCATCGAGAAGTTTGCACCCTGGGTGCGCAAGGTGCATTTCGTCACTACCGGGCAGAAACCCAAGTGGCTGAACGTGAATGCGCCGAAGCTGAACTTCGTGCGCCATCAGGATTTCATCCCGCAGGAGTTCCTGCCTACGTTCAGCGTCCGTCCGATAGAGCTGAACCTGCACCGCATAGAGGGGCTGGCTGAGCAATTCGTCTATTTCAACGACGACTATTTCCTGCTGCGTCCTGTCCGCCCGGAGCGGTTCTTTCGCAATGGTCTGCCATGCGATATGGCTGTGCTCGACACGCTGCCGATGGGTGGGCCGAGAGGTCACATGCTGATGAACGACGTGAACGTGGTGAACAGTCATTTCCCCAAAAGTGCCGTGCTGAAAGCACATCCCTTGAAGTGGCTCAATCTCCGATACGGCTCGCAGTTGCTGCGCACCTTGTCGCTGCTTCCCTTCTCGGTGTTCCCGGGCTTCAGAAACCACCACATGCCGCAGGCCTTTCTCAAAAGTACTTTCCGTGAAGTATGGAAAGTGGAAGAGCCGTTGCTCCGCGAGGTGTCGGGTCATCGGTTCCGCGACATCACGGATGTCAACCAGTACATATTCCGCTTCTGGCAACTGATGTCGGGCAAGTTCCATCCCGTCAACATCGTCAATACTTCGTGCAGATACAACCTGACGGACCACGACTTGGAAGCCCTCACAGCCGCCATCAAGACGCAGAAACGCGACATCCTGGTAATGGCCGACTCCGACGACGTGACTGAGTTCAATGGGATGGTGGCCAAGATTAATGCGGCCTTTGAGACGATATTGCCCGAAAAATCAACATTTGAACTATAATAGACAATGGAGAAGAAAAGAATAGCCTATCTCGATGCGCTGAAATGCCTGGCTATATTGCTTATTATTGACATACATGTACGTAGTGGCAATGGATTTAAGCCTTACGATACCCTATCGGCACAGCTGATTTATGCCCCAGTGCTCCCTCTATTCTTTTTTGTTAGTGGTTTCTTGGCATACAGGCAAAGCATGGATATGAAATCATTTATCGACAATATCCGCAGGAAATTCGTATTCCTTGTCATCCCCGCCGTGGTGTTCTGTATGGGAAAGGACTTGATGAACCACAAATTTCTGTTCCGTTTCATCACAGAAGGTTTCCACGGCTACTGGTTTACGATAGTTCTGTTCGAGTGTTTCCTCGTTTATTACTTGTTGACGATTGCCGTTAAAAACGAGAAGTGGCGAATAGGCATCCTGCTGCTCCTATCGCTTGCGGGCATCGGGATGCTGGCTGTCAATAAGGACTTCGGACCAGCTATTTTCGACCTCCGGCGGCTTACCAAGTTCTTCCAGTTCTTTGTGTTAGGGGCGCTGGCCATGAAATACCGCCCCAAATATGAGTCGCTGATGAACAACGAGATTTTCAAGGCAACATTCATCTTGATGTCCTTCATCGTATTATTCCTCCTTACTTACAATATGCCGACTGCTCTACGCCATTTCTTGCGCGACGTGGCACTGCGTTATTTTACGACTTTCGCCATCGTCTCGTTCTTCTTTTGCCATGAGAACAGTCTTTTGCGAGAATCGAGAGTGAACTCCCTTGTAAGTTACATTGGGCAGAACTCACTGGCCATCTACTTGATACATTACTTCCTCCTGCCCCAATTCAGGCCCGTACCGAAGTTGTTTGATGGGGCTGACATGGTGACCGTCCACCTTGTTTCGATGCTCTACACCGTGGCAATAACAGCTCTTTGCCTTGTATTCATCAAGTTCCTGTCCAACAGCAAGTATATCAGGAAATATGTATTAGGAAAGAAATAGATCAGTATTTATGTAATTTTTTTGTATTCTATGAATTACTCTACAAAAGGACTATTTGAAAATATAGGGAAATACAGATCGGCCCTGATGGGCATGGCCATGATTTTGGTGTTTTTGTTCCACGCCAGATCCAAAAAGCTTGGCTTTATGCCAACAGGTATTTGGGAAAGTATTTTTGATAATTTCAATCTCGGTGTCGATGCTTTCTTTTTCCTGTCTGCTTTTGGCTTATGCTTCTCGTTAAAGAAGAATGATATACGGACATTCTATCTGAATCGGTTTAAAAGGATTCTGCCAGCTTGGTGGATTGTGTTAATTTGTTTACACCTTGCCGGTATTCTGATAGGTTCTAAATTCCCCGTTGGCAGTTTCGACTATCCCCATACGGCAACAGATATGTTCTTCTGGTATTCGGGCCTTGGTTTCTTCTTCAATATGTGCCATTATGAATGGTATATCCCTACGCTTATGCTTTTTTACCTGATAATTCCGGCAATTAATAAATTGTCGAGAAATCAGGTATTGTTGCTGGTCGTTGTGTCTGTGCTTGTTGTTTTGGTGTATAGAGCAAGTGGATATCTGCCGTATCTCAACATTGCTGTTACTCGTATTCCTATATTTCTTTTTGGGGTACTCTTTTTTAAGGATTTGGAAGGAGGTAATGATAATCGTTTCTTCATTACGTGCATCGTCTTGTGTCTGTGTGTGTCGGTCCTGTCTCTCTTCGTTAAAGTGCCAACTGTCATTCGGTGGGCACCGGTGCTTCCCATTATCATGGGTCTGTTCAGCTGGCTAATCTCGTTTAGATATTCCCGGTTGATTGAGATATTCCTCTCTTTCGTTGGCACCATCAGTCTGGAGTTTTATCTGATCCATCCACTTCGAAGGCCTCAGTACCTTTTAAGTTTCTTAATTAAGGACAAAATTCTGTTAGTGGTCGCGGCATTTGTTCTATGTCTCATATTATCTTATATTTTACATGTGCTTACTCAGAAGGTGAACGAGAAATATTTGTTTCCTACTAACAAGTGACTCTTTACTAATCTCCAATAGACAACGTTATGACTACAGAACGCAAATATCCCATAGGCATTCAGACTTTCTCGGAGATTATCCGGGGAGGTTACTTGTATATTGACAAGACTGACCTGGTGTGGCAGTTGGCCCACTATGCGAAGTACATCTTCCTGAGTCGTCCGCGTCGATTTGGCAAGTCGTTGCTGTCATCGACGCTGCATAGCTATTTCGCCGGCGATAGGGAATTGTTCGAGGGGCTGAAAATAATGGAACTCGAACAAGAGTGGGAAAGCTACCCCGTACTGCACTTTGACCTGAGCGGTGCGAAACACATGCCCGTTAAGGGAGTGAGGGAGGAACTGAGCCGTTTGTTGGACGACATGGAGAAAGTATGGGGAGCCAATCCTCGGGAAACGTCCCCCGGCATGCGCTTCGCCGGCTTAGTGAACAGGGCTTACGAGCAGACGGGCCGGCAGGTGGCGGTCATCATCGACGAATATGACGCTCCGCTACTGGATGTGCTCCATGAGGATGAGACCCTGAAGGACATGCGCGAGGTGATGCAGGAGTTCTACCAGCGGCTGAAGATGCTGGAGCCAAAGATCAAATTCTGTTTTATCACGGGTATAACAAAGTTTTCGCAACTAAGTATCTTCTCAACCATCAACAACCTAACAAACGTGACGATGGACTCAATGTTTGCTTCTATCTGTGGTATTACGGAGAAAGAACTGACTACGACGCTGAAGCCAGACATTGAGCGGTTGGCATGTCTCACTAAGATGACGTTCAACGAGATGCAACAGAAGTTAAAACTGCAGTATGACGGTTATCGCTTTGTAGAAGATTCTGAGGAAATATATAATCCTTTCAGCCTGCTGAAGGCTTTCCAGCAACGAAAGGTAGCCAGCTACTGGTTCGAGAGCGGCACACCGACTTTTCTGATTCGTCAGTTGCAGCATTTCCGTACTGACATTACAGTGATGGATGACATGGAAGAACCTGTGGATGCCTTTAATGTGCCGACAGAGACCATGACCACCGCACTGCCTCTTCTCTACCAGAGTGGCTATCTGACCATTAAGGGCTATGATCGCGAAGGCGAGGTGTACAGGCTTTCTATTCCTAACCAGGAAGTGCGTGTGGGATATACCAAAGGTCTGTTGCCAACCTATATCGGGTTGGAGAGTGCTAATGTGCAAACGGGCTTTGCCCTGAAGTTCTGGCGGGCATTGAAAAAGGACGACATCAACCTGGCGCTCGAGGAAATGAAAGCCTATATGGCCAGCATCCCCTACGTGGAGGGGTTCAAGAAGAAGCTGGCGGAGGCGGCAACTGCTGAGGGATTCTACGAATACACGATGTACCTGATTTTCTCGATGCTCAACGTCTATGCCAGGACTCAGGTAAAGTGCTCCAAGGGGCGTGCCGACATAGTGATATGGATGCCCAACACCATTTACGTAATGGAGCTGAAAGTCAACGATACGGCTGAGTCTGCCCTTAGGCAGATAGATGAGAAAGGCTATGCCAAGCCTTTCGCAACCGATGGGCGCAAGATAGTGAAAATAGGGATCAAGTTCTCGCCTGAGACGATGACCGTCGAGGACTGGGCGATAGAGGCGTAATTTTCTTACAAATTTTGGAGAGTAAGTAATTTCAATTCATAAAAAATAACATGAAGATAGCCATCAACTGTCAGTTCTGCTTTGCCAAAGGTGGCGGCGGAATAACAGAGTACATCATTCAGCTGACTAACCATTTGGCAAAGGTGGATAAGGACAACGACTATGTGCTCTATGTATTAGAGGATCAGTATGAGTATTGTAAAACTGTGCTTCCAGCACGGTTTAAATTGAAGCCGATACCTTATCGCAGGAATCTGATGTCTAAAATCTTCCGTAGCTTGTTTGCACAGCGTTTTTGGAACAAAGAGGAGGAGGAAGAAGGCTTCGACGTGTTCCACTCTCCTTTTTTTCATGCTCCTAAGATGAAACACGCCCGTCTATTGATGACTGTCCATGACTTGCGCCTCTACCGTTATCCCAAGACTTATTCATTTCTTAGGTATCAGTTTCTGAAGCGGGCTGTGAAGGAGTCTATAGACAGGGTTGACCACATTATTGCCATTTCGCAGTTCACAAAAGATGAAATGATAGCAACGTGTGGCGTTTCTCCTGATAAGGTGACTGTTGTCCATGAGGCCATTAATCGTTCTTTCTTCTCTGCTGATAGAATAAAGAATTACGACCTTCCTCAAGAATTTGCCTATCTGAAGGAGGGTAGGTTTCTGTTCTGCCTTAGCCAGATAGAGCCGCGCAAAAATCATCTGCGGCTTATCAAGGCTTTCGCGGCCATGAAAGCCCAAGGCGGATTTGACGACGTGCGCCTTGTCCTGGCCGGTGGTCAAAATCTGGATGCCGCTCCCGTATTGAAGGCAATTGCTGAGACACCTGATGTCGTTTATCTTGACTATGTACCAACGGACATGATGCTTTGGCTCTATAGTCATGCTACTTTGTTCGTCTATCCATCCTATTATGAGGGCTTTGGATTCCCGCCTTTGGAGGCTGCAAGCTTGGGCACGGTGTCGGCTGTTGCTAGCGTGTCGTCGGTGCCCGAGGTTTGTGGAGACTGCGCTTTCTATTTCAATCCCTACGATGTGGGCGACATGACCCGAGTCATTGCGAATGCACTGAAAGACAAAACAACTATTGAAGAGAAAAGGAGAATGCTTGAAAGCCAGTTAAGTAAATTCTCTTGGGAGAATAATGCAAGAGACACTTTAAAAATATATTTAGGCAATGAGTGAGAAGAGTAAAACTTCACAAACATTCCGTCTGCTTAATAGATTTCATCTGATTAATGACAGGGAGCGTTATGGTCTCGTTGCTTAGTTGGAAAATTCTGTTTAGCATATTGGTGAATTTTTGTTTGTTGCGCTCGATTTTTCTTGAAAATAATGGATAACGCTCTCGATTTTCATTAAAAATCGTGTACAAAGATAGTGAAAATCCATTTAAGACACAAGAAAAGACTAACAAAATTGATAAGTCCTTTGTCACCAAGAATATACCTGCCTGAACGATAGCTACAGGCGTACCTGCCAAGGTCGTGAGGAATGTGGAAGAATAAGATAATGCCGAAATCAAACGGAAACCCATAAAGTTTATATCTAATTTACTGAATAGTGAATTATAGCAACAACAACTTAGAAGTTTTTTTCCTTCTGGTAAGGGCAGGGCTATTAGGGCGCACAGAGGGTGCGGAATGCCTTCAGCAAGATGGGGTGGATTGGGATGAGGTGTATCAGTTAGCTGAGGAGCAGCGAGTGGTGGGATTGATAGCTGAGGGAATTGAAGTCATCCAAAAGGAGGGGAACATCGACCTCTTTAAGCTTGCTCCACATAAATGGTCATTGAGGTTGGCCTCTAAAACTTTGCATTTGGAACAAAACAACCGAAACATGAACCTATTTATTGCCAAGCTAATAAGCAGGATGCAAGCGAGGGGTATTTGTGCCTTGCTATTGAAAGGGCAGGGAGTGGCACAATGCTACGAGAAACCCCTCAGAAGGAATTGCGGCGACGTGGATTTGTTGTTGAACGAAGAGAACTATCGGAAAGCGAAGGAGTTCTTGAAGCCTTTTGCTTCCGCTATGGAGGCAGAAAACCCGTATAAGAAACACTTGGGCATGACCATTGCCCGATGGACGGTAGAACTGCACGGCAGCATGCGGTGTGGATTCTCAAAGCGCATTGACAAAGAACTCGACAAAATCCAAGATGAAACCTTCGGAATGAAAAACCATACCACGTGGATGAACGGCGAGGTGCCAGTGCTCATGCTCAGACAAGAAAACAACGCGCTTTATGTGTTTGTTCATTTGCTAAACCATTTCTATAAGGGGGGAATAGGAATCAGGCAGATTGGTGATTGGTGCCGACTGTTGTGGACATACAGAGATGCGCTGGATGTGCCGATGCTTGAGGCACGACTGCGGAACATGGGGCTGATGAGCGAATGGAGAGCGTTTGCCGCGTATGCCGTGGATTATTTGGGTGTGCCCAATGAGGTGTTACCATTCTATTCCAACGATGAAAAATGGAAACGGAAAGCCAAGCAAATTCAGCAATTCATCTTGAAGATTGGCCATACTGAAGCTAAAAGCAAAATGGCTCATGGCAGCGCCTCGTTCTTGAAAAGGAAACAGATGTCAGCCACCCAGCGTTTCGGGTACATGGTCAACCACCTGACGATTTTCCCTTTAGATACCCTGAGATACTTTCCCAGCATTTTCATCAACGGATTACGCCAAAAGTAAGCACAGAATATGAAGAAATTATTCATGATTATCAATGAGGATCGATTCTTCCTCTCACACCGCAAAGAGATAGCTCTGGCTGCAAAGAAGGACGGCTGGCAGATTACCATCGTGTGCAAAAACACTGGGCAACGGCAAGAGATAGAAGCCTTAGGGGTGGACATAAAGGAGATGCCTGTCAACCCCACAGGCAAGAACCTGCTGCAGGAATTGCTGACATTTGCGTTTCTCTATTCCCTATATAGAAAAAACAAGGATGCAGTGGTGCACCACGTGGGGTTGAAGAACATCTTGTGGGGAAGCCTTGCGGCTAAGATGGCAGGTGTTTACGGTGTGGTGAATGCTGTGAGTGGATTGGGAACCCTCTTTTCTGGCACAAAGATGGGATTCACGGCAAGAGAGATATTACCTGTCATGCGCTTCGCCAACAAGAGGGAGCGGGTGAAGGTGATATTCCAAAACCAGGAGGACGAACGGCTCTTTTTGCAACATGGTGTCGTAACAAAAGATCAAACAGAGTTCATCAAGGGTTCGGGCGTAGATTTGGACGATTTCAAGTTTGTACCTGAACAGGAGAGCGAAACATTGATAGTGGTGTTTGCTGCCCGAATGGTGAGAGAAAAAGGAGTCATTGAATTAATCAAGGCAGCCGAGCTGCTACGAAAAGACTATGAGGGGAAGGTGGAATTCTGGCTCTGCGGCCGTCTGGCTAAGAATGCCAATGCCGTACCTCCTGAGGAACTGGAGAGCCTTTGCGACGGAAAGTATATCAAGTGGCTGAACTTCCAGAAGGACATGAAATCGGTATTGGAGCAGAGCCACATCATGGCATTTCCAAGCTACTACCGTGAGGGGGTGCCCAAGTCGCTGATTGATGCCTGTGCTGTGGGGCGTCCCATCGTCACCACCAACTCCATCGGGTGCAAGGATGCAGTGGATGATGGCATCAACGGGATCCTTGTTCCCGCCAAGGACTGCGAAGCCTTGGCGAATGCACTGCGAGTGCTGATTGAGGACAAGGAGTTGCGCAGCAAAATGGGCAAGGCAGCAAGGCTCAAGGCAGAGCGAGAGTTTTCGCTACAGCACGTTGTCAACAGGCATCTTGAAATATACGACAAAATTCGGAAACAATAAATCCGAATCAAGCTAATAACTAACTGACGAGTGCGCGACAGCACTCATCGAAAACAATCTCCCGAATCAGCACGAAGAGGTGTGTAATTACACTACCATTCGCGCAGATTCGGGAGATTGCTATTTGTAGTTTCACCCCTTCCCCACTTACGAGGGAAAGGGATTCGCTTTTTTAGGCATCATATTCCTGCCAAGACTTAATCTGCAGGTCATTGAGACTCTTTTCGCAGAAAGCCTCGATGAAGGCAGAAGCAAGACGAGCATTGGTGATGAGCGGCGTGTTGTGATCGATGGCGGCACGACGGATGCGATAGCCGTTGGTCAGCTCACGCTTGCTGTGATTTTTAGGAATGTTCACCACCAAGTCAAACTTGTGGTCGGCAATCATCTTCATCACATTGGGTTTGTCGCTCGTCTCCTCATCAGGCCATGCAACAGCGTTGGCAGGAGCACCATTCTCGTTGAGGAACTTGGCAGTACCTTCACTGGCATAGATGGTGTAGCCATTCTTCACCAGCGCACGGGCTGCATCGAGCATGGCCACCTTCTCCTTTGTTCCGCCCGAAGAAATCATAATGGCTTTGTCCTTAGAGGGAATCTTGTAACCTGTGGCAATCATAGCATTGAGGAGCGCCTCCTCGTAAGTGTCGCCCATGCAACCCACCTCGCCAGTGGAACTCATATCCACACCCAAGACAGGGTCGGCATTCTGCAAACGAGCAAAAGAGAACTGGCTGGCTTTCACACCCATGCGGTCAATGTCAAATTCGCTCTTGTCGGGCTTAGTATAGGGAGCATCAAGCATGATGCGAGTGGCCGTGTCAATAAAGTTGCGTTTGAGCACCTTGCTGACGAACGGGAAAGAGCGGGAAGCACGAAGGTTGCACTCAATTACCTTCACATCGCGGCCCTTAGCCAAATACTGAATGTTGAAAGGACCAGAAATGTTGAGCTCCTTGGCTATGGCACGGCTAATTTTCTTAATCTGACGAATAGTGGCGAAACTGATTTGCTGGGCAGGGAACACCATCGTGGCATCGCCTGAATGCACACCTGCAAACTCGACATGTTCAGAGATGGCATACTCCACCACCTCACCATTCTGAGCCACAGCATCAAATTCCACTTCGTTTGTCTCCTGCATGAACTGCGAAATCACCACAGGATATTCCTTGCTCACCTCGCTGGCCATTTGGAGGAATCGCTCCAGTTCTTCATAGTCGTAGCAAACGTTCATGGCTGCACCTGAGAGGACGTAAGAAGGGCGCACCAATACGGGGAAGCCCACTCGCTCTACGAAGGCCTTCACATCATCCATCGATGTCAGCGCACTCCATTGAGGCTGGTCAATACCTAACTGGTCGAGCATGGCCGAGAACTTATTGCGGTTTTCTGCACGGTCGATGCTCACAGGCGATGTACCCAAGATGGGCACACTCTGTCGGTAGAGCTTCATGGCCAGGTTGTTGGGAATTTGTCCACCCACCGAGACAATGACTCCCCGAGGATTCTCGAGGTCAATGACGTCGAGCACACGCTCAAAAGAGAGTTCGTCGAAGTAGAGGCGATCGCACATGTCATAGTCGGTCGATACGGTCTCTGGGTTATAGTTAATCATGATGCTCTTGTAACCCAACTTGCGAGCGGTAGTGATGGCATTGACTGAGCACCAGTCGAACTCGACCGAGGAGCCGATGCGGTAAGCACCAGAGCCAAGCACAACGACAGATTTCTCATGTGCATAGTAGTTGA
>OCTW011600790.1_pt1 | contig 18953 bp, 16 predicted proteins | sample 1539671 | NCBI WGS metagenome assembly OCTW01 (sample SAMN02144230, study PRJEB22623) | gut metagenome | biome: sheep rumen | host: Ovis aries | place: New Zealand
GCTTCGCTCTCACCTCCGCTTTTCGTGCTCCGCTTCGCGACAGCACTGCTTCGGTTCGCGATACCTTCGGCATTCGTCCTCTATCTCCTTTTATCTCCCTCTATCTCCTTCTATCTCCCTCTATAACCAATAACCTTTCATTCATTTGAACATATTTCCATGAAACGATTACTGTTTATCATGCTGACCGCTTTGATGATTAACGGCCAAGGATTATTGGCCAAGACGGTGAAGGTGACCATTGACGGAACGGTGCCGCCGTCGCAGACAAAGTTGTATCTCATCATCAACGAGGATACTGCCAATGCTCAGTTACTGACCATCAAGGATTGCAGGTTTTCAACAACGGTCAAGGTGGACCGCGATGCGTTTATCCGCCTCCATGATTCGAAGAAATGGCCTGAGTACAGTGCCTTTGTGCTGATTCCCGACAGTAAGCACATTACCGTCGATTGGAATAGCGGCGCTATTAGCGGCTCACCAATGTCGCAAATGCTGAAGGCCGCTTGCAAGGAAATCAGGGATTCCAGCCCCGAGGGATTCCATATAGATGTCTTCAGCGAAGACCCCGAGGCATGGCGTCAGGCGCGGGAGCAAGGCAATGCCGTTCGTAACAAACTGTTGGAGCAGCAGAAGTTCGTTGTCAGAAGAGTGTTGTGTGACAAAGAAAACAGTATCCTCTCAGTTTGGCTTGCCTATTGCTTTCCGCAGCTGTTCAAAGGAGAGTTTGAGGGCTATATCGATTATGCGCAGCCCAAATGGATTAACCATCCGCTGATGCAGAAAAAGCGATAAAAACGGAGATTGATAACAGTGAAAGGAAATTGGCCCTGTGGAAATCAAAACTAAGAGCCTTGAAACGCAATCTAAGAGCCTTGAAACTAAATCTAAGAGCCTTGAAAATGACAGCTCGAGGCTCTTAGAATTTTTTTTCACGGAGTTAGTTTATTTTTCCACGGAGTTAGATTTTTTTTCAAGGGGATTAGATTAAACTTAGGCAATGATCACGCAAAAGACTCGGAATAAAAGTCTTATGTCTATTCTAATAAACGCTGCTATGCAATAAACATACAACTAACGCAGTCAGAATTGGCTGCATTATGAATAATCTGTGCCAACATCTATATTATTACCTTATTTTATGTCTTCTCGCAGTTATTTCCCGTGACTACGCACATATTTGTTATTTCGGTTATTTCCTGTCGTTTACTTGCGCAAAGTTACTGACTCTTGTCTATTCTGTTGAGCTTTTCTCAGTTATTAACATTTGCGCTTTCTAATCACCTTCGGCTATCTCGCTGAGCTCCAGCCAGCGCATTTCTTTGGTGTCCAGTTCTTCTTGTAGAAGGGGTAGGCGTTTGGAGTAAGCCGTGATTTGCTCTACGCTGAGTGTGCCACTGCTCAGGTCGGCCACAATTTGTGATTTCTCAGTCTCAAGGTCAGAGATTTCCTTCTCCAATCTTTCGTATTCCTTATTCTCCTTATATGTGAGTCTGCGTGGTGAGTTTCGCTCGCGCTGCTTGGAGGAGGGCTTCTCCCGAACAAAATCGGCGGTTTCATCGGGCAGTTTGGCCCTTCTGTAAGCGGTTGTGTCTCCTGGGGTGATGGCGGATTCACCTGGTGTGTTGACACTGTCGCGATACTGCGTATAGTTGCCGGGGAAATCCTTTATCTTGCCTTCGCCCTGAAAGACGAGCACATGATCCACCACTTTGTCCATGAAGTAGCGGTCATGGCTGACAATGATGACGCAGCCTTCAAACTCACGCAGGTATTCCTCCAGCACTTGCAGTGTGACTATGTCGAGGTCGTTGGTCGGTTCATCAAGCACCAGAAAATTAGGGCTTTGCATCAGCACCGTGCATAGATATAGACGGCGCAGCTCGCCGCCGGAGAGCTTGTAGATATAGTTGTGCTGGGTTTCAGGCGGAAAGAGAAATTGCTGAAGAAACTGTCCTGCGCTGAGCTTGCGCCCGTGGCCGAGGTCCACGTATTCGGCTATGTCGCGCACGGCATCAATTACCTTCATCTGCGTGTTAAACTGCATGCCCTCCTGGCTGTAGTAGCCAAAGCGTACCGTCTGGCCAACGCTGATGTGGCCGTTGTCGGGGGTTACGTAGCCGAGTAGCATCTTGATGAAAGTTGTCTTGCCGGTGCCGTTGTTGCCTACGATACCAAGCTTTTCATAGCGCGCGAAGTTATAGTAGAAATCCTTAAGTATCACTTTGTTGCCGAAGGCTTTTGACACGTAGTTCATCTCAAATATCTTGCTTCCTATATAGGTGCTCTTTACCTCCAGACGTGCCTTGTCCTCGCGGAATGTGTTGTGGGCGCGCTCCTCCAACTTGTAGAAAGCTTCTTCCCTGTATTTTGCCTTGTGGCCACGTGCCTGTGGCGAGCGGCGCATCCACTCCAGCTCCTTGCGGTACAGACTGCCCAGGCGCTCGGCTGCGGCGTTGCGCTGGTCGATGCGTTCTTGCCGTTTTTCCAGATAGTAGGAGTAGTTGCCGTGGTAGGGATAGACCTGGTGGTCTGCCAGTTCGATTATGTCATTGCATACACGGTCTAGGAAATAACGGTCGTGGGTGACCATGAGAAGCGACATGGTGGTCTGCTGCAGGTAACGTTCCAGCCATTCTATCATCTCCAGGTCCAGATGGTTAGTCGGCTCGTCAAGCACTAATAGGTCAGGTTCTGTCAGCAGTATGTTGGCCAGGGCCACACGCTTGAGCTGCCCCCCTGAGAGATGACCAATCTTTGCGTTGAAATCGTGTATTTTTAGCATGGTGAGCACCTGCTTAATGCGTGCCTCGTAGTCCCAGGCGTTGGCGGTCTCCATACGCTCTATCCACAGGTCGAGGTCTGGATTGCCCGGGGTGTTGAGGGCTGTTTGGTAGCCCAGCACAATCTCGGCGGTGGGGGTGCCATGCTGGAAGCAGGCCTCCATCACTGTCAGGTGCTCGGGATACCATGGATTCTGACGCAGATAGCCCACACGGAGGTCGCGCCGCCATACTATCTCGCCTGCTTCGTAGTCCTCGTCATCGCAAAGGATGTTGAGCAGCGTGCTCTTGCCTGCACCGTTCTTGGCGATGATTCCTACTTTTCTGCCTTCGGCCAGGCTAAAGCTTAGGTTCTCCATCAGTACAAGGTTGCCAATCCTCTTGGTCAGCCCGCGTACATCGAGTATAGTGGTTTGTGCCATCTTTTATTTTTCGTACAGTTCTATAGGCAGCTCGTCTGGGTCTTTGAGGAAGAGGAATTGCTTGCCTGTAAATTCGTCGGTGCGTGGAGTCTCATGGGCTATGCCGAGGCGGTTAAGTTCGCCAATGGCATCAGCGAGACTGCTGACTTCAAAGGCCAGATGGCGCAGCCCCACGGCTTCTGGGTGAGTGGGTCTGGGCGGCGGAGCGGGGAAGGAGAATAGCTCTACGGTATAGTCATTTCCCAGTGCCAGGTCGGTCTTGTATGATTGCTGTTCTGCGCGGTAGTGTTCGCTAATTACCTTGAAGCCCAGTACCTTGGTGTAGAACTCCAGACTGCGCTGATAGCAGGAGCAGATAATGGCAATGTGGTGTACTTTGTTTAGTTGTAACATATAACCTTAGTTCTCTTGTTTAGAATGGATTATTTCCTCAAGGGCTATGCGGAAGCTGCAGTTGATGTCTGTACGTAGCGATTGCAAAGGTACACTTTTTTTCCTGAATACTGCGAAAATTATCATAAGACCCCCTCTTATCCTCCTAGGGTGGGGGAGGATTTACCCCTGATGCCAGGGATACATCTTCCCCCTTAGGGGGGATAAGAGGGGGCCTCGTTAGAGGGGGCTTGGTGGGTCTCAGAAGGGATTACTACCTTTTCTTATTCCTAGCCTGGCTTGCATCACGTTGACCACATAGTCGCCAAGGCGCTCCATCTCGCTCACAAGGTCATCGAATATCGTGCCGACCACATAGTCATACTTTTGCTCGTTTACTGCTTCGATGTTGGCCGCCCTGAGCTTGTGGTAGATGTCGTCTATCCGGTTTTCTGCCCTGAGTGCCTCGCTTATGTCATGGTCTTCACGCTGACCGGCCAGGGCCGCGCACATGCCCGCCAAAGCCTCGTCGCACAGATTCATCATAGTTTGTAGGTCGGCTGTCTGCTCTTGGGTGAGCCAACTATGGCCATGCTCGCGGCGTTCGAGTGTACGGCTAAGGTTACGGCAGGAGTCGCCGATGGACTCCAACTCGCCTACCTCGCGCATCATCTGGCGTATCTTCTGCTTGGTGTCGCTGCTCAGGTGGTCGTTGCTAACCTGCTCTAAGTAGTGGGCTATCGCTATCTCCATGCGGTCGGTGAGATCTTCCTCCTTCTCTATTCGCCTATATTGACCGGCCCGCTGCTTAGCGTCGTCCTCAACAAGCAACTGCCGTACCATGCCGAACATGCTGCGTACCTTGTCGGCAAAGCGAGCTGTCTCTCTTTGCGCCTGAAGTACGGCAATCTCGGGCGTCTGTACAAGGCTGGCCTGAATATACTGCAGGTTAACCTCGTTGCTGTCTGCACTGTTACTTGCCTGTTGAGGCCCACCGCCAGGCAGGAGCCAACATACTGCACGCTCTATCTGGTGTATGAATCCGATAAGGAGGGCTGTGTTCGCTACATTGAAGCAGGTGTGGAACATGGCCAGCACTGTCGGCAACTTATGCACTTGGCCGCCTTCCGACGGATTGTAGCCAGCAAGATGACATATGGTGTCTACAAAAGGATAGAACACTATTAGCACCCAGACGACGCCAATCACGTTAAACAGTAGGTGGGCCAGTGCCGCACGCCGTGCCTCATTGCCTGCGCCCAGCGCTGCCAGGTTTGCTGTGGCTGTTGTGCCGATGTTCTCGCCCATCACAAGCGCTATGCCTAGGTGGATGGGGAGTACGCCAGTGGAGCATAGCAGGATGGTGAGGGCCATTACTGCAGCCGATGACTGAACAAGGCAGGTGATGAGTGTACCTATGCCGAGGAAGGTCAGAATGCTGAGGTAGCTACCGGTGTCAAATGAGGCAAAGAATTGGATAGCCGCCTCATTGTGAGCAAGGTCTAAGTCGCGACCAGCCGAACTCAGCATTACCAAAGACAGAAACAGGAAGGCAATACCGAAGACAAAGTCACCCAGGCTGCTGCTGTTTTTTCTATATATAAGTATTATTCCTATAAGAAATGCGGGAAAGACTATGCTGGTCAGGTCAACGGTATATCCCAGCGACATTATCCATGCCGTGAGTGTGGTGCCGATATTTGCTCCCATGATGACGGATATGGCCTGAGCCAGTGTGAGCAGTCCTGCACTTACAAAGGAGACCGTCATCACTGTAGTGGCTGACGATGACTGCACGGCACAAGTTACGAATGTGCCCGTCAGCATGCCCGTAATTCTGTTCTTGGTCATTCGGGCCAGGATGTGTCTTAGCTGGGGCCCTGCCATTTTTTGCAGTGCCTCACTCATCATCCTCATACCATAAATTAATAGTCCCAGTGCGCCCAATATCCTAAGCGCAATCATTAGATAGTCTTGTTCTGTTTCCATGTGTTTGAATTTCGTGGTGCAAAATTATGTCTCTTTTATAGGTGCGCCAAGGATATTGCGTTACGATAACGTTACGAAACGGTTACAATTCTGTTACAGACTCTATTTCTTCTGACAACGCAGTTTTTTTCCTTTTCTTTGTTTATTATATTTGCGGAAATTGACTAAATTTGCACCTCTAAACTACTAAACTGATTGAAACATGAATAGCATTGCAACTGAATTTGCTGCCCGACTGTTGGAGGTCAAGGCTGTCAAGGTACAGCCTGACGAGCCTTTCACCTGGGCCAGCGGATGGAAGTCGCCTTTCTACTGCGACAACCGTAAGACTCTGTCTTATCCCAAGCTGCGCACTTTTGTTAAGGATAACCTCGCGAAGCTTGTAAAAGATAACTTCAGCGAGGCTGATGCTGTGGCTGGCGTTGCCACTGGTGCCATTGCCCAGGGGGCCTTGGTGGCCGATATGCTGGGGCTGCCATTCTGCTATGTGCGTAGCAAGGCCAAGGACCACGGCATGGGTAATCTCATTGAGGGTACTCTGCCCGAGGGTAGCAAGGTGGTGGTGGTTGAAGACCTTATCTCTACGGGCGGCAGCAGCCTTAAGGCGGTGGAGGCCTTGAGGGCCGCTGGCTTTGAAGTGGTGGGTATGGTGGCTGCCTACACCTATGGCTTCCCCATTGCGGAGCAAGCTTTCCAGAATGCTGGTGTCAAGTTGCTGACGCTCACCAACTATGAGGCAGTGGTCAGTGCAGCCATCGAGAGTGGCTACATCACAGCCAGCCAGCAGCCTACTCTCAATGAGTGGCGCAAGGATCCTGCCAACTGGAGGCAATAGATATAGTTGTCACACGAATTTTGCTATTTCAAAAAGGTATATCGCATATCAGTAAAGCAACGTTTTCGATAAGCCGAAGGCAGAGTCATGCTTGCATGAACTATGCTGAGGCGAGAAAAGGTGGTTGCGAAGAAACCAACCAATATGAGTGATTTTGTAAGCAAAATAAAACAAGTGCAGGCTTCGCAAGAGGCAGTGTACAACAAGATATCTGACCTTAGCAACTTGCAGGCTCTTAAGGAAAGGATGGCTAATCCCGATGCAAAGGCTCGCATTGCCGAGCAGGTGGGACAGGACAAAGTGGACAAGATGGCGCAGTATCTTGATAATGTGAGTTTCGATACTGACACCATCACCTTTGGCGGCAGCCCAGTGGGTGATATATGCCTCAAGGTTATTGAGCGTGAGGAGCCTAATTGTGTGAAGATGGAGGGACAAGGCTCGCCAATACCACTCAATCTGTGGATTCAGGTGGTGCCTAACGGCGACGATGCTTCTGCCATTCGTGTAACTTTGAGGGCAGAGCTCAATTTCTTTATCCGCCAGATGGTAAGCAAGCCCCTACAGCAGGCTGCCGACGGCATTGCAGAGATGTTATCCAGAATAGACTATAACGACAGCGACGATGGCAAACAAACTGTGGGAGAAGAGTGTTGAGGTCAATAAGGAGATTGACCGCTTCACTGTAGGCAGGGATAGGGAGCTTGACCTCTTTCTCGCCAAGTATGACGTGATGGGCTCGATGGCCCATGTCACCATGTTGGAGAGCATAGGCTTGCTAAGTGTTGATGAACTCGCCAAACTCCTCGATGAAATGAGGAAAATCTATTATCTTGCCGAGCGTGGTGAGTTTCGCATTGAGGACGACGTGGAGGATGTTCACTCTCAGGTGGAACTGATGCTTACCCGTGCCCTTGGCGACATGGGAAAGAAAATCCACTCCGGACGCTCTCGCAATGACCAAGTGCTGGTGGATCTCAAGCTGTTTACTCGCGACAGACTGATGCATATAGCCGAAAAAGTAAAGACCCTTTTTGATGAATTGCAAAAGCAGAGTGAGCGCTACAAGGCTGTTTTGATGCCGGGCTACACGCATCTGCAGGTGGCTATGCCCAGCAGTTTTGGCCTGTGGTTTGGTGCTTATGCCGAGAGTCTGGTGGATGACATGCTGTTTCTCCAAGCCGCCTATAAGATGGCCAATCGTAATCCGCTTGGCTCTGCCGCAGGATATGGCTCATCTTTTCCCCTTAACAGGACCATGACTACGCAGCTGCTGGGCTTTCGTTCCATGAATTATAATGTTGTTTATGCACAAATGGGACGTGGCAAGACAGAGCGCAATGTGGCTTCTGCTCTCGGCGGTGTGGCTGGCACGCTGGCTAAGATGGCCTTTGATGCCTGTCTGTTCAATTCTCAGAACTTCAGTTTCCTTAAGTTGCCCGCAGAGTGCACAACCGGCTCCTCCATTATGCCGCACAAGAAAAATCCCGACGTTTTTGAAGTGATGCGTGCCAAGTGTAATAAGTTGCAGGGACTGCCTGCGCAGATTATGCTGATTATGAATAATCTGCCCAGCGGCTACTTTCGCGACTTGCAAGTAATCAAGGAACTCTTTATTCCGGCTTTTGATGAGCTGGAGGACTGCCTTGACATGGCTGCTTATATTGTGGAACGTATTGAGGTGAATGAGCATCTCCTCAACGACTCACGCTATGATGCTATGTTCAGTGTAGAGGAAGTCAACCGCCGTGTGTTGAAGGGTACTCCCTTCCGCGATGCCTATAAGCAGGTAGGCCTTGAGATAGAAGCAGGGCAGTTTGTACCCAACAAGGAAATACGCCATACTCATGAGGGCTCTATTGGCAATCTCTGTACCAAGGAAGTTGCGGCGTTGATGGACGAGGTGATTGACGGCTTCGGTTTTGCTGATACCATTGCTGCCGAGCAGAAATTGATAAAAGGATAAGCTGCTATGATACGCAAGGCGATAATTGTGCTGACTGCTGTGCTCATGATATGCAGTTGCAGTAGCGATGATGTATATACGACTTATAGCAGGTATAAGGCAGGCTTCACCTATGATCGTGTAATGACCACCACTCCGCTGAAGAATGCCCTAACAGGTCCTGGCGAGTTCTGTACAATAACGCTTACTACACAAAAGAAGCTGGTGTTTCAATCGCTCACGCTCTCACAGAGTGTCGATGTCACAGCATCGGCGGTTTATCAGCGATTTACTTGCCTTTGTGGCTTCATAGTCGGAATGGCAAACACTCCCGAAATGAACGCGGATTGGCTGGGGGTGGTTTGTTTTGATCTTGCTTGCTCCAATTGTCATCTTGAGGGTATTAACCGCAACCTTACTATGCAAGAGGGCGGCTTTGCCTATTGTACGCGCTGCAAGCGCAAATATAACCTTAACGGTCAGGGACTGGTGGTTGATGGCGAGGCTGGCCGTCCGTTGGAGCGATATCACATTACCTACGACCAGATGAATAGGATGGTCATCAGTAATTAGTGCTTAGTCTTCGCTGCGGATAATTGCTTCCAGTACATCGTAAGCGATGCTTAGCTCAAAGCCGCGGCTGGCAGCGAAGGCCAGCAGTTTTTGGAAACGTTCCTGATTGCTGTCGGTGCGGATAGATTTGTTTTTTGTCGTTATCAGTTCGGTAAGCACCGCTTTGTATCTATCCTCGTCAATGTTGGCCAACTGCTCTTGCACCCCGGTGCCGCGGATTCCCTTTTGTGCAAGCGCGGTTTCTATCTTCTTACGCCCCCAGTGGTTAAGCTCAAATTTGTCGTGGACAAAGGCCTTGGTATAGCGGCTTTCGTTGATAAAACCCTCGTCTGTCAGTTTTTCGATGATGCGCTCCGCTGCAGCGCTGCTTAGTCCAGCCCTTAATACCTTTTGTTTTATGTCTGCCGGAGCATATTCTGATATGGAGCATTGCCTCGAAAATCGCGAGTAGAGTTCTGTTTCTGTAGGGGGCTTGTTTATTTTCGGCATCTTATAAATCTTTCTTTTCCGTAGTTGTCGTTGATTATTGTGCAATCTCTGTATTGTTGAGCTTCGAAGAGCGCTTTTGTTTCCTGACTCAGCAGTGGATTAATCTCTGCCAGCATCCAGCCCTCACTGCTAAGGCTCCGTTGCCCCCACTGTGCCAAGGCCCGGTAGAAGATGAGAGGCTCATCATCCGTCACGAATAGCGCCAAGTGTGGCTCTCTCTTCAAAACATGCGGTTCCATCGAGGATTTTTCCTTGTCCATTACGTATGGCGGGTTACTCACCATGATGTCAAAGGGACCTGTGGGTAATTTGTCAGACAGCACATCGGTATGTGTGAAGTGCACCTCAGCACCATTTGCCTTAGCGTTTTCCCTTGCTGTCTGCAGTGCCTCGGCGGAGATGTCGCAGGCATAAACTTCCCAATCGGGTCGTTTCTTTTTGATGGATATGGCTATGCATCCGCTGCCAGTGCAGGCATCCATAATGCTGACGTGTTCAGGTAAGTCAGCAATGTCTGTGGCCATGTCCACCAACTGCTCTGTCTCTGGTCGCGGAATCAGCACTGAGGGATTGACGCAGAATGTATTGCCACAGAAAGTGGTGCTGCCTATCACGTATTGTATGGGCTCATTGTTGAGCAGTCTGCTTACGGCTTGCTTAACCAGTAGTCCCTCCTGCACGCTGAGTGGCGGTATTATACCAGCCAATACGTGCGGGAGGGACAGGTGCAGTAAATCTTCTATAAGTATTCGGGCCATTGCCTGTGCTTCGTCCTTTGCGAAACGCGCGGTCAGCTGGCCGATAATGCTGCTGTAGAGATTAGGCGTCAATGTTTGCCGTGTTGGCGTTGCGCTCTATAAACTCGCGACGCTGGTCAACATCATCGCCCATGAGCATGGAGAAAGTGTGGTCGGCCTCTGCTGCATTCTCAAGGGTCACGCGCTTAAGCAGACGGTTCTCCGGGTTCATGGTGGTCTCCCAAAGCTGCTCGGGGTTCATCTCACCTAGACCTTTGTATCGCTGAGTGGTAACGCCCTTCTCCGAACCGTTGTTATAGCGGCGCATAAAGTCAAGGCGTTGGTTGTCGTTGTAGCAGTATTCCTCATTCTTGCCAATCTTGCAGCGGTAGAGTGGTGGGGTAGCCAGATAGACGTAGCCGTGCTCAATAAGACTGGGCATATAGCGGAAGAAGAGGGTAAGAATTAGTGTGTTGATGTGGCGGCCGTCCACATCGGCATCGGTCATGAGTATCACCTTGTGGTAGCGAAGCTTGTCAAGGTTGACTTGCTTGCTGTCCTCGGTGTCCACACCGAAGCGTACGCCCAAAGCTTGGATGATATTGTTCACCTCTTCGCTCTCAAAGGCCTTGTGCCACTGCTGGCGCTCCACGTTGAGAATCTTACCGCGCAGGGGCAGAATTGCTTGGAATTTACGTGAGCGTCCCTGCTTGGCGGATCCACCTGCCGAGTCACCCTCCACCAAGAATATCTCGCTCTCGGCGGGGTCCTTGCTTGAGCAGTCGGCCAGCTTGCCAGGCAGTCCGCCGCCCGACATGGGGTTCTTGCGCTGCACAGTCTCGCGAGCCTTGCGGGCTGCTATGCGTGCGGTGGCGGCCAGTATTACCTTGTCAACTATTATCTTTGCCTCTTTAGGATGCTCCTCCAGATAGTTGCTCAGGGCTTCGCCCACAGCCTGATTGACGGCACCCATTACCTCAGAGTTGCCGAGCTTTGTCTTGGTCTGACCCTCAAACTGTGGCTCAGCCACCTTGATGCTTATCACGGCGGTAAGACCCTCGCGGAAATCCTCACCAGATATCTCAATCTTGGCCTTCTCTATCTGCTTGGCAGCGGTGTCCTCTGCGTATTTCTTGAGTACTCGCGTAAGCGCAGCACGGAAACCAGCCAGATGGGTACCACCCTCAATGGTGTTGATGTTGTTGACGTAACTGTGTAGGTTCTCGCTGAAACCGGTGTTATAGACAAATGCTATCTCGATGGGGATGCCCTCTTTTTCAGTCTTGATGTAGATAACGTCGGGTATGAGAGGTGTACGCATGGAGTCCTGGTAGCGTACAAACTCGCGCAGGCCCAGCTCGCTGTAGAATGTCTCGCTGTGTGGATTGCCGTCCTCGTCTTTTTCGCGGAGGTCGGTGAGCTTGATGGTGAGACCTGCATTGAGGAATGCCAGCTCACGCATACGGTCGGCCAGCGTATTGTAGTTAAATTCCGTAGTGGTGAATATTGAGTCGTCGGGCCAGAACTGCTGACGTGTGCCGCGCAGTGTGGTCTCGCCTACCACCTTAACATCGTAGAGCGGCTTACCAATCTCATACTCTTGCTGGTAGATCTTGCCATCGCGGAAGACCTGGGAAATCATGTGACTGGACAGAGCGTTGACGCAACTAACACCTACGCCATGCAGACCACCGCTGACCTTATAGCTGCCCTTGTCAAACTTGCCACCGGCGTGCAGCACTGTCATTACTACCTGCAGGGCGCTTACACCTTCTTTCTCATGGATATCTACGGGTATTCCGCGGCCATTGTCCTGCACTATGATAGAGTTGTCTTCGCAGATGGTTACCTCGATGTGGGTGCAGTAGCCTGCCAGGGCCTCATCAATAGAGTTGTCCACAGTTTCATATACGAGGTGGTGCAGACCCTTCTCGCTGATGTCGCCAATATACATGGCGGGGCGCTTGCGCACAGCCTCAAGACCTTCCAGCACCTGGATGTTTGACGCAGAATAATTAGTGTTTACTTGCTTTTGTTCGTCCATAAAATGTTGTTCTTTTTTATATCCGTACAAAATTACGATTTTTTTGTGAAACAAGCTGCCCTTACACGCGAAAAAACGTAGTTTTTTCCCTTAAAAATCCACTTCACCCATATAATGTGACAGAAAAGGCCCGCAATTTGGTTTGCGGGCCTATAATTTTGCTTCCGGCATGGCAATGTCATCATGGTCGTAGCCGCACCGAAGACAATGGGAGTTTTCTTACTCAATAGTCCAAATGTCGTTAGTCTCCAGCAGCTCTGCGAAGGTATGGTAAGGCTTCTTAGCTTTTATCTCTTCAATCTGTGCCGTCACACTGTCATCGTAGGTGGGGGCCTCCACGTCGCGGATTACTCCGAGGGCTATGGGGAAGTCGGGCCCCTCCATCATGGCCAGTTTCAGCTGCAGGGTGTTATCCTGGCAGTGGGCGTCATGTACAAGGATGTCTTTCTCGGTCACGCCATTCTCGCCAATCTTTACCACTTTCAGGCCGAAACCCTCCTGCATCAGACCAAATTCATTGTTCTCGCCGAAGATCATCGGTTTGCCGTGCTCCAGATAGATGGCATTCTTGGCGCGGCCCTCCTTGGTATAGACGGAGTCGTGGGTGCCGTTGTTGAAGATCACGCAGTTTTGCAGTATCTCGCACACAGCTGTGCCCTTATGCCTTTGGGCGGCTTTTAGAATCTCTACGGTGCCGGTGGCATCGGTGGCTACGGCGCGTGCAAAGAAGTGGCCGCGGGCACCGAAGCAAAGCTCAGCGGGGCGGAAGGGGTCTTCCACGGTGCCGTAGGGGCTCGACTTGCTCACAAATCCGCGAGGCGAGGTGGGGGAGTACTGTCCCTTGGTTAGGCCGTAGATGCGATTGTTGAGCAGTATGATGTTGATGTTGATGTTGCGCCTGTTGGCGTGGATGAAGTGGTTGCCGCCGATGGCAAGTCCATCACCGTCACCGCTCACCTGCCACACCTCCAGTTCGGGGTTGGCCACCTTGCATCCGGTGGCTATGGCGGCAGCGCGGCCGTGAATGGTGTTCATGCCGTATGTGGCCATATAGTGGGGCAGTCGGCTGGAACAGCCTATGCCGGAGATGACGGCGTTGTTGTTAGGGGCTATACCTATCTCAGCCATTGCCTTGTGTAGCGATGCAAGGAAGAAGTGGTCGCCGCAACCAGGGCACCAACGTGGCTGACCTTTCTTGAAATCGGTATTTTTGTATTCCATCACAATGATTTGTTTTATTGTTGGTTGATTGATATTGTGAACTACGAATTTCACGAATTATACGAATTGCTGATAGCGTGTTGTGCGAGTTTTGTATAGATTGTCATGCAACTACGAATTATACGAATTATTCCGTCGTGTCTTTGTTTAGGTTTGGGAAACGTTCGTATTCTAGGGAGGTATCTCCAAAATTGATGAGTATGGCTAAATCCATTTTCGCAATTTTTGCATAATTTATAGCTTGTGAACGATGGATGTTGTCTAAATCTTTAACGGCTTTCAATTCTACTATTATTGCGTTGTCGCAAATGAAGTCAGGAATGAATGTTGAGTCCAGCAAATTGTTGTGGTATGTCGCATGAATCTGCGGCTCTCTCTGATACTCTATGCCTCTTTCTTGAAACTCAATCTCAAGAGCGTCTTGATAGACTTTTTCAGTAAAACCGCATCCAAGCTCACCGTGTACAGCCATAGCAGCTCCGATAATTCTGTATGATGTTTCTTTGTGTGCAATATTCATGCAGTTGTTCGTTTAATTCGCAGTTTTTATGGCGTGGTGTCTGATAGGCTTGGGGAAATTCGTGTAATTCGTAGTTCTGTTCAGCTACAAAATCAGCAGGAATTGTCCGTTAATCATCACTGATTAAATTCGTTAAATTCGTAGTTATATGTTCAGCTAGCAGTTGTTGGTGCAATGACTAGCCTATGCCATGATGTGTAGGAAGGCCTCCTTCAGCTCTTCTACTACGAAGGGCTGGCCCTTTACTTCATTGAACTGGCGGGGTACGAATCCATCGATTTTCATACGTAGGTAAGCGGCAAGCTGGCCCATGTTCTGTTCAGCCACCACCACTTTATTATACTTTGTGAGCACCTCGGCTGTGTTCTTGGGTAGCGGACTGATAAACTTAAAGTGAGCCATGGCCACCTTGTGGCCTTCGGCGCGCAGCTCGTCCATGGCGGCGTGCAGGTGGCCGTATGTGCCACCGAAGCCTACAATGAGCAGGTCGGCGTCATCCTTGTCGCCCAGCACCTCCAGGTCGGGTACCTCTATGTTGTCAATCTTCTGCTTACGCAGGCGGGTCATCAGGTCGTGGTTCTCCGGGTTGGTGGAGATGGCCCCCGTCTTGTTGTCCTTCTCCAGTCCGCCGAGGATATGCTCAAAGCCCTCGCGTCCGGGCACAGCCCAGTAGCGCACGCCGTCGGCATTGCGCTGGTAGGGAGTCCAGCTGCCCTTCAGCTCATCAGGCACGTAGGGTGGCTTGATGGCGGGATATTTGTCCAGTTCGGGCAGACGGAAGGCTCCGCTGCCGTTGGCAATGTAGGCATCAGTCATCAGCACCACGGGAGTCATGTGCTCCAAGGCCATCTTGCATGCTGTGTAAGCAGCGTCAAAGCAGTCGGTAGGCGATGTGGCGGCTATCACTGGCATGGGGCTCTCGCCGTTGCGGCCGAAGAGCACCTGCAGCAGGTCTGTCTGCTCCGACTTGGTCGGCAGACCGGTGGCAGGGCCTCCGCGTTGCACATCGATTACCACCAGTGGCAGCTCCATGATGACAGCCAGGTTCATGGCCTCCGACTTGAGGCAGATGCCAGGTCCCGAAGTAGAGGTGACGGCCATCGCTCCAGCAAAGGAGGCTCCTACGGCTGAGGCACAGCCTGCTATCTCGTCCTCACACTGCACCGTAGTCACTCCCAGCGACTTATGCTTGCTGAGCTCGTGCAGTATGTCGGTGGCAGGGGTAATGGGGTAGGAGCCCAGGTACAGCTTTAGGCCGGCCTTCTCGGCAGCGGCAATGAGACCGTAGGCCGTGGCCTTGTTGCCGGTGATGTCCATATAGCGGCCGGGCACTTTGTGCTTCGACTCAATGCGGTGCACGTTGTTGGCCGAGCTGTGAGTATTGTGGCCGTAGTCGTAGCCCGCCTGTACTACCTTGATGTTAGCTTCAGCAATCTCCGGCTTCTTGGCAAACTTCTCTTTCAGATAGTTGAAAGCGATGTTCAGGTCGCGGTCAAAGAGCCAGCACACCAGTCCCAGGGCAAACATATTGCGGCACTTCATCACAGCCTTGTTGTCCATGCCGCTGTCAGCCAGCGCGTCCTTCACCATCTGTGTCAGCCGGCAGGCAATCACCCTGTCGGGGTCGATGCCCATTTCGCCGAGGTAGTCGTCAGTCTTGAAGTCAGCCTTCTTGAGGTCGGCAGCCTGGAAGGAGTCAGTGTCAATTATAATAGTGGCATCAGGCTTGGCGTGAGAGTAGTCCACCTTCAGCGCAGCCGCGTTCATAGCCACCAGCACGTCACACTTGTCGCCCGGCGTATAGACCTGCTCGGCACCTATGTGCACCTGAAAACCGCTCACGCCTGTAAGGCTGCCTTGCGGGGCGCGGATATCGGCGGGATAGTCGGGGAAGGTGCTGATGCTGTTGCCGGCCGTGGCGGACACAGTCGAGAAAATGTTGCCGGCCAGCTGCATACCGTCGCCGGAGTCACCGGCAAACAGCACTACCACATCATGGATGTTGGTAATCTTCATTGAGTCAGTCATGGTAATAAACTTTTATGCAATAGAAAGCGGACTACGGACAACAATGTTTTCTTTCGTTATCATTGTTGTCCGTTGTCCGTCTTATAACAAGTCCGTAGTTATATCGTTGGACCGCGTGTCTCTCTGTAAGTCCTATGCCAGAGCCTTTACGTGGAGTGCCAGGCTAGACTTCAGGTTAGATGCCTTGTTGGCGTGGATAATGTTAGTCTTAGCCAGCTTGTCAAGCATCTTCTGCACGGTGGGCAGCATCTTGGCGGCCTCGTCCTTGTCTGTGGTGGCGCGCAGTTTGCGTACAGCGTTGCGCATAGTCTTAGCGTAGTAGCGGTTGTGCTCGGTGAGAGTCTTAGTCTGGCGCAGTCTCTTTAAGCAAGATTTGTGGTTTGCCATCTTTAATTCTTTAACGTTTTAATTCTTTAACTTTTAATTCTGTTTCCGTGTAGCCCGTAGGAGAGTCGAACTCCTCTTTAGAGAATGAAAATCTCTCGTCCTAGCCGATAGACGAACGGGCCATCCACATCCCCGGGAGGGAACTCTCTCGGATTTTGCGCCGCGAAATTACTGCTTTTTTTGATAACGGCAAAGATTTTGGGCAATATTTTTGTGCATAGTCTCTTTTTAGGGCCTGTTGATAACTATTACAGTACTAAGTGACTGGCAGGATGTCTTCGGCGGTAATCATCATCAGGGCGTCCTTGCTCAGGTTTGCAACGGCGGATAGGCGGCTGGCTTGATTTTCCAGCGTCTTCTCAAAAAGGTTTCTCACAAAGCGTGCATTGCCGAAGTTTTTGTCCTTGTGTGCAACAGCGTCGGCAAGCAGTGACTTCAACTTTACTTCGGCCTCAGGGCTGAGCCTGTATTCATGTTTCTGAACATTGCGCCTAAATATCTCGTAGAGTTCTTCTGCATTGTAGTCCGGGAAATGGATGTAGCGATTAAAGCGTGAGGCCAACCCAGGGTTGGAGTTGATGAATGTATTCATCTCATTACCATATCCTGCCAGTATCACCACTAAGCGGTCGCGGTCATCCTCCATGCGCTTGAGCAGTGTGGCGATAGCCTCCAGGCCATAGTCGTTCGTGCCGCCAGTTGCCAGTGAGTAGGCTTCGTCTATAAAGAGAATACCATCGAGAGCAGAGTCTATGACCTTGTTGGTTTTGACGGCGGTTTGGCCGACATACTCGGCAACGAGGCCAGAGCGGTCGGTTTCTACGAGATGCCCCTTTGACAATACGCCCAGTTCACGGTATATGCCTGCAATGATGCGTGCCACGGTCGTCTTGCCAGTGCCGGGATTGCCTGTAAACACGCAGTGGTATGATATCGACGAACCGGCAAGTCCGTGTTCCTTCCTTATAGTGTTTATCCTGATGAAGTTTGACAGCTTGGTTATATCTTTCTTCACTGAGGCAAGTCCTACAAGTGCATCTAACTCCTTGACTGCGCGTGGCTTCTGTTTCTTCTTTGGCTTGCCATTTGCTTGTCGGTTGTCGGGTGTCTTGTCTTTCCTTGCAGTGTCGGCTTCGCTGGTTTGCTTACAATCCTCTTCTTCGGGTTTGGCATAGACCTTAGCTGCAGTACTTCCGGCGTTTTCTTTTGCTTGGCTATCAGGTGCTTTGATTCGATTCAGAAACTTCTTTTCCATGCTGCTGACTCCGCCATCGGCCTTGGCCATGCCGTGAGCAAACTCATAGAGCAGAGTCTGGTAGCAATCGAGCTTATCTTTGTCGTACACGGCCAAGGTGCGGCTTAGGGCAAAATAATAGTCATTGGGTAACTGACCCTTCAACTGAAGGGCAGACTTGATGAGATGGCCGGTTTCTTCTAACAGTGTGTCCTTTGCGGGAGGTACGGCCTCACCAGAGACGATCATCTTGGTCATACCGTAGAATAGGATTGCCTCGCACGATTCACCCTCTGCATAGTACCCCAGGCCGTCTATGCACATATAGATGTCATAGATGGCTATTAAGAGAAACTTATCATCGGAATCTAAATCCGCATCAGCTACATTGTATTGCTTGGAGAGAATGTCCAGAAACTCTTGGTCCGTGCGCAACACCTGTAGGAAAGTGTTGAGCTTTTCCGCTCGGTAGAGCCAGTCATCATAGGTTTTACGCTCTATGGGAATGTATGTCGTTTCTTTGCCAGAGGGCGAAGTGTCTTCTTGGTTGGCAAAATATTTGCTGTAGGTATAGTGGTAAGTGTTCCGTTTAGATAAGAAATAGTTATGTGCTTCTTTTTTGCTATTACTTATTGCAACCCCGAAAAAAATTGCTGCAAACACAACAAGCATTATGCATGTCCCTGAAGGCCACTTGTATCCCAACCCTACGATTCCGAAAGCGCAGAGCAAGACGGCAGTCACCATGGCACAGCCCGCGGTGCCGTGCGGATTGCTTTCGTTAGCAAAGATAGGCTCTTTTACGGTTCTGAGTTTCATAGTATTGGCCTTTTGTATCTACATACAATTGGACTTTTCGATGCAAAGTTACGAAAAACATCATGAGCCGCGGATAAGAAGCATGTTAATTTGTCTATTTTTGCCAAATTTCCGTGTGAGGCAGTGAGAAGGTGCAAAAAAGGATAGCCTGTATCTGCGCATACCCAATACAACAATGCCGCAATAACGATTAATGGTTGCGCTGGCCGACATAAGGAAAACTTGGAGCCTAGGCGGCAAATATAATCGCGCCGAGCCGAAATCTAATCGCGCCGAGCCGAAATCCAATCGCGCCGAGCCGGATCCTCTCCTCGATTATTTTCCATCCCCTCGCAATAGTGTTGTGTGGCCTCAATTTTAGGAGCCGTTTTACCCGTACCAGATTATGTTTCGTCCACATTAGTCAATCTTAAGTCCACGTTTCCCGATTTTATCTCGGCGTTAAAAATTCTAAGGTCGCCGTTAGATTTTTTTAGGCAACAATATAGCAGTTGGCACAGATTACAGTCTCTGCGAAATAGTCATGCTCTCTCTGTGCCAACATCTGTGTCATTG
>OCTW013435467.1_pt1 | contig 18952 bp, 14 predicted proteins | sample 1539671 | NCBI WGS metagenome assembly OCTW01 (sample SAMN02144230, study PRJEB22623) | gut metagenome | biome: sheep rumen | host: Ovis aries | place: New Zealand
TAAAAACAAAACACTTTTCACAAAACGGAAGAATCCGTGTTTCATCGTGACCTCCTCAGAACTGTGAATAGATGAAGGTGGAAGCGTCATAGCCGGGTCCCCAGACGCCGCAGACTGTGACAAGGAGAACAAGTGCGATCATGAGCGGCCAGCGGAGCCAGATACCGCAGCGGGCAAGGCTCTCTTTGAGGGAAATGCCGCGCAGATGGAGCAGATCGTGCAGGAACAGCATTGCAATGCCTGCAAGAAGGAGTTTCATGTTGTTCATGTCAAGGCCCAGCTGATACAGTGTGCCATCCGTGAAGATCCACGGCGAAAAGCCCCGCATGGAGCGGATAATTGTCACGGCGCTCTGCATATCCGGCGAGCGGAAAAAGATCCACGCGAACGACACAAGGACGAAAGTTACGAGAACTTTCAGCACGCGGTGGGACAGCGCGGCGCGGTCGATGTGGAGGAGGCGGACTGTTTTGTCCCGAAGCGGGCCAAGAAGGTAGCCGGTGATCTGATACATGCCGTGCAGAAAGCCCCAGAACAGGAATGTGACGCCGGCGCCGTGCCAGAGCCCGCTGACTGCGAAAACAATCAGTATGTTCAAATACCTTCGGATCTGCCCTTTTCTGCTGCCGCCGAGCGGAATGTAAAGGTAATCGCGGAACCAGTACGAAAGCGAGCGGTGCCATCTGCGCCAGAACTGTGCGACCGACCCACTGAGGTACGGGCGGTCGAAGTTATCCATGAGCTCAATGCCGAGGATCCTGGCGGCACCGGTCGCGATCGAAGAATAGCCTGCGAAGTCGCAGTAGATCTGCACGGAATAGAGCAAAACAGCAAACACCACGAGAGTTCCCTGATACGCCGCGGGATTCTGATAGACCGTGTCAACGACGATGCGGATCCTGTCCGCGAGAACAAGCTTCATAAAATAGCCGAAGAGCATGGTCAAAGCACCGTCTCTGACCATGTCCGGATCGAAAGATTTCGGGTTTTCGAGCTGCGGAATCAGATGTCCTGCGCGTTCAATCGGGCCGGAGAGGACCGCCGGGAAGAACGATACAAACAGGGCGTAGGTCAGGAAATTTCTCTCCGCGCGGATCTTTCCGCGGTAAACGTCGATCAGATATCCGCCGGCGGCAAGTGTATAGAACGATATGCCAAGCGGCAGGATCATATTGAGCGGATGAAGTTCTTTTCCCGCGGCGGAGAAGATCGAAGCGAGCGTGAAATTCAGATATTTCGCAGCGTACAGGATGCCGAAATGAAGAAGGAGTGATAGCGCAAGAATCTGCTTCTTCCTGTTCCGGGAGCTGCTGCCGTCCATCAGGCGGGCAGCCGTATACGTGATGATACAGGAAGCAAACAGAAGGACCGCGCCTTTTCTGTCGCCGGTAAGATAGAAAAACCAGCTGGCTGCCAGAAGCCAGTATTTGCGGAATCTGCCGGGCAGAAGATAAGATACCAGTGCGGTCAGGGGAAGAAACAGCAAAAACGAAAAAGAAGTAAACTGCATATTGTTCACCAGAGATCGTATGATGCGGAAAAACAAAAAAATAGCCTGTGGCCTTACATAAAAAATGGAGAAGCCTTACGGCTTCTCCGGAACATCTGCGGAAGAAGGGACTTGAACCCTCACGGCATTACTGTCACAAGAACCTTAATCTTGCTCGTCTACCAGTTCCGACACTTCCGCATTTGTGAAATTGTGCTGCAGCCACTTATTACATAAGTGATGCAGAAGAAGGGACTTGAACCCTCACGGCCTTGCGGTCACAGGCACCTGAAGCCTGCGCGTCTACCAATTCCGCCACTTCTGCATGTCCTTGCTTTCCGGCAAGCTCTGCAAGCAAGGATTATATTACCGCATGGGAATCACCTCGTCAACACTTTTTTTAAAAAAGTCAAAAAGCCTTTCCTGAAAAAAAGGAAATCGCGGCTTCATTCATAATATAAATAATATCAGGCTGTTCGCTCTGACTGTGCGCAGGCCGGCTGCGCGAACTGACTGCGCGGCTTGTTCAACTGCAGGCGCGGAAGAGGAAGACAGCAGAAGGAGAAATATATGCTGATCCGGGAACAACTCGAAGAGCGTGAGAAGGAAATTCTTGCCCCGTGGGCGGCTTTTTCCGTAAATTCGAAAGGAAGAGAAAGGGAGGAGGCGCAGGATGACCTGCGGCCTGTTTTTCAGAGGGACCGCGACAGGATTCTGCACAGCAAATCTTTCCGACGCCTCAAAGATAAAACGCAGGTATTCATCATGCCGGACGGCGATCACTACCGGACAAGAATGACGCATACGCTGGAAGTATCGCAGAACGCCAGAACGATCGCGAAGGCGCTGCGGCTCAACGAGGACCTGACCGAGGCAATCGCTCTTGGGCATGACCTCGGGCATACACCGTTCGGACACGCGGGCGAACGGGTATTGAACCGTCTGTGCAGTGAGGGCTTCAACCATGCCGTGCAGAGTGTGCGGGTTGTGGAAATCCTTGAAAAAGACGGAAAGGGTTTAAACCTGACCTGGGAGGTACGGGACGGCTTTCTGAATCACCAGACAGCCGGAAATCCGGCTACGCTCGAGGGAAGGATTGTGCGGTATTCCGATAAGATTGCCTATTTCCACCACGATATGGACGACGCGATCCGGGGCGGGATATTAACGGAAGCAGATGTGCCGGAAGAAATCGCAAGTGTTCTCGGTCATACGAAGGAAGAACGGCTGGATACATTTGTGCATGATATTATCGCGACCAGCATGGGAAGGCCGGTCGTCGAGATGTCGCCTGCGGTCGCGAAGGCGTTTTCGGATTTCCGCAAGTTCCTGTTTGAGAGTGTGTACACCAACCCAAAAGCCAAGGGCGAAGAGAAAAAGGCAATGGGCGTCGTGGAGACGCTGTACCAGCACTATCTGGCAAATATAGACGAGCTGCCGCCGTATCTGCAGAAGAGGCGGGAAATGGGAGATTCAAATGAGCGGGTCGTCTGCGACTATATCAGTTCGATGACGGACCGGTTCGCAATCGCGCGGTATGAAGATATCTATATTCCGCGGTGCTGGCAGTAAATGAGAGATTACGGGAGGAAGTTACAGTAAGGATGTATTATCCTCAGGAAATCATAGATCAGGTAATCGCCGCGAACGACATTGTATCTGTGATCGGCGAACATGTACATATGAAACGTTCGGGCTCGGGCTATATGGGCCTGTGTCCGTTCCACAATGAGAAGTCGCCGTCGTTTTCGGTATCGCCGGGGAAGCAGGTTTATCATTGTTTTGGCTGCGGCGAAAGCGGAAATGTGGTTACATTCGTAATGAAATACGAAAATGCCACATTTCAGGAAGCATTGAAAATCCTTGCGGACCGGGCGGGCATCAAGCTCCCCGAAGCACAGTACAGCGAAGAATCGAAGAAGAAAAACGAGCAGCGGGACAGGCTTTTTGCAATCAATAAAGACGCGGCAACCTACTATTTCCGGCTGCTGCGTTCTCCACGCGGAAGACGCGGAATGGACTATTTCAGACAAAGGCAGCTTTCCGATGAAACTCTGAACCGGTTCGGACTTGGTTTCGCGGACGGCGCGGACTCCGATCTGGTCGCGTACCTTCGAAAGCGCGGATACGCGGACGAAGATATTCTGTTGTCGGGCGTTGCCGCCTTTGACGAAAAGAGAGGGCTCCATGACAAGTTCTGGAACAGAGTCATGTATCCGATTATGGATGTCACGAACCGCGTGATCGGTTTTGGCGGACGGGTCATGGGAGACGGCAAACCGAAGTACCTGAATTCTCCGGAAACGCCGATTTTCGATAAATCGCACAACCTTTACGGCCTGAATCTGGCAAAACGAAGCCGGTGCGGATACTTTATCCTCTGCGAAGGCTACATGGATGTCATCGCGATGCATCAGGCCGGATTTTCACAGGCGGTCGCTTCCCTCGGAACTTCCTTTACCGAAGGACAGGCGCAGATTTTAAAGCGCTATGTTCCGACAGTGCTGCTTTCCTACGACAGTGACGGTGCCGGTGTCAAGGCCGCGATGCGGAACATCGGTATTCTGCACAGCGCTGGACTCACCGGCAAGGTCGTCGACCTTCGTCCGTACAAAGACCCGGACGAGTTCATGAAAGGCGCGGGCAAGGAGGAATTTCAGAAACGCCTCGACAATGCCGAGAACAGTTTCCTGTATCAGATCCGGCAGGTGCAGACAAACTATGACCTGTCGGACCCGGCCGCGCAGACCAGGTTTTATCATGAAATCGCGAGAAGACTCTGCGAATTCGACGACGAGATCGAGCGCGAAAACTATACGAAGAAGATGGCGGATCTATATTTTATTCCGCTGGAAACACTGAGAAGAGAAGTGGCGTCCTATCAGATGGCAGGCGGCGCGCAGACTTTACAGACAAGGCAGCTGCAGCGGCAAAAGCCAGTGAATCTGACGGAGGGAAAGCGGCGCGGGAAGCTCGAAGAGGCAAAACGCAGGAACGAGCGGCTGCTTCTGACCTGGATTTCCGACGACTCGGCCGTCTATCTGCAGCTTCGCCCGTACCTTCGGGCGGAAGATTTCGCCGAGGGCGTTTACAGAACAGCCGCCGGAAGGTATTTTGAGATACTGGACAAGCGGTACGGAGACGCTCTGCAGGTAGAGGCGGGTACTCTGCCGGAAGGCAGCGCTTCGCCGGCGGCGGCCGTGGCTTGTTTTGACAGCGAAGAGGAGCAGAAAGAAGCGGCGCAGCTCTTCGAGACCAGAATGGACGGAGTGCAGACGAAAGAAGAGCGGGAAAAGGCGCTCAAGGACGTCATTCTGTCCGTCAAGAGGAACGCACTCGAACAGAGCATGCTTTCGCTGCAGGGAAATCCAAACGCGCTGCAGACCATTGTGAAACTCAAAAAGCAGATTGCCGATCTCGAAAAACTGGAGATCCGGATCACACAATAAAGAAAGGGATCAATATGCCTACAAGAAAGAAAACGACAGCGGTAGAAGACAAAACAGCAAAGGGAAAGAAAGCGGATCAGATGACATCCGAGGAGAAACAGACGCAGTTCCGGGAAAAGCTCGCGTACGTTTTAAAGCTCGCGAAGAAAAACGACAATATGATCGATCAGAAAGACATCGACGCGGCTTTCGCAGAGTGTTCTCTGAGCGACGACGATATGGACAGCGTAACGAATTTCCTCGAGCAGCAGGGAATTCAGATCAATGCGGAGGGTGCGGATGATGATGAATCGGCCGACCTTCTGAACGACGATGACAATGATGACGCCACGGCAAGCGAGCTGGCCGCGATTGAGCAGAGCGAGCGCGAAGAGGCGGAATCGGAGCAGAACGGCCTTTCCGACGGGAGCGACGTTATCAATATCGAGGATCCGGTCCGCATGTATCTGAAAGAGATCGGCAAAGTGCAGCTTCTGTCCGCGGAGGAAGAAATCCGGATCGCGAAGGCGATGGAACGCGGCCAGATCGCGCAGAGGATTCTTGCTCTGGACGAGATGAAAGCGCTGCCGGAAAATGACAGGGCATTCAAGGTCACCGCGGAAATGGCGGAAAGCTGCATTCAGAAGCACAAGAAAGGACAGACGGGAGAGACGGGCGAAGAAGAACCCGAAATCGAAGAGGAGGCGGATGAGGCGGCCGAGCGCGAGGAAGAGCAGGAAGACGAAAACGAGCCTGCTACCTTCCGCCGCAAAACCGTTGACGACGCGCAGGAAGTGGATGAACTGGTCAAGTTCTTCACCGGCATGACCAAGAGTTCGCTGAACGATGTGATCTATGACGGCGAAGAGGCCAAGGACAAGCTGGTCGAAGCGAACCTGCGTCTGGTTGTCAGTATTGCCAAACGCTACGTTGGCAGAGGAATGCTGTTCCTTGACCTGATTCAGGAAGGGAATCTGGGCCTGATCAAGGCTGTGGAGAAATTTGATTTCCGAAAAGGCTTTAAGTTCTCGACTTATGCGACATGGTGGATCCGTCAGGCGATCACAAGAGCGATCGCCGACCAGGCGAGAACAATTCGTATTCCGGTACACATGGTCGAGACGATCAACAAGCTGATCCGCGTTTCAAGGCAGCTTCTGCAGGAGCTTGGCAGAGAACCCTCGCCCGAGGAAATTGCGGAGAAGATGCAGATTCCGGTAGAGCGTGTGCGTGAGATTATCAAGATTTCCCAGGAGCCGGTTTCTCTCGAAACTCCGATCGGCGAAGAGGAAGACTCTCACCTAGGCGATTTCATTCAGGATGAAAATGTTCCGGTGCCGGCTGACGCGGCGGCATACACGATGCTCAAGGAACAGCTCAAGGAAGTGCTCGGAACACTGACTGTCCGTGAGCAGAAAGTGCTGCGCCTGCGCTTCGGACTCGATGACGGCAGGGCAAGAACGCTGGAGGAAGTCGGCAGAGAGTTCAATGTAACGCGTGAGCGTATCCGCCAGATTGAAGCCAAAGCGCTCCGCAAGCTCCGCCATCCGAGCCGTTCCAGAAAGCTCAAGGATTATCTGGACTAAGGAGCAGTATGATCAATCTGTCGAAAAGACTGCAGACCATAGCGGATCTTGTAACGCCCGGCAGCAGAATCTGCGATGTTGGCTGCGATCATGCATATCTGGACATCCGGCTGCTGCAGCAGGAGACGATTCCTTCGGCGCTCGCGATGGATGTCGCGCCCGGGCCGCTCTCTATCGCGCAGCAGAACCTTATGCTGACCGGGCTTTCGGACCGCTGTGAAACACGGCTTTCGGACGGCCTTGCAGGCTACAAAAAGGGCGAGGCGGGAACGCTTGTGATCGCCGGAATGGGCGGGCGGCTCATGGCTTCCATTCTGAGCGCTGATCCGGACAAAACAGAGAGCTTCCGGGAACTGATCCTCTCGCCGCAGTCCGAGCCGTGGCTGGTTCGCGGCTGTCTTTCGCTGTCCGGTATCGGGATCACACAGGAGAAGTGCGTGGAAGAAGACGGCAAGTATTACTGCGTTATGAAAGCCGTTCCGGGAGCACCATGCGAACGCCCTGACTGGGGCGCGGTGCTTCAGCGGATAGACGAAATGTCGGACGAAGAACTGTCGCAGGCAGGTGTGGAGCGCGGCAGTATCTGCAGAATTCTTTCCAGTGAACCGTTCCGCGCCGGAGTGGAAGCGGAATACGGGCCGTGCCTTATTAAAAACGCGGATCCCTGCCTGAAAAAGCAGCTGCTCGGAGCACTGAAAAGCCGCATTTCAGTATATAATAAACTGTGTGAGCAGACAGATCCCGGCGTGGCGGCGAAGGCAAGAATGCAGGTGCTCCGCGGGGAAATCGGAAGGATGCAGGCGCTCGCGTTTGCGCTGTGTTACGCGATCTGATGTTACGATGCGGCTGCGTGTTGCTATCAGGAGTTTTTACTATGCGATTATCTGAAATTATGAAGCAGCTGGAGGAGTTCTGCCCGGCATCGTTCGCGCAGGACTGGGATAATGTCGGCCTGCAGGCAGGCCGTGCGGACAAGGAAGTAAAGAGAGTCCTTATAGCGCTCGACTGCACGAGCGAGATTGTCGACGAGGCAGTGCGGTGCGGTGCGGATCTTGTTTTGACGCATCATCCGCTTCTGTTTAACGGCATCCAGCATGTGACTGATCAGGATTTTGTCGGCAGGCGGATCGTGCGGCTGCTGCAAAATGATATATCTCTGTATTCGATGCACACGAATTTCGATGTCATGGGCATGGCAGGTGAGGCGGCGGAGAAGCTGCGGCTTCTGCATCCCGATGTTCTCGAGGTCACATATGAAGATTCGATCTCGCGGGAAGGCCTCGGGCGGATCGGCGAGCTGCCCGAGCACATGACACTGGAGGAGACGGCGCAGCTTGTGAAAGAGGTGTTCCGCATACCGGGTGTCCGCTGTTACGGGGATCCGCAGCAGGCGATTGTCACGGTCGCTGTCATGCCGGGTTCCGGCAAAGACGAGCTGGATCTTGCCGCAGAGAAAGGCGCGGATGTGATGATTACGGGGGATGTCTCTCATCACGCGGGGCTTGACGCTTTGGAAAAGGGAATCGCGGTTATCGATGCCGGACACTACGGCGTTGAAAAACTGTTCATTCCATATATGAAGGATTATCTGGAGCGGGAGATGCCGGAGCTTTCGGTCGTCTGCGCGAAGGAGAAGGAGCCGTTTTTCGAAGTATAGGGAGGTCTCTCATGCCGGAAATTTTTGTGAACGGGGAACACATTAACTGCGACAAAGGGACATCATTCGAGACAATCGCGAAGATGTACCGGGATAAGTATGCCGCGCCGATTGCCCTCTGCCTTTTTAACGGCAAGATGCGCGAGCTTTCGAAGCGGGTCGATAAGGACGGAATTCTGACCTTCATCACGACGGCTTCGCCGGCAGGACACGCGGCTTATGCGCGGACAGCGATCATGATGCTCGTCAAGGCGGTCAAGGACGCGGCGGGCATGGATGTCAAAGTCGAGTTTACGCTCGGCAAGGCCTATTACTGCACTCTTCTGGGCGACATCAAGGTAAACGATGCGCTGCTTCGTTCGCTGAATGAGAAGATGCGGGAAATGGCGGAAAAGAATCTGCCGATCGGCAAAAAGACTTATCCGATTGACGATGCGATGACGCTGTTTCACCAGAAAGGCATGGGCGACAAGGAGAAGCTGTTCCACTTCCGCAGAAGCTCCACAATCAACGTCTATTCGCTGGACGGCTTTTATGATTATTATTACGGATACATGCTGCCTTCGACCGGCTATGTCAATCTGTTCGAGGTCCTTTCGTACAAGGGCGGGATTCTTCTGAATCTTCCAGGGGAAGAGAGCCCGAACGAACTGACGCCGTTTGAAGAGGAGCCGAATCTTTACGAACAGCTGATGCTTTCGACGCAGTGGGGGGACCTCGTTGATATTTCCACGGTCGGCGACCTGAATGAAGCAGTCTGTGAAGGCAATATCAGCGATATGATTCTCGTGCAGGAAGCGCTGCAGGAGCGCAGAATCGGCGATATCGCGGAGGAAATCTACAACCGCCCGGATGTGAAGTTTGTCCTTGTGGCGGGGCCGTCTTCTTCCGGCAAAACAACATTTGCCCACCGGCTCTCGATTCAGCTGCGTTCGTTCGGGCTGCGGCCGCATATCATCAGCATGGACAACTGGTTTGTCAACAGGGAGAAGACGCCGGTCGATATTGACGGCAATTATGATTTTGACTGCATTGAAGCAGTGGATACCGAACTGTTTAACGAGGATATGGCGGCGCTTCTTGCAGGAGAGGAGGTTGATCTTCCGACCTTCGATTTCAAGAAGGGCAAACGCGTTTACAAAGGGCAGAAGCTGCGCATGGATGAAGACGACATTCTGGTCATTGAAGGCATTCACGGCCTGAATCCGATCTCGTCCAGAGAACTGCCGGACGAGAATAAGTTCAAGATCTATACGAGTGCTCTGACGAGTCTTAACATTGACGAGCACAACCGGATTTCCTCGGCGGACACACGGCTCTTGCGGCGCATTGTGCGTGATGCGAGAACCAGAGGCAATTCCGCACAGGAAACGATCGACGGCTGGAAAAAAGTCCGCGAAGGAGAAGAGAAGTACATTTTCCCGTTCCAGAACAACGTGGACGCGGTTTTCAATTCCGTACTGATTTACGAGCAGGCGGTGCTCAAGCAGTTTGCAGAGCCGCTCCTTTTCAACGTGCAGAAGGACGAGCCTTCCTATTATGAGGCCAAAAGGCTTCTGAAGTTCCTCGATTACTTCGTCGGAATTGATACGGCAGCTATTCCCGCGAATTCGATCTGCAGGGAGTTTGTAGGCGGCGGCTGTTTTCCTGTATAATTTCGATTTGTCATATCTAACAAGTTGTGTTAAATTAATTCACTGTAAGCAGAGCAGGCGATCGCGGCCACGGCTGCCACGGCAGCATCCGAAAGGAAGTGGGTGAGGAAAGTCCGGGCTTCACAGGGCATGGATACCGGTTAACGGCCGGCGGAGGTAACTCCCGGGAAAGCGCAGCAGAGAACAGACCGCTGCCGCGGAAGCGGCAGTAAGGGTGAAACGGCAGTGTAAGAGACTACCGCTTCTCCAGTAATGGGGAAGGCATTGCAAGCCCTATCCGAAGCAAGACCGAGCAGAGAACAGTTCACAGAAGCATCCGGCCCGGATGCGGACAGTTGTCCCTGTTTTCAGGTGGGTCGCTTGATGCTGGCGGCAACGTCAGTACTAGAAAGATGATCGTCCAACGACATAACCCGGCTTATCGCTCTGCTTACTTGTTTGTTACCGCGGCCGCCACGAAAGAGGCGGCTTTTCGTTTTGCTTTCCTGTGCGTCTACGCGCAGGAACTGCCGGAGACAGAATTTCATGAGTATATACAATCAGCCCATACGGAACAAGAAGCTTTTTACGGCCGTTATTGTCGCGGCGGTGCTCGTGATGTTTGTTCTCCGCGGAATTCTTTTACGGCAGGGCAAGGTCGGGACACCTTCCGCCCTCTCTCCGGATCAGATTCAGCAGGAGCTGCAGAAGACCGAAATCCTCGTGCGGACGGGCAGTGCGCAGGGGCACGGAACTGTTTTGCAGATGAACCGGCAGGACCGGAAAGATGTGTTCTATGTCGTAACGGCGGGCCATCTTCGCGGGGATGCAGGCGAAACGCTGCAGATTACAGACAGCACAGGAAACGCGTTTGCCGGCGATGTCCGCAGCGAAAATACGAAGAAGGATTTCCTGCTGGTGCGATGTGAAGGGAAGGCACCGGAGAGCGTCAGCTTCTCGGAAGATCTTTATTATCAGACGAAGCAGGGCGATACGGTCTATTATTTAAAGAGTGACGGCACGCTTGCCGCGGGTACGGTTTTATCCGCATCTGCGGATGTGGAAGGCATGGGCAGCGGCATGCTGGTCATTGCAGGAGACGCGGAGAACGGCATGTCCGGCGGCGGTGTCTACAACAGCGCCGGGTATTATCTTGGCATGATCTCCGCGGGCACAGACGAAGGAACCATTGCGTGCGTTCCGGGCAACGTTATTGTAGACGCGTTCCGGAAGGTCCGCTGACATTTTTCAAGAAAGGCAGATGATATTTCATGACAAAGGTAGACATTATTTCCGGTTTCCTCGGGGCCGGCAAAACAACACTGATCAAGAAGCTTTTAAAAGAAGCTCTTGCGGGAACCAAAGTTGTGCTGATCGAGAACGAATTCGGAGAAATCGGCATTGACGGCGGCTTTTTAAAGGAAGCCGGCATTCAGATCCGCGAGATGAACAGCGGCTGCATCTGCTGTTCGCTGGTCGGCGATTTCGAGACATCGCTCTCTCAGGTAATGGAGCAGTACGCGCCCGAGAGAATCCTGATTGAGCCCTCCGGCGTAGGCAAACTCGATGATGTCATGCGCGCGATTGACAACGCGGCAAAACATATACCGGATATGAAGCTGAACAGCGCCGTAACAGTTGTTGACGCCAAGAAAGCCAAAATGTACATCAAGAACTTCGGCGAGTTCTTTCTCAACCAGATCGAGAATGCCGGCACAATTATCCTGACACGCACGGATATCGCTTCGCAGGAGCAGATTGACGCAGCGGTTGATCTGATCCGTGAGCACAACAGCAAGGCGACAATTATCACTACGCCGCTCGCCCAGCTGGACGGCAGACAGATTCTCGAAACATTTGAAGGAAGAGAGGATCTGAACGCACAGATTCTCGCGGAAGTTCTTGCAAGTGAGGAAGCCTGCCATCATCACCATCATCATCACGACGGTGAGTCACACAAGATCGTCGATGAAGAGGGCAATGTTGTTTACAGAGCGCACCATGACCATGATGATGACGACCATGATCATGAGGAGCACGAGCATCACCACGACCACGATCATGAAGAGCATGAGCACCATCACGACCATGATCACGAGGAACATGAGCATGATCACGAGGAACATGAGCATCATCATGACCACGATGCGGATGATATCTTTGAAAGCTGGGGAATGGAGACGCCGAACAAGTATACGGCAGAAGAAGTTGAGAATATCCTGAAGAAGCTCGATGATAATAAGACCTATGGCATCGTCCTGCGCTCCAAGGGTATGCTGCCTTCCGCAAACGGCACATGGATTCATTTCGACTATGTCCCCGGCCAGCCGCAGGTACGTACCGGTGCGGCGGACGTTACCGGCAAGATCTGTGTGATCGGTTCGCAGCTGAATCAGGACGCGCTTGAAAAGCTCTGGAAGCGCAGATAAGACAGAAGGAGAAACTATGGCAGAAAGAATCCCAGTTTATGTGATCAACGGATTCCTTGAAAGCGGCAAAACATCATTCTTTGCATATACGATCGGACAGCCCTATTTCCAGTCCAAAGAGAGAACGCTTCTGATCCTCTGCGAGGAAGGTGAGGTAGAGTACAGTGAAAAGCTCCTGAAGCATACGCTTACAGATGTCGTTACCGTCGAGAAGCAGGAAGATCTTACGCCTGCGTTCATGATGGCGCTCAACGCCAAATACCACCCGGGCCGCGTCCTGATCGAATGGAACGGCATGTGGAATTACAGAGAATTCCATCTTCCGAGCGCATGGATGCTGGAGCAGCAGATTACCTGCATTGACGCTTCCACTTTCGGCGTTTATTATTCGAACCTCGCGATGCGGTCGCTGTTATTTGAGGAGCTCAAAGGCTCCGAGCTGGTCATGTTCAACCGCTGCGACGACATTGATGAAGAGACACTGATCAAATATAAGAGAAATGTCAAGGCGATCTGCCAGCAGGCGGATCTGATCTTCGAAGACAAAGACGGCGAGATTGACATGACAACCGAAGAGGATCTTCCGTTTGATATTAATGCCGACGTCATTGATCTTCGCAAGGGAATCGATTATGGCGTCTGGTATCTTGATGCGATGGAGCATCCGGAAAGGTATGACGGCAAAACAATCCGCTTCACCGGCATGGTCGCCCGACCGGATGATTTCCCGAAGGGATATTTTGTCCCCGGCAGGATGGCGATGACCTGCTGCGCGCAGGATATGCAGTTTCTGGGGTATGCGTGCGCATATGATCAGGAGAAGATTGACGCGATCAGGGAAAAGAGCTGGGTGGAAATCACGGCGGATGTCAGATTCGAGGATTTCAAGGAATATGAGGGAAAGGGCATTGTTCTTCATGCAAAGAGCGCAGCTCTGACCAAAGAACCGGAAGACGCGGTTGTCAATTTCGCCGGATGATCCGGTGGTTTAAGCCGCAGGCAGCGTTGCCTGCGGCTTTTTAACTTAAAAACAGCCCTGCAGAGAGATTCAAACCACTCTGCAGGGCTGTTTCATCAATCGATTGAATTTATAAAATGCGGACGAACTCAGTCCATCTTAGCAACGGAAGAAGCGAGCTTCGAAACCTTGTTGGCAGCAGTATTCTTGTGAAGAACACCCTTTGTCGCAGCCTTGTCGATGGTAGCTTCCGCCTTCTTGAGGGCATCCTGCGCTGCAGCCTTGTCTCCGCTCTCAACAGCAGTGCGAACGTTCTTGATTACGGACTTAACGCCGGTCTTGACAGCCTTGTTCGCCTCGGCCTTCTTATTGCTGGTGAGAATTCTCTTCTTGGCAGATTTGATGTTTGCCATGTAAAATACCTCCATATAAAACACGCGTGATTGGATTTTATGTTATATCCGGATGTACTCCGCGATATCAGCCGCGATGTGCCATTGATCCGGACACGGACGTTCTTTGACACATACACCAAGATAATAACCATCTGCGGTGATAATGTCAAATACTTTATATTAATTCTTGCAGAAAACCGAAATCTGTGGTATATAATTATCCATATGCGGAGACTACTGCGCCTTCGCGATTATATGAATTTAAAGGATACTGATATGGGTACTGTTCGTTTAATCTTAACCATTGTTCTGATTATCATCAGCGTCGTTCTGACTGCCATCGTCCTGATGCAGGAGGGCAAGTCTCAGGGACTCGGCGCAATTGCGGGCGCCGCAGAGACGTACTGGGGCAAGAACAAAGGCCGTTCCATGGAGGGAAGGCTTGTTAAGCTTACAACGATTCTCTGCATAGTTTTCTTCGTTCTGTGTACGCTTCTGGATATGAAGGTGCTCTGATCAGAGCGGAACGGATGGAATGATTACGGATTCGCAGGCGCCCCATGTAAGGGGCGCTTTTTTTGTACTCCGGCAGCGGCCGCGGGTGGCGCGCAGCAGAACGTGCCATTTAGAAAGAAGGAAAATTGAAACAAAAGAATGAAACATATATGGAAGGTGTTTTTACTTCCACTACAAAGGGCTTCGGCTTTGTTACAGCGGAAGGCCTGCCGCAGGATCTGTATGTTCCCGCAGAGTTTACAGGAGGCGCGTTCTACGGTGACAAGGTTCTGGTAAAACTGCTTCCGACCTTCAGCGGGAATATTATACCCGCAGGCAGGGACGGCCGAAGGCAGGAGGCGGAAGTTGTAAGGATTCTGGAAAGAGGCATCAAACGCCTGACAGGAACCTTCAGCCGCGTGAACCATCAGGCGCTGGTCACACCGGACAACCATAAAATCAGCCGGCAGATTCTGATCCGTCCAGAGGATACCATGCGGGCCGTGAACGGCCACAAGGTGGTTGTTGAAATGACCGATTACGGCTTCGGGAAACGTCCTCCGGAGGGAAAAATCGTTGAAATTCTGGGGCACATGGATGACCCGGGCGTGGATATACTTTCCATTATCCGCGCGTACAATCTGCCCGGTGAATTTCCGGAAGAAGCCATGGAAGAAGCGCGGCGGCTGCCGCAGGAGCTGACCGGTGTTTTGCCATCGCGAAACGAGGACGATCCGGCGCCCGGACGACGTGAAGACCTTCGAGGGCAGATTGTTGTAACGATCGACGGTCCGGACACGAAGGATATTGATGACGCGATCTCCGTAGAAAAGGACGGGGACAATTATATTCTGGGTGTTCACATCGCGGATGTCTCCGAGTATGTCCACGAGAACTCCGCACTCGATCAGGAAGCGCTGCGCCGCGCGACCAGCATCTATCTGGTTGACCGTGTGATACCGATGCTGCCACATGAGCTTTCAAACGGTATCTGCTCTCTGAATCCGGGGGAAGACCGGCTGGCACTCAGCTGCATTATGACCATCGATCACGAAGGGAAACTTCTGGACAGCAGGATCACGGAATCGCTGATCCGCTCCAGAGCAAAACTCAGCTACCCCGGTGTCATGAAGCTTCTGGAAGACGGCGACACATCTGAAATTACGCAGCAGCTCGGGCAGCAGGGCATCCGTCGCGGTATGATTACGAGAACACGTGAGATTGTCCGGATGCTGCGCAGAGCGAAGCGGCTGGCTTCTGTTTTGCACAAACAAAGACGGGCACGCGGGTCCATCGACTTTGATTTCGCGGAGAGTGAAGTTCATCTCGATGAAAAGGGAAGACCTGTGGATATTGCTGCGCACGAAAGAAACGCGGCTACGGAAATGATTGAAGATTTCATGCTGATGGCGAATGAAACGGTTGCTTCGACGTTTTACTGGCTGGATGTGCCGTTTGTCTACAGAACGCATGAAAAACCGCCGGAGGAGAAGCTGCGGCAGCTTCGGATGTTCATCCGCGGTTACGGCTATTCGCTCAAGGGATCTGCTTCGGACATTCATCCGCGGGAAATCAGCAGGCTCCTTTCAAAGCTTTCCGGCACGAAAGAGGAAGCGATGATCAGCAGGATGACGCTGCGCAGCATGTCCCGCGCGGAATACACGACGACTTGCAGCGGTCACTTCGGTCTGGCACTTTCGTATTATTGCCACTTTACATCGCCAATCCGCCGGTATCCGGATCTGCAGATTCACAGGATCATCAAGGAATATCTGCACGGGAAGCTTTCAGACAAACGCCGCAGCCATTACGCACAGCTTCTGCCGGATGTCTGCAGGCAGTCCTCGCTGCGTGAGAGGCTTGCGGATGAGGCGGAGCGGGAGAGTATCAAGCAGAAGATTGCCGAATACATGAAAGAGCATCTGGGAGAAGAGTTTGAAGGTGTTATTTCCTCTGTCACGGGCTGGGGCCTTTATGTGGAACTGCCAAATACCGTGGAGGGACTTGTGCCTGTCAGTTCCCTTCGGGATGATTACTATATTTTTAATCCGGAACAGTATATACTGACGGGAGAACATACGCACCGGACGTTCGAGCTCGGACAAAAGGTGAGCGTTATCGCAAGCGGCGCGGACATTATTATGCGGACAGTCGATTTCCGGCTTGCCGGAAAGGACGAGAGCAGGGATAAGGCTCCGCGTAAAGATGGGAGAAAGTCTGAACATGGCAGACGCAAACATAAAGCTGGTCGCAAATAATAAAAAGGCGTACCACGATTATTTCATAGAACAGAAATACGAATGCGGTATTGAGCTGTACGGAACCGAGATCAAATCGATCCGGCTCGGCAAATGCAGTGTCAAGGAAGCGTATGTGGACATCGAGAACGGAGAGGCCTTTGTCGACGGGATGAACATCAGCCCGTATGAAAAGGGCAATATCTTCAATCGCGATCCGCTGCGCAGACGCAAGCTCCTGCTGCACAAAAAGGAAATTCTGCAGCTTGCGTCCGCGGTTTCGGCAAAGGGGTATACGATTGTGCCGCTGTCCGTTTATCTGAAAAACGGTAAATGTAAGATCGAAATCGGACTTGCGCGGGGCAAACATCTGTATGACAAGCGTGAGTCGATCCGGAAGAATGACCTGCGGCGGGAGAACGAGCGGGACTTCAAGAACGAGTACAAGGGTTGATTTTGCGGCGCAATCTGCTAGAATGTATCTGACGGAAACGTATGTTTTCGTTTCACTTACGGGTTAGTAAAGGTTTCGACAGGGATCCTGCAGGTGGAGAAGCTATCCGAAGCCGATCGTCAAACGGCAAACTTAAATATAAACGCTAATAACAATAAGTTAGCTCTGGCTGCCTGATCGCAGTCAGCGTCGCCCGGATATCACCTGCGGCTTCCGGATACGGCGCCAATCACGCAGGAAACGACACGGGTCCTGTCTCAGATCCGCGGGCGTATTCGAGGCTACTGATTCTGCCGGATCGCTGATCGTCCGGCTTTTGAGGGAATGGTCTTAGGACACAACGCTCAGCTATGATAGTAGAAGTACATTGAATGGGTTTTTGGACACGGGTTCGATTCCCGTCTAATCCAGAAATTGTAATGTCTCCGCAGAAGACGTTACCTGCGCAGAGCTCATCCGAACGAAGTTCGGATTCTCGTGGCTCTGCTCCGTAGACGAGCCGTACACGAACACTCCGTGTACGGCTCTTTACGTTAAAGAAAGACGAGGCATTTTATGGACGCGGAATTCAGAGCAATTACTCCACAGCAGATAAACGAACTTGGAACTTACGAGATCGAAGAGCACCGGTATCTTTCCGATATCGGCTCCGACAGCTATGTCCTGCGGCACAGGAAGACCGGCGCGAGAGTTGCAATCCTGCCTAATGAGGACTCGAACAAGGTCTTCTATATCGGCTTCCGCACGCCGCCTGCCGATTCAACAGGAGTCGCGCATATCATTGAGCACACGGTTCTGTGCGGCTCGCGGGATTTCCCTGTCAAAGATCCGTTTATCGAAGTCGTGAAGGGCTCTTTGAATACGTTCCTGAACGCGATGACGTATCCCGACAAGACCGTATATCCGGTGGCATCCACCAATGAAAAAGATTTTGACAATCTGATGCATGTGTATCTGGATGCTGTTTTTCATCCGAATATCTACCGGGAGGAGAATATCTTCCGGCAGGAAGGATGGCATCTGGAGCCGGTACCGGATAAAGACGGTCATTACGACGCGGATAGTGAAATCACGGTCAACGGTGTCGTTTACAATGAAATGAAGGGTGTCATGTCCTCGCCGGAAGATGTACTCTCGGACAAGGTACTGGCATCCCTCTATCCGCATACGACGTATGCGATCGTTTCGGGCGGAGACCCGAAACACATTCCGGAACTTACCTACGCGCAATATCTGGACTTTCACAGAAGGTATTATCATCCTTCGAACAGCTACATCTATCTGTACGGTGACATGGACATGAAGGAGAGGCTCCGTTATCTGGATGAAGCTTACCTTTCGCAGTATGAACAGCTGGATGTTTCTTCTGCAGTAGTGCCGGAGCCTCCGTTTACTTCGCCTGTCCGCGCGGAGTATCCGTATTCCATTCTGCCGGATGAGGACACAGCCGGCAAAACATATCTTTCGCTGAATTTCAGCCTTCCGACGAAAACGTCCGCGAAGGACAACCTCGGGATGAAAATTCTGGACTATGTACTCTGTGACAGCGAGGGCGCGCCATTAAAGGAAGCGTTGCGCAAAAGAGGAATCGGCCAGGATGTTATAAGCCTGTATGACGCCGGAATTCTGCAGCCTTATTATTCAATCTGCGCGCAGTACGCGGAGAAGGAGCAGCAGGAAGAATTCGAGAAGACGGTTTTTGATACATTCCGGGAGCTTGCGGATCGGGGAATCGACCGGAAAGCGCTGGCAGCCGGCATCAGTAATTATGAATTTCATTATCGCGAGGCGGATTTCGGCGCGTATCCGAAAGGACTGATTTACGGACTGGACGCGCTTGACACATGGCTGTATGACGACCGGAAGGTTTTTGACGGCTTAACGATCGGACCTTTATTTGACGAACTTCGCAAAGACGCGGAACGCGGCTGGTTCGAAGGGCTGATCCGCCGGTGTTTCCTGGACAATCCGCATAGAAGCAGCGTGATTCTGCAGCCGGTTCCGGGCCTGACCGAACAGAATGAGCAGCGCGAAAAGGAGAAAATGAAAGCGCTGCATGACAAGATGAGCGCGCAGGAAAGACAGAATCTCCTTTTGAAATACGAGGCGCTGCGGCGTTATCAGGAAACGCCTTCCACGAAAGAAGAACTGGCGACAATCCCCGTGCTTGAGAGAACGGATCTGGGCAGG
>OCTW011607332.1_pt1 | contig 18946 bp, 11 predicted proteins | sample 1539671 | NCBI WGS metagenome assembly OCTW01 (sample SAMN02144230, study PRJEB22623) | gut metagenome | biome: sheep rumen | host: Ovis aries | place: New Zealand
CCCGCCGTTTGGTGGACCCGGGTCTTGCGACCAGCCCATTGTTACATTCCTGTAACTCCTATATAATATATACCATAATATTATGCCAAAAACAATTATTATTTTCAAATGGAGATTAAATGCATTTTAAACTATTATTTTCGAATGATAATTTGAGCAGGGATAATTTCAATTCTCAATTGCAAACCTATGATCTGGATTTATCAAAAGAGCTATATAAACATAGACCGTCATAATAACCCCTCATACCATTTATCACAAAATAAAAACCAACCAATTACTCATCATAATGTTGACATTTTAGCGACGAAAAAATCGGGAAGCCTTATAAAATAAGACTTCCCGATACTTTTTAATTATAGAAGCTCGATTGTTCCTGGCGGTTTGGAGGTCAGATCCCACATGACTCTGTTTACGCCCTTGACCTCGTTGATGATCCTGTTCATACACTTCTGAAGTACATCGAAAGGTATCTCTGTACAGTCGGCGGTCATGAAGTCTGAGGTGCAGACTGCACGAAGCACAACGGCATAATCATATGTTCTGAAATCGCCCATAACACCTACTGAGCGCATATTTGAAAGTGCTGCGAAATACTGGTTCGGAGCAACCTTGATGTGGCCGCTCTTAACCGCAGCATCTACTTCTTCTCTGAAGATAGCGTCGGCATCCTGAACGATACGAACCTTATCACTGGTGATGTCGCCTACTATTCTTACACCAAGTCCCGGTCCCGGGAATGGCTGACGGAATACAAGATATTCAGGTATTCCAAGCTCAAGGCCGGCCTGTCTGACCTCATCCTTGAAAAGCATTCTGAGCGGCTCTACTATCTCCTTAAAATCAACATAGTCCGGAAGTCCGCCTACGTTATGATGTGATTTGATCACAGCTGATTTGCCGAGGCCTGACTCGATAACGTCCGGATAGATGGTTCCCTGTGCAAGGAAATCAACAGCTCCGATCTTCTTCGCTTCTTCCTCAAATACACGTATGAATTCTTCGCCGATGATCTTTCTCTTACGCTCCGGATCGTCCTCACCCGCAAGCTTCAGATAGAAACGCTCCTGCGCATTTACACGTATGAAGTTCAGGTCATAGCTGCCATTCGGTCCAAATACAGCCTCAACCTCATCACCTTCATCTTTACGAAGAAGACCATGGTCAACGAAGACACAGGTCAGCTGCTTGCCGACAGCCTTTGCCAGAAGTACTGCCGCAACAGAAGAATCAACTCCGCCCGAAAGCGCGCAGAGCACCTTGCCCTTGCCGATCTTCTTACGAAGTGCCTCAATAGTCGTATCCACAAACGAAGACATCTTCCAGTCTCCGCTGCATTTACAGATATTAAATACAAAATTCTGAAGTATTTCCTTGCCCTGCTCCGAATGCATAACCTCAGGATGGAACTGAACAGCGTAAAGCTGCTTCTCATCATTCTCCATACCTGCGACAGGGCAGTCATTGGTATGAGCAGTCGTATGGAAGCCCTCCGGAAGCTCAGCTATATAGTCCGTGTGGCTCATCCATGTATTTATCTCAGGTTTGATCCCTTCGAAGAGAAGTGAACTTGAGATGCTCACCTGACCGAGAACGCCATCCTCCTCTTCAATCGCATCGATGAAGGTTTCTGTCTTACCATATTCGCTTACAGGTGCAGTTGCGACCTTGCCGCCTGCAAGATATGCAATAAGCTGAGCACCATAGCAGATTCCGAGTATCGGAATTCCTGCCTCAAGGATCTCCTTCGTGTAGCTTGGTGAAGCCGGATCATAAACGCTGTTAGGACCGCCGGTAAATATGATTCCCTTTGGATTAAGCTTTTTGATCTCGTCAAGGGACATGGTGTACGGATGAACCTCCGCATAAACATTGCATTCCCTGACTCTTCTCGCTATAAGCTGGTTGTACTGTCCTCCGAAGTCAAGGACGATAATTAGTTCTTTTTCCATCTTGTACTGCTCCAAATCATAAAATATCTAAATCTTTTTGCTTTATTTATCCCAGATTGTAGGATCCGGTGTGAAGCCAAGCAGCTTGATAGCCTCCTGCAGCTGCTTATCCTTCTCAAGCGGAATGGTTACCATCTTCTTGACATCATCATCGAGGTCCACCTCAACATCCGGTTTGATACCGATTTTATGGATCTCAGTCATTGAAGGTGTATAATACTTAGCCATCGTGATCTTTATAGCCGAACCATCCTTAAGCGGAAGAATCGACTGAACGATTCCTTTACCGAAGGTGGTGGTACCAACTATCTTAGCCTTGCCGTAATCTCTCATACAGCTTGTAAATACCTCTGATGCACTGGCACTGTATTCATTTACCAATAGAACGATCGGAAGATCTACCGAATGATGATCGCTGCAGCTGTATTTATCAATTGTCTTGTCGTTCTTATCCTTTGTATAAAGAATATCGCCCGCTTTATCGGCTCCTTCTACCATCGCATTGTCATCTATGATATAATCGCACATCTTGACTACCGATGAAAGAAGTCCTCCCGGATTGCCTCTGAGATCAATGATCAGGGCTGTTGCACCCTGTGCTGTAAGAGTATCGATAGCTTCAATAAACTGATCAGGTGTATTTTCGATAAACTGATCAACCTGGATATAACCAAGGGTATCCTGACCCATCTCATAGGAAACAGTTTTATTTTCTACAACCGCTCTGGTAATCTTTAACGCAATAGGATCCTTTTCGCCTTCACGCTTGACCTTTACGGTAACCTCTGTTCCTTCTTCACCTCTGATCATCTTGACAACATTCTCGAGTTCCATATCAGATGTGAGCTCAATATCATCAATCTTTATGATCTGATCTCCCGGCAACATTCCGGCTTTCTCTGCAGGTGTACCCTGAATAGGCCTGATAACACTTACAGCCTTGGTCTCGGCATCCTGCGTGACCATACAGCCGATACCGACGTAGGTTCCGCTGTCATCCTCCATCAGCTGCTGATATTCTTCTTTCGTGTAATATACGGAATACGGATCATCAAGTCCCTTCATGATACCGTCATAGTAAGACTCGGCTTCTTTCTCGGGATCCTCATCGAAATAGTAATAATATCTGATGTAATTCTCGATCTCTTTAGTCTTATCCTTGACTTCATCTGAATTAGGATCAAATCTGCCGTCATCAAGGGTGATCTCGCCTTTTTCCGTAGTATTTTTAGTATCACTGACTTTCTCACTGTTACCACAGCCACTGAGCGAAGCAATTCCCATGATCATTATGAGTGATGCTGCTCCAAGTTTAAATTTTTTTCTTCTCATTTACCTCATCCTCTATTCTATCGATTCATTTTGATATTCCAATCAAAGATAATCAATACCAAGCCCTGTCGTTTCATACCGGTTTACTCATAAAACTGCAGTGGATCCACATAATCTCCGTTAACTCTTACTCCGAAATGGAGATGTGGACCTGTAGAAACTCCTGTATTTCCGGAAAATGCTATAACCTGTCCCTGCTCAACCTTTTCGCCGACCGTAACGGAATATGCTGAAAGGTGATGATATACAGTAAATACGCCGTCACCATGATCGATCATGACAGTTATGCCGCCGCTTCCCATATATCCTGTATAGCTGACTGTACCCGCTGCAGCCGCAATAACGTGACTGCCTGAATCACATGCTATATCAATGCCTCTGTGATAGGTACTTGCGCCCGCTGTAGGTGCATTTCTTCCTCCGAAGTATGAAGTGATATAGGTACTTGTCGGCATAGGCCATGCAAATCCGCCCTTACCGATTATTGACGGAATGATCACCTTGCCATCTATACCGACGTACACACCTCCGGTCGCTGCAGCCTCAAGCTGTGCGATCTTCTTGTCCAGATCATCATACATCTTCTCGATGTCTTCCTTCTGTTCCTTCAGAGGATCGATAACGCTGTCATAACTTTCAATCTGTCCCTTTTTTGCTGCATAAAGCATCTGGACAGCCTCGTATTCATCACTATATTCCTGATCAATGGTCGTCACAGCAGAGTATACCATATTCTGAAGGAACTGCTTCTGAGCGAGCTTGTCCCTCTTTGCGATGAATTCATTCATCCTCACCTGGTCGTATTCCCTGATCTGATTCATGTATTCTGTCCTGTTAAGTATCTCAACAAGATTTACCGATGTCAGGACAGCATCAACGATGGAATAGTGACCACCTTCGTAAGCCGCACGTATGTGCTCCTTCATCTGATCATAAACAGCATCTATATCCTTCTGAGCGTCCTCGAGCTGCTTTTCGGTATCCTTCATATAGTCTTCAACACGCTGCTTTTCTTCCGCAAGTGCGGCAAGATTCTGCTCGTATTCGACCATAATCTTATCAAACTCCTCGATCTGTTCAAGGAAAGACTTCTTACTAGTCTCAAAGATCTTGATAAGCTCCTGAGCATCCTCAATATCCTGCTTATACTCCTGCTGCTTATCCTGGATTCTCTTGATCTCCTCTGTATCAATCGGGATAACAACCTTCTCGGTGGTCGCCTCAGTGCTTCCGGCTTCACTGCCTTTCTGTTCAGTTGTAGACTTATCTGTGCTGTTTTCTGTGCTCTTATCAGTTGACTGCTCAGTAGTCTCTGGCTTCTCGGTAGTCTCTGTAGTCTCTGTTATATTCGTAGCCTCTGTCCGATCCGTCGGCTGCTCGGTAGTCTTGCCTGCATCCGTCGGAGTCGCATCTGCTAAAACAGTTTCGCCACCGTCGGAAGAAATATTACCGACAGCGGCGTTATTGATATATGTTCCTGCCAGTACGGTCATACCGATAAGAAACGCGGAAATACAGATTTTCACTAAGTATTTTCTCACTTAGCTTCCTCCTGTTTTTAAACCTTAAGATGTCTTTTTGTTGTAAATAAACTGCCCAGGAAACCGATTCCCACACCGATAGCCAGTGTTACCGGAATAAGGAACTTAAAGATATCTCCTATAGCAACAAACTCAAAGAGCTTTGTTACCAGACTCAGTCTTCCTACAACGTAATTAAGTACTGCATCATATGCATAATATACAAGTACCAGAGGGATAGCAGAACCGATAAGTCCGATCACAACACCCTCTACTATGAACGGCGCTCTTACGAAGAAGTTCGTAGCACCGATAAGCTTCATGATCTTGATCTCTTCCTTACGAACCGTGATACCTATTGTTACGGTATTACTGATAAGGAATATGGATACAAGAAGAAGTATCAGGATGATACCCATAGAAGCATATCCGACAAAAAGATTGAGTGAAGAAATGGTATCCGCCGTAAACTGTGAGCTCTTAACCTTTCTTACACCTGTGAGTCCCTCCAGGAATCGTACAAATTCAGCCTGCTTGCTGACGTCCTTAAGAGTTATCGAGAAGGAAGCCGATTTTGCCAGCGGATTGTCATCACCGAAGGCTGCTCTTGCTTCTTCCGGATTATCATAGGTATCATTTGAATATTTGATCCACGCTTCTTCAGCGGAAATATAATCAAAGGTATCTACCTCTTCTCTCGTCCTTATCTGGGCACTCAGAAGTTCAATATCAGCATCCTCTTCAAAGAAAACAGATATCGAGATTGAATTCTCAAGGCTTCTCATAGCCGATCTGAAATTAACTACTACAACATAAAATATACCGAACAGGAACAGACATGATACGATAGTTCCTATCGACGCAAGGGAGAATAGAAGATTTCTTCTGATATTTTTTATACCCTGTCTGAAACTGTACCAAAGCGAACTAATCCTCATCTATATATCCACCCTTTTCAACATCGCTGATAACGACGCCTTTCTTCAGAGTAATAACCCTCTTCTTCATGGCATTTACTATCTCCTTGTTGTGAGTAACGACAACAACCGTCGTTCCCTTGGCATTGATATCCTCAAGAAGATTCATGATCTCCCACGAATTCTTTGGGTCAAGGTTACCGGTAGGCTCATCCGCAAGGATGATATCCGGCTTATTTACAAGCGCTCTGGCTATGGCAACTCTCTGCTGCTCACCACCCGAAAGCTCTCTCGGGTATGCCTTATATCTGTCAGCAAGACCTACGATCGTAAGCATCGCAGGAACCTGTCTTCTGATGTATCTTGAAGGTGTTTCTATAACTCGCTGCGCAAATGCAACGTTCTCATAAACCGTCCTGTCCTTAAGAAGTCTGAAGTTCTGAAATACAACACCGATCTTTCTTCTGACCTTTGGTATCTGCCTTCTCCTTATCTTGTTATAATTGTAGCCTGCAACCTCGATCTTGCCTCTTGTAGGTGTCAGTTCCTTCAGAAGCAGTTCGATAAAGGTTGTCTTGCCGGATCCGCTGGATCCAACAACGAAGACAAATTCTCCCTTGTCGATGTTGATGTTAACATCCTTAAGGGCTACCGTTCCGGTAGGGTATTTCATCGTTACGTTTTCCATTGTAATCATAGTGATTATAATTCCTTCCGATTATCAATACTTTCGAATATCCACAGAAATCTATACCTCTTCTATCGTGGAAAAATACGCTTCAGAGGCATACATCCCTGTGGATACTCTTATACTTTTATTTAGAAATCCATGCTCTCCATGTATTTCATATACTTTACAACCATAAGAGCGATCTTGAAGGTGATCGCATCCTCGAAGACTCTCAGGTCGAGTCCTGTTGATTTCTGAATCTTGTCCAGTCTGTAAACGAGGGTATTTCTGTGGATGTAAAGCTGTCTTGAGGTCTCTGATACGTTCAGGCTGTTCTCGAAGAACTTATTGATCGTAGTAAGAGTTTCCTCATCGAACTCATCCGGTGACTTTGTGTCAAATATCTCCTTGATGAACATCCTGCAGAGAGGAATAGGAAGCTGATAAATAAGTCTTCCGATTCCGAGGCTGTCATAGGCGATGATATTCTTGTCACTGTAGAAGATCTTGCCAACATCAAGAGCCATCTTAGCTTCCTTGTAAGACCTTGAAACTTCCTTGATCTCATTGACGATGGTTCCGTATGCCACATGAACCGAGATCATAGCCTCAGTGCTGAGCATATCAACTATAACCTTTGCTATCTTGGTCATGTCATCATAAGACTCGCTTGGCTTAAGCTCCTTAACGAGTATTATATTTTTCTCATCAACAGCAGTGATGAAATCCTTTGACTTGCTTGCGAAGAGATTTCTTACTGTCTCAAGCGCATTATTGTCCTTGTCACTCTTGGTCTCAATGATAAATACGATTCTTCTGACATCCGTATCAATGTGAAGCTTCTTAGCCTTGTTATAGATATCAACAAGAAGGAGGTTGTCAAGAAGGAGGTTCTTAATGAAGTTGTCCTTATCAAATCTCTCCTTATATGCAACAAGCAGGCTCTGAATCTGGAAGGATGCCATCTTACCTACCATGTAGGTACTGTCATCATCACCCTTTGCCATAATAATATATTCAAGCTGCTTATCATCATTCACCTTGAAAAACTGGTATCCGAGAAGCGCCTGGCTCTCAGCAGGTGATTCAGCAAACGCTGTAACTGCTTCCTCATAGCCTTCAAAGCTTCCGTCCATTGTTTTCGCAAGAGGTCTGCCCTCCGTATCCATCACGATAAGATCTGTTTTCGTGATATTTCTTATCCCCTCAAGAGTGTCCTGAAGAATCTGATTTGATATCATATTACACCTCACTTTTGCTACTTTATATTTTTTTCCCGTTATACCTTCTAAAAAACGCAACCGCAGAACCCGCCAGCTTCGCTGTTGGCTGTCCCTGCTCAGTACTGCAGTCGCTCACTAGGCTATTGTAACAGAAAACTCAAACAAAAAAAAGGGAAAATGCATATTTTCACGCATTTTCCCTTAAAAATTCATTGAATTTTAATACTTTTGTACTAATTAGCTATAATTGTCTCTGATTCCTTCTCGAAGATGTGAATCTTAGAAAGATCAAATGCAAACTGTACTGTATCACCAGGTCTAGCTGTTGTACGAGCATTAACTCTGGCTGTGATATCGAACTGGTCGATTGTGAAGTACAGATATACTTCAGCACCGAGCATTTCGTAAATATTGATTCTAGCGTCAATAACTGACTCTGGTGAAGACTCGATGAAGAGCTGCTCATCATGAATATCCTCAGGACGGATACCAAGAACAACATCCTTGTCAATATAGTCGCCTGCAATAAGCTTCTGAGCCTTAGCATCAGGAACCTTGATTGAGTGAGAACCGAACATAAGGAGAACGTCCTGTCCTGACTTAACAACCTTACAATCGATGAAGTTCATAGGTGGCATACCCATGAAACCTGCAACGAAGAGGTTTGTAGGATGATCATAGAGGTTCTGAGGAGTATCAACCTGCTGGATGATACCATCCTTCATAACTACGATTCTTGTACCAAGAGTCATAGCCTCTGTCTGGTCATGTGTAACGTAGATGATGGTTGTCTGAAGTCTCTGATGAAGCTTAGAAATCTCAACACGCATCTGTACACGGAGCTTAGCATCGAGGTTTGAGAGAGGCTCGTCCATAAGGAATACCTTAGGCTCACGAACGATAGCACGTCCCATGGCAACTCTCTGTCTCTGACCACCGGAAAGAGCCTTTGGCTTTCTGTCAAGAAGGTGCTCGATCTCGAGGATCTTAGCTGCCTCATGAACTGCCTTGTCGATCTTCTCCTTTGGTACCTTTCTCAGTTTAAGACCAAATGCCATGTTGTCATAAACTGACATATGTGGATACAGAGCGTAGTTCTGGAATACCATCGCGATATCTCTGTCCTTTGGCTCAACGTCGTTTACAAGCTTGTCACCGATCCAAAGCTCACCTGAGCTGATATCCTCAAGACCAGCGATCATACGGAGAGTTGTTGACTTACCGCATCCTGAAGGTCCAACGAAGATGATGAACTCCTTGTCCTGAATTTCAAGATTGAAATCCTTAACAGCATTGAATCCGTTTGGATAAATCTTGTAAATATTCTTTAATGATAAACTAGCCATTTTTAAATTCCTCCTAAATATTCTAGCTATATTTTTTTCTTAACTGACTATCGAAATAATACAACTTTTCCCTGATTTAAACCATATTAGTTTTGCATAAAGATAGAAAAAATCTTTTGTTAGGTTTGCATATAGACAGAATTTTTATATGAATAATTACCAAATAAATCGTTTTTTACCCACCTATACGCAATCTTTTTTGTGAAAACTTAACCAATTTTCTTAATTTATCCCCTCACGAAAAGTGCAAAAAAATCTCAAAAAAAGCGTATTTTTTTGAGATTTTTCATTATTTTTTATGTATTTTTGTATATTTTTTGACTATCTTACGACAATATGACTATTATGTCGCAGCCCCGGCAATATGTATAAATATACATTACTGGCCCGAATCGGAGGCTCCCACAACGATAAATATCTGTACACCGGAAAGATCGGCATCCGTATCACTTTCCGTCAGTTTTCCTACAGAAATATCGGCATTCGGGAAGAATTTGAGAAGATCCGCTCCCATACCGTTTTCCGCCACAAGGATCACCGTATGGTCATATTGCATATAGGAATTGGCTGCCGTAACATCCGTATAACCAGCATCCTGAAGTCTGGCCGTCCAGCTTCCCGCCAGTCCGTTAACCTCCGTTGCATTCAGTACAACTATCTTGCAGTTGATTGATGAAACAAGTGTCGAATCATCGCCAAGTCCGTCCTGAGTTCCCGTATCTTCTGTATTTTCCGTTGTTTTCTCCGGATTAGCAAGGAGTTCGTCAGGATCTCCATGTTCAGTCAGTATCGACTCATCAACTACCGCTTTATTCTGATTTTTAGCTCTGAGCTTTTTACCTCTTATCAGTCCTCTGACAAGAACCACACTGAGAGCAACAATAACTATGGCAAGTATCACAACAACCGCTCTGAAGAAGAACGAGAAGAAAATTCCTGCTGCACTTCTCTTTTTCTGCATAACGTGTATCCTCCTATTATCCTATCCACGCATTACAATATACATTATTTATTATTTATTACGATACGAATCGCACCCACAAGATCAGTTTGTTATTCCGGCATACGCAATTATATCCATCCGCCGTCACATTTTATGACTTCACCCGTCAGGTAAAGAGGCATATCCAAAAGCCCCGTAACAGTATCTGCGGCCTCTTCTGCCGTCATCATCCTGCCGAAAGGTATCTCTTCCTCCAAAGCCGTTTTATCCTCATCCGACAGAAATCCATTCATTCTTGTATCCACCGCACCGAAAGCGATTGCATTGACGCTTATCCCGGAAGGTGCAAGTTCCTTGGCAAGAGCCCTTGTAAACGCATTTATTCCACCCTTGGTGGTCGAATAAGCAACTTCACAGGACGCTCCGACAAGTCCCCATACAGAGGAAATATTGATTATCCTGCCCGATTTCTGCCTTACCATATAAGGTACAGCCTCATGACATGTATTATATACCGAATTAAGATTAACTTCTACTGTTTTCTGCCATTCTTCAGGAGACATATCCATAAGAAGCCCTACATGTGATATCGCCGCACAGTTTATCAGTGCATCCACGGTACCGGCTTCCTTAACGGTCTTCATGATCAGAGCACGTGCGGTAATATTAAGGCTGATATCCCCGAAAACAGTGATAACCTTAACATCATGTACATCCGGGCTCTGCTCCGCCCCGGCCTCTTCTAATGCAGCTTCCTTATTCTGCTCCGCTCTCTTCTTCGCTTCCTCTGCGGCCGCTTCCTTCATCTCGCGCGCCGTATCCGCCAGGGCCGCCTCGTCATGTCCGCCATTTATCGCGATATATTCATATTTACCGCTCCTTGCGAGCTTAACCGCTGTGCTCCTTCCGATTCCGGAGGATGCGCCGGTTATTATGACCGCACTCATTTCCTGAATACCTTTCATTTATATAATATAGTATCTTTATCTCCGACTATGAATACCTGATTACGCATCATGAGCAGAAATATATATCCGATCGATCACATTAATAATAAGAATATATCTTATCAGGCATCAATATCCTCATTTAAACGTCTGCTGCGCATCAGCATTCGCATACGTTTCGTCGTGTCTCATATCATACAATAATATTATAAAAAAAGATAGTTTATTAATGAAATATTTATAAAATTGATATATACTGAATATATACATTCTGAGTTTTTTATTGCCGGTCGATATATTTGCCCGGCAGGTTCAAAAGGTATAAATTATTAGCGCAAATATCGTAAAACCATCAAAGTCTTATAATAAGATCAGAAAAGGAACTAGTCATGGCAGGAACATTTGTTGAATTCTTCTCAGAGGAAGCTCTTGAAAATGTAATGGTCGTTTTGAAATATAAGCCTGAACGTGTAGTTTACGTCGGCCACAAATCCAACATGATCACCAAAAAAGTTAACAGTCTCCGTGAATTCGTAAAGCGCGTTTCTCCGGACACAGAGCTCAAATTCATCGAGGTCTCAAGAGATAATCTCGACCAGATAATCGATGTTCTTTCCGAGCTTGTAGAGAGGTATCGCGATGCAAAATTCGAGCTGACCGGCGGCAGTGAGCTCATCCTCATTGCCTTCGGCTTTGTAAGCTCCCGTATGCCTGTCGATACCCTTCGTATCGACCCTTACACCGGCATGGAGATTGATTTCAGCGGTTCGAGCCCTGTCAGGATCAAGAGTCACATCGAGATGTCCGTAGCCGACAATATGGTTCTTCACGGCGGTTCACTCACGAACCAGACCGGAAGCTATTCAACCTGGCGTTTCACAGATGATTTCCGCCAGGATATACGTGCAATCTGGAACATCTCCAAAAGTCTCAGAAACAGATGGAACAAATACGTTTCTTCTATAGAAGAGGCGATCAAGAACTCCCCGGCTGATGAGCTCGGCTACTATGTCCTTCCGAAGCAAAGTCTCGGCGAAGCTGTATTTCTCTTCCAACGTCTCATGGAGATCGGAGTCATCAGAGACCTTCATGTAGCAAAGCGCAGCATCTCCTTCAGATTTAAGAACGAAATGATACGCCACGTTGTTACCAAAACCGGAAATATCCTTGAGCTTCACGTTTACGACGTTGCGACCAGAGACAACAGCAAGTTCACTGATGCCATAATCGGTGCCATGATCGATTGGAACGGCACCCAGAAGAATACAATACCTGTAAGTAACGAAACAACCGTAAGCGTCGATACGATCAACGAAATTGATGTGATCCTTATGCGTGACACCATCCCGACCTTTATTTCGTGCAAAAGCGGCAAGGCCGGCAGCATAGCCCTTCACGAGCTCCAAACCGTAACCAGCCGTTTCGGCGGCAAATACGCCAACAAGGTACTCGTCATGGCAACTCCTTGTGAAAACAACGCCAGCGGCATCAGCTTCTTCAAACAGCGTGCCAAGGACATGCATATCTGGGTTATCGACGACGTATATTCGATGAGCGACGAAGCCCTCCTCCAGAAGCTCATCAAAATCCAAGGGATAAATTTGTAAATCTCAAAAGAGAACCATCAACAAATCACAAGCTATCTATATTGACTTATAATATCGTTATTATTAATCATAAATCCCTCGTGATATTTAGATATTCTATATATTAGAATCATCTATATCACGAGGGATTTGTTCTAATTTAAACTATATTGTTATCGAGCGACCGAATAATAATTACTGTACCTTACCTCCTTTTATCGTGTAAGTCTTGCCATTGAAGGTTACCTTTCCACTATAATCAAACTGCACCTGACCGCCTTTACAGTACCAAGAACCGAGGCTGTTCTTTGCAATTCCTGTGAAATTAAAGTTAACCTTACCCTTCTGTATGCACCACCAGCCGCTACTGTTCTTCTCAACCGAATCAATGAACTGTACCTTACCGCCGCTGACGAACCACCAGCCGCTCTCGCCGTTCACCGTTCCCTTCAGCACATCTTTCTTTGTAGTATCAACCTTACCCTTAACAACATAGTACCAATTATTACCATACTTGGCAAAGCCGGTGAAGCTTGTATACTGAACGCCGTTCTTCACAAAATAAAGTGCATTGTTATACTTCTGGATACCGGTCTTCGACTTATCAAACATATAGATCTTCTCAGTCTTGGTTGTTGTATATGCTTTTCCGTTCAGGGTAACTGTTGCAGTATAAGTCTTTGTACCTGCTGTGGTAACGGTAGCCTTTGTTGTAACCTTACCGGTGATAGTTCCTGTCATCTTCTTGGTATGGCTGCTGTCTGTCTTACATGTAAATGTTGCCACTGCTTTAGTTGTTCCTGTCCAGGTCCACTTAGGTGTTCCCCAGCTGTGCCCCTTGGCTGCTATACTTGCTGTTTTCTTTGCAGTATAGGTCTTGCCATTGAAGGTCACTGTCGCTGTATAGGTTCTCACGCCCTTTGTTGTGCAGGTCGGTTTCGTTGTTACTTCACTTGTAATTTTAGCCGCTACACTCTTGGTATGGCTGCTGTCATTCTTACAGGTAAACTTTGCGGTTGCTTTGCTTGTTCCTTCCCATGTCCAGGTTGGCGTTGTATTCCAACTGTGTCCCTTTGCTGCTATACTTGCTGTTTTCTTTGCAGTATAGGTCTTGCCATTGAAGGTCACTGTCGCTGTATAGGTTCTCACGCCCTTTGTTGTACAGGTTGCTGGTGTTGTCACTTCACTTGTAATTTTTGCTGTAACATTCTTAATATGGCTGTTGTCATTCTTACAGGTGAACTTTGCGGTTGCCTTGGTATAATCTGTTGCCCATGTCCAGGTCGGTGTTCCCCAGCTATGTCCCTTGACTGCTATACTTGCTGTATTCGTGGCAGTATATGTCTTGCCATTGAAGGTTACTGTTGCTGTATAGGTTCTCACGCCCTTTGTTGTACAGGTTGCTGGTGTTGTCACTTCACTCGTAATATTTGCCACTACACTCTTTGTATGGCTGCTGTCATTCTTACAGGTGAACTTTGCGGTTGCCTTGGTATAATCTGTTGCCCATGTCCAGGTTGGTGTTCCCCAGCTGTGTTCCTTGGCTGCTATACTCGCTGTATTCGTGGCTGTATATGTCTTGCCATTGAAGGTCACCGTCGCTGTATAGGTTCTGACACCCTTCGTTGTACAGGTTGCTGATGTTGTTACCTCACTCGTAATAGTTGCCGCTACACTTTGGGTATGGCTGCTGTCATTCTTGCACGTGAACTTAGCTTCCGCACTCGTCGTTCCTGTCCAGCTCCATTTTGTCAAATTATAATCGTGCCCCGGTGAATCAAGCTTTGAAGCATCAACAAACGTGAATCCATTATCTGCAGCATACTGTTCAGCCGCAGTACCTTTGTAACCTATGATGGTAAAGCCAGCTACCTTTGAAACATCATGACAGGTTCCCCAAGAATTAACATCTATTCCAAAAACATCACACCCCATGAGTCGACTGTCTGCCCGGTTCTTACTCATCAAATCATCATAAACCCATACTGATGGATTATCCTTTAATTCATCACACTCATATCCAAATGCATATTTACCGATTGACTGAACAGAACGTGGAATATAAACGTACTTGAGCCCTGTATTTGCAAATGCGCCATACTCTATCTCGGTTACTGTTTCAGGTATGTTTATCTCACTGATTCCGGTATTAAAGAATGAGGCACCGCCGATATAAAGAAGACCATTCGGCAGATTCACCTTCTTGATATTTGATCCTGAAGCATCGCTTGTCTGTAATGCCATATAAGCAATTCCTTTTGTTCCGGATTTTACACTGATGGTAGTATTCTCCGGTACGGAGCCTTTATAGGCATATAGAGCACTTCCTGTATAAACGATACCGTCATTCTGTGACTCAAACCAAGGGGTGCCCTCCATGAATCCTGCATATCCTCCAATTACCCTTGTCAGATTATCAGAGAATGTTATATTGGCCAGATTGCTATTATCATAGAAAACATGATACTGTATCTCAGTCACGCTATCAGGAATAACAAGCGACTTAATTTTGCTATGATTAAATGCCCACGTCTCTAATACCTCGACATTTTGACCAATAATAATCTGCGTATCTTTGATGGACGCAAACTGATTTCTGGAAATCTTGTTTATCCCCGATCCAAGAACAATCTTACCGGTATTGACATGTGAAAAATTTGATCCACTGATATCAGTTACTGAATCCGGTATAATGATTTCCGGAACAGTAATGTAATCGAAATACAGAGATATTCTTTCTATTCCTTCAGCAAACTTCATTTCTCCGGTTTCAAAGCTTCCAAGATTCTTAGATCCGCTCATAACCTTTGGAATAGTTATGCTGTCCATCTTTGAACTGCAGAATTGTTGTCCGGAAATATAAACCTCTTCCGGCAGGATAATGTCCGAAAGGCTTGTACAATATGCAAAATTACCGCTGCCGTAATCCCTTACACCCAGGATCTTAATATGCTCAAGATTTATATTTTTCAGATTAGTTGCGCCCTGAAATGCACTGTATTCTATCTTGGTTACAGAACTTGGAAGTACAACGTCAGTAATTGTTGTATTGTTTTTAAATGCGCCCTTAACAGATACAACATCTATTCCATTAATCTTTGCAGGCACCTCAACAACTGCGGCAGAGCCTTTGTATGACGTGATAATAATATTATCGGACGAATCATAATCATATTCAAAATCGCCATACACCTTCTCATTCGGCTCAATAGTCTCTGTCTTTGTCTCCCCGCATCCTATTCTTTGACACGTGAAGGTCCTTATTCCGCTTTCTCTATCCGTAGGCTCTTTAGTAACAACACCTTCATCCCAGTCATGCCCAAGCGCAGCGATATCTTCAGTCTTGTTATTTGTATAGGTTGAACCGTTAAACTCAACTTTTGCGGTATAAGTCTTTACTCCCGCTTCGGTACACGTCGCTGTAACTGTATAGGTTATGGTTGCATCAACGTCCTGATAATCAGTTAAATCTGCAACATTTGTAAAACGGGCAGACGCACTTTCCGTTCCATTCCACGTCCATACAGGAGCAGAATATCTCTTAGCCTTTGTCAGTTCAATACTTGTTGCAAGATTCTTAGGAAGCTTATCATATCTGTTTCCGCTCGCATCCGTATAATCATATGGCAAATCAATATCAACATTACAGTTCTTAGGTGTTTTTATTGTACCCAGCCATTCACACGAATAAAATTCCGATCCGGACACAGCGCTCGGATAGGTCATATTTGCAAGGTCCCATCCGCTCATATCTATACTTTCAAGTGAATAACAATAATAAAACATATATGCTATGTCCGTAACCTTACTCATATCAAATAAGCTTACGCCAATGCTTGAAAGCGCCCTGCAATTATAGAACATATATGCCATATCTGTGACGTTACTTGTATCAAAACCACTTACATCTAACACCTCAAGCCTATATTGATCCTTGAACATTCCGGCCATATTGGTAACGTTACTCGTATCCACATTAGGCATGGATATTGTTTTCAAAGCCGCTTCATATGGGGCAGAATAATTGATAATAAAGAGGCTCTGACAGTCTGCCGGAAGAACAAATCCGGATTCAAAATAAATACCCGTAAGCTTTTTACAGTCACTCCATACACCTTTATTATTTCTGGTCGTATGATCTGCAAACGTAATATCATATTCAACATCCTGATATGTAGCTTTTTTAGGTATATCCACACGAGTTATTTCTGACGCAATACACTTAATAAGGACTATCTTTCCATCTGTCACCTCAAACTGATAATCATTAAGCCAGCTATCAGTAACCTTAACTATACCTATAGTTTTACTAGTTGTCAGATTCGTAGGAAGCTTTGTATAAACTGTATAGTCTGTTACATCCTTAAATCCCTCCGGAACAACAATATCTAATTTCAGTTTGAGTGGTGTCTTAATCTCCTGAAGATTCAGACAATCATTAAATACATTGTCATGTCCCTGCTGATCATAGGTTTTCTTTGAATCGAGTGCACTTAAGTCACATCCGCTCATATCAACCTGTTCAAGCTTTGTACACCCGTCAAACATACCCATGATGGTTTCGACATGACTTGTATCAATACAGCTCAGATCTATCTCCGTAAGTTCAGGACACATTGCAAACATTTCCGACATATCGGTTGCGCTTTCGGTATTTATCTCACCAAGCGTTATTTCAGACAGATTCGAACAGGCAATAAACATTCCGCCAAAATACTGAACCTTGCTCGTATCAAAGCCACTGATGTTTATACTTGTAAGACCTCGGCATCCCTTAAACATACAGCTCATGTCAGTCACATTTCCTGTATTAAATCTGCTCAGATCAATCCCCGAAAGGCTGAAGCAGCTTGCAAACATGTGATCCATTGTGGTTACATTGACGGTATTCAGTTCGTTCCATTCCAGTGTTGTAAGGTTCTTACATCCGCTGAACATATAGGACATATCCGTCACATTACTTGTATCTACGCCATTCATAATGATCGTAGTGATCGGAGCCTTAAAGCCTTCACTATCAGCATTTCCTGATACAGCAAATAAACCTTTACAGTTCGCCGGAAGGACAAATCCCTCTTCGAAAGTAATAGACTCTGCATTGCTACCTTCCCAGATAGAACTCTGCTGACCTGCAGCTAAGGTTACATCATATTCAACTCCTTCAATAACGGCACTCTTAGGTACAGTGATGGATGTATCTTCACCATGGTATTTCTCAAGAATTACCTTGCCGTCCTGAATATCATACAAATATGAATCAAGCCATTCATCTGTATTTCCCTGTCTATTGAGTTCTATACTTGATGAAAGGTTCTTTGGAAGAGCATTGTAAATATTGTTCTCATCATCAGCAAACTGACCCGGCAATTCGATATCTATATTACAGTTCTTTGGTACATTTATCACCTCCAGCTTATTGCAGTTACTAAACATATACTCTTCCCGTGTAACCAGACTTAGATCAAAGTTGCTTAAATCCAGACTTCTGAGACTGTAACAGTCATCAAACATATATGATACGCCTTTTAAACTGTCTGTATTAAAACTACTCACATCTATTTCTTTGAGTTTTTCGCAATTAGCAAATATAAGATTCATATATCTTACTTTACTTGTATCTATGCCGTTTATTGTTATGCTTTCGAGATTTTTACAGTCATAGAACATCCCTGACATATCCGTTGCATCACTCGTATTCAATCTACTTAAATCAATACTTTTAAGGCTTGAGCACTCCATGAACATATATCCAAAGCTGTCAACATCTGAAGTTGTAAAATTGCTCACATCTATTTCCTCAAGGCTACTGCACCCCCTGAACATATCTGATACTTCCCCAACACTATCCATATCAAAGCCCGATACATCAACGTATTTGAGACTTGAACAACCATAAAACATTCCTGACATACTATTGACATTACTTGTATCGATACCACTCATATCAAGAGTCACAAGTGTTGAACACCCATAAAACAGATTAGAACAGTCTCTTGGTAAAACAACGTTCTCGTCAATCTTCAGACTGGTTATACCGGAATCTTTCCATACACTCTTATAATCTCTACAATTTTTAAAAGTCACAGTATATTCAACACCATCAACTTCCGCCACAGATGGTACAATAAGTTCAGTATCATTCCCCTCATAGCTGTTGAGGGTGATATATCCATTACTTAATGTGTAATCATAATCCTGATACCAATTCGCATTTTCATTAACATAAGTACTTTTCAGCGGTTCACCCAGTCCTCTGATATTTTTGTCTTCTTTCTCAGATGAAATCGCATAATTCACCCCTGCCGCTTCAACCCTGCGTGTTGCCGGCATAAAACCAACGATCAAAGATAACACCAAGGTTATAGCTATAACTCTACGTTCCATACTACTTAGTTTCATAAATTCCCTCCTTCCGATCGATCGGTAGTGTCAAAAAGACACCCCTTTTTTGTTTATAAATCCTTTATTTTAGAGGTCTTGCAAATAAAAAGAGCATTGACCCCCTAAAAG
>OCTW013380931.1_pt1 | contig 18944 bp, 19 predicted proteins | sample 1539671 | NCBI WGS metagenome assembly OCTW01 (sample SAMN02144230, study PRJEB22623) | gut metagenome | biome: sheep rumen | host: Ovis aries | place: New Zealand
CTCGGTCATACCGCTGATGGTGACAATGCCCTGGTCCTCCCACTTGCAGTACGCGCAGGTTGACTTGTACATAGCGATCGCCGCATCATAAACGCCCTCGCTGTGACTATCGAGCAAAAGGGCCGTCTTGGTAAACGGGAAGCCCGTAGCACCGAAGGCGTACAGGCGGTCGATGGCGGCCTTCTCCTGCGCGGTGATATCGAACCAGTAGATAGGCGAAGCGAAGACAACCATGTCGACGCCTTTCAACGACTCGATCACGTCGGCCATGTCATCTTTCTGCACGCAAGTGCCCTCGTGGGCGAAGCAATACTGACACCCCAGGCAACCAGCGATTTTCTTGCTGGCAACGCGGACGACGTCGACCGTATTGCCGCCCTCACGCGCGGTCTCGGCAAACGCCTCGACCATAATGTCGGTATTGGCACCCTTGCGCGGGCTACCACTCAATACAACGATATTCATAAGAATCTCCCTCCTGCATGCCGCAGGCGCGCAGTATGTTTTCTTGTAACCAAAACGAATGGAGTTAATCAATCGCCTCGTTTCAGATACTCCCGCTCGATGGCTAAGCGAATCCGTATGGTGTCATGTTGCGCCGGGCCATGTCGCCGAAGGACTGATTTATGCGCAATTTGAACGGATCGGATCGGTGGTTCGCGGTTCTTGGAATAACTCAAGCGATTCGAGATATCCCAGGTGTATTCGTCAACCATGAAACCGGCATTTGAGTCCGCAGCGTCGGCCCTGGACCCATTTGCCGACGGTTTTCGAGTTGAGGCCGAGCTCGGGGCGGCGCTGCGTTGTCGGCCTGCCCGTCGAGATCATGTAGTCGGCGGTCTCGCGCCTGAACTCGTTGGCGTGCCTGGCGGATGGGTTCGGCATGGCACCGTCTCTTCGGTCGTCGTCGGTATGCATGTTAGAGCATCGAAGTCTCTGGCATGCGCGTCCGAAAAGACGATACAGGTCACCTCATGGGCTCCTCACGCTCCCGGCTACAGGCTGCGTGCCGACAAGTTCGGAATCGTGATCGAGGAAAATGCGCAAAATGCGGCTGCGCCATCGCCCGATGCAGCTACTAGGCGCCATCCCCGCACATTGCGTTTCCGCGGCGCAACAGCGCATCTACGAAAACATCGTAGACATGCGCCTTATAATGGGGCACGAGTTCTTGGAAAGGGGCGCGGTTGTGAGTGCAGATAATTCCCTAGCAAAAGAGGGGACGCAGGAGATCGCGCCTCCGGTCGACCGGTCGCCGCTCGCCCTCCTGAGCACAGCGATAAGGCAAAACTGCAACGAGGCGGACAACGCCATTGCCGACATCGTCAAGGCCGTGGAGCGACAGGCTCCGGAGATGGCCCAGATCCGCAAGGCGACTGACAAGGGCTTCCGCCTTGTCGTCGACGCCTCCGACGAGACGCTCCAGGCCATCGACCGGGGCGACATCAAGCTGACGACGGACAAAATGGGCAATACCTTCGCCCAGATGAAGCGCTCGGACGGCAGATACGGCAAAAAGCTCCCCATCAAAAGAGAAGAGTTCTCTCAAGGAATTGACCCCGTGCAGGCAGCCAACGCGATGCAGGTGAAGGCCTTGCAGGAGCAGCTCGACGAGATCGCGGAACAGATCACGGTGATCGACGGAAGGGTCAAGGAGGTTCTCCGGGGCTAGCAGAACGACCGCATCGGCCTTTTCCGCAGCGGCATGTCGCTCTACCTTGAGGCGAGGGAGGTCTCCGACGAAGGGCTGAGGAAGCTGCTAGTAGTCCAGTCTCTTCGCGCGCTTTCAGACGCTACGGCCCAGCTCGACCTCGAGCTGCAAGAAGACGTCGCGTACCTCGCCAACGGAGAGTACAGGAAGGCAAAAGGCAGGCGCACGGAGCTTATCGACGAGAAGATAGCTTCAATCAACCGGTGCTTTCCGGTACTGCACCAAGCCCCTGTCGCCCGCGCGGCGATCTATTGCGAGCAGGGCGAAGTCAAGGCCATGGCCTCCGCCCTCGAGGCCTACTCGCGCTTGATCAAGCAGACGGTCGGGTCGCGCGCCGGCCTGCTTGCCGAGTTCGATGCATCGGATGACGGCACCGACCATGGCGTCTGGCGTTCAAGGGCCGCCCTGCAGCTCGACGTGTCGGCACTCAGCAAGGTGCTCTCCGTCTCCGAGAAGACCTTCTATCTCGAAGCGATAACCGATGAAAAGGAGGCCGAAGATGAGCTCGGCTAAAGGATGCCCAAACGGCGAATGCGCTGCCCACAAGAAGAAGACCTTGTTCAAGACCTCGATGAACTACTGCCCTCAATGTGGGGCGGAGCTTGCCGCAGTGTGCAAGTCTAGGGGATGTTACACGTTTCTGGACGACCCTTCAAAGAAGCTCTGCGCGCGCTGCGAGGCGAAGCGCGCCGACAGGATCGACGAGATAAAGAAAGTGGGCAGCGCGGCGAGTGGTACAGTCCTCACAGTGAGCGCCATAGTCATCGGCGTTGCCGCGAAGATCGTAAAGAAATAATCACCGAAAAGCAAAGAGGCGAGCAATTGCCCGCCTCTCTCTATATCATCCACTTGAATACGGCGTAGAACAGTCAGGCGGAAAGGCCAGCGTGACCTTCAGCGCCGCCATGAAGAACCTACCATGCCTCTTCATCGACGTCGCCCCTATCTTCCTTAACCTTGCAGGCGCCGTCCTCGGCGCCCGCATCCTTCTCTTCCGCGAGCAGCCTCGCCAGCTCTTCCGGCGCACCCGGGACCTCCGCGCGGTCGGAATTGGATTGGCAACACCTATTTGGACGATTCCGGGAGGGACAGCCCCACCTTCCTGAACTCGACCGGCGACATGCAGCCCGACGTCGAGTGGATCCTGAAGTTGTCGTACCGGTACACGTAGTCCGAGAGCCTGGCCCGTAGCTCGCGCGTCGTGCCGAACGTCTCGCGGTGGACGAGCTCGGCCCTCGGTATCCCCTCGGTCGACTCGTCGACGGCGCTGTCGCAGGGGAGCCCCTGGCCGACAGCGACCTCTCTATGCCGAAGGCCTCGAGCATCGGGTCGATCTCGGCGTTGTCGAGCTCGCTGCCGCGGTCCGTGTGGAAGACCTCGATGTCCGAGATGGGGAAGGAGGGCGTCGCGAACGCCGGCTTGACCGGCCGGGCGTCCTTCCCGGGCCCGGCGGAGTGGCCGACGATCTCCCTGTTGCAGGGGTCGACGAGCAGGCAGGCGCAGTTCCGCGAGGCCCCTTCGTCAATGATTTGTTGTTTAGCCGCTAGAAATCATATGACGAGGCGCGGGCCGTGTTCCGCTATGCGGTTGTCAATTTGCGAAAGAAATTATGCGTCACTTGCAGTACCGCAGAAGTCTAGGGCTGGCCGCATAGCCGGTCCAAAGAAATGTCCGCATCCCCTACCCTGCAGCAAAGATTGATGGCATTGCTTGCACTTGGAATGTCCAAGGATCGGGAATGTCGAATTAATTAAATACGGGTCAACAATCAAGTCGGCCCGTATTGTCTAGCGCATTATTAGAATTCAGGAAAACCGCGTCTAATCCTCATCGCGGCCAAAATCTTCAATGCTAATGCTGACGATACCTTCGTCTTCGAGATCTTCCATGATTTGAGTAAGCGGCGATTCCTCAACCTCATCGTCCAGTGCCGAGTTTGAAGCAGAATTTGACATGGATTTTGACATGAACTCGAACAACAAGTCGAATGCGGAGAAGTCCTTCGCAAGCAAAACCTTCTTATCAACAACGAAATCTGCAAGTTCAGAGAAATCGTCATTTCCGACACCCATAGCGATGACTTTAAGCTTGCCGCCGCGCTGCAAAGCGACAACTTGCTCCTTTACGCTATCAAATTGCTTACGGCTTGCCATCCATTCACTGTCACTGGAGAAACACTGGCGCACGATCTCCGTCGACTGACCATCAGTAATAATCACCAAGAAGGGCTGATAGTAGCCGATAGAGTTCTCTTTGTATTCTTCCTTTCGCTTCTGCAAGCCCTTCATGGACAAATCAATTCCCTTGCCCATGGGAGTGCCATCAATCCAGTGCTCTTCAGAGAAAGCAAAGCTAGGGATATCCTCCTGGTTCCAAATAGGACGGAAGTCCTGAACCCTTGTAACGCCTTGAGCTCCGAAAGTAACAATTGCTACGTCAAAGCCCAATCGGTTAACAGGATCGTCCTTGCAAGTTTCATAGAATGCTTGCACACCTTCGTTAAGCGCTTCGAATCCACCGTTGGTTGTCATCGACTGAGAGGTGTCCAAACAAAGGACAACGGGGATGCGCGTCGAGTGATTCTCGACCTGAATCATATCTCTAACATCGATAAGTCCAGCCATGCTGTTCTCCCTTCAACTTTACCTAGAAGCCGAAAAGACGTTCCAGGAACGATTTCTTCTTGGGCGGCTCTACTGGCCTTTGTTGTGCTCCAGTTGCCGACACGGGTTTTGAGTTGGTGTGAGAAGTGCGGACTTGACCCGAGAATGATGAACGCGAATCGGAGCCGTATGAAGCAGAGGAGCCTTTGCTCGACGCGCATTTCTTGCAGAGACCGTCTTTGTCAAGCATCCACCTCCTGATTTTGCCTTTGTTATCCCACCCGCAATTCTTGCATTTGGCAGGCTTCCAGCACGCTTCACAGTACTGACCCTTCCCGTCTCTGCGGGGCTCCAACCTGCCAATATATCGGCCACAGCAACCGCAATAGGTATCGACCTTGCTCTTGCAGCGGTCACAAACACCGCCATTTCTCTCGTAGACCCACTTCGGTATTTCCCAACCGCATTCTCTGCATTTAACCTTAACGTTAGAAGCGCATTTCCTGCAGAGGCCATGGTCGTCGAGCATCCATCTCGCATACTCTTTACCACAATTGGAGCAAGGAACTTTTTCCCAACACTCTGAGCATATGTAATCCTTGCCATCATCTCTTTTTTCGATGCCGACTCCCATATCTGAACCGCATTTCGAGCACTTGATATCGACGAAGCCTTTCTCTTTGCAATAGCACTCGAAATGGTAGTTTCTAGCTATATCGCCAAGTTCCTTTGGCGCAATCCTTGGATAAACAATCGATTTGAACTGGTTAGGCTCTTGCTCGCCGCTCTCTCCACAAACCTTACAGCTGACGTGCGTGATCCATTTCCTGCGTTCGGTGGGAAACACGTCGTTGGAGACGATCCCGTTGCCGCTGTCTAGACTCTCGACGAGTTCATCTCTGTAATCTTCCATGTAGTGGATCCACTTTGCAGTAGACAACCTCCCGCCCGGACCCCAATACTTTCCATCTTTATGGAAAGTATTGCCAAACGCGTCTTTGATGTTCTTTGTAAGCTGTCCCCACCTAATTTCAAGCTCCTCGCCAGGAGCCTCTTGGTTAGAGATTCGCTTGCCATGCTCCCCCAAGAACTCAAACGTATAACGGAATTGCCCGTTAACCATGTCCTTGATTGGGTCTTCAGCGACTTTAGAGTTGTAGGGATTATCTACCATCATGAGAATTTCGCAGAGAATCCTCGCCACGACGAAAAGCTCGTTCTGCTCGGTTCTGAAGTTCGTGGAATGGTTTTTCAGGAACTCTGGAGACGTGTATTTCTCGACGCCAACGTTACAAGGGAACTTGTCGTCGTACTGGTAGCTATCTGCGTCAATCAGGTAGACCTCATTCGTCTCAGTGTCCACAAGAATGTTATTGGCGTTGAGGTCGCCAACAAGGATGCCCTGAGAGTGCAGCGATTTCATGACTTTGAGGAAGTTGATGCAAATCTCGACCAAATCTTTTTTCGTCATTCCGGGATACAGACGCCTGAACTCAGACTCGACAGCACCGTCTGCGATGAATCTCGAAAGCTGGATACCCTTGGCTCTCTTCATCAGATAGCCAACGAATTCGTCATCTTCGTTGACGAGCACATATAAGGGGAACTTCACCTTATCGCCGAGCCTGGATTCGCCCTTTCTCACTGGTCGCTTGTAGAATCCGCTTCCCACGATGTAGTTGATCTTGAGCATGGTTTGGGTCGCATCCTCCATGCTCTTGCAAAGCTTCGTCTTTTTATAGACCTTCGCGAGGTATTCGTCAGAGGCTCCGTCCCTTGTCTCCACTGTATACACGATGCCCTCTCCACCACGAGCGATCTTTTTGCCAAGGGTGACCGTAGATACCTTTTGCCCTTGAACGGCGTGAAGCTCGGCGCCCGAAGATGGCATGGCATAATCAGGGTTGATCACAGATCTGATCATAGGCTCTACGAAAGCCTCAACTACCGGTACCTCACCATGATCGTCAGCTACGGGCAGGGCGACGGACTGCACGCGCTGCTTCTTTTTCGCACGCGCCCAGTACGGAACGAAATCGGACTTTTCGGCGAGGAAGGATTCCGCCTCCCTGTAGTTCCCTTGCTCTGACCAGAGGTTGAAAAATTCTTTCAGCTCGCTTTGATTCAACTCGCACAGGTACTTCAACGGATCGTGGGTAACAAGCCTGCCGCCCTTGGTAACCTTATAGATGAGAAGCTTCTTCAAGTCCCTGTCTACGCTCCTGCTGTTATAGACAGTGTTGTAGACATCCCATGCGTTTGCCAGATCGTTTGTGATGTAAATCTGATTGTATGACCGTGCGCGTTCTCGAATCTTGGCCTGGATTGCCTCGTCATGAAACTCACCGGCTTGACCGACGGTAACCATAAGGTCAAGATTCTTTTTTGAGAAATGATAGAGAATCCGCTCTAGCTCCTGAGCCGCCTGCGCCCTTTCCGCATGCTTCATGTCGGTGTTTCTCTTGTGTTTTTTAATCTCTTCGAAAGTACCGATGGTGATGATGAACTTGCATCCGTTCTTCTGAAGAATAGGGACGAATTCATCCCAAAACGCGCGGCCCTTACCGGTCGCGGCATAGAGAGAGCAGGTGTCTACATAAATCTTCCAGCGTGGGTTAATTACTTTGTCGAGCTCAAGAAACTTGTTGCTTGTCATCGAGGTCATGCGATTACCATTCCTGATCGTAGCTACCGACGTATTTAACGCCTGTGGGAGCCTGCCCCTGAGCCTTTTCTCTAGCTGTCGTCCTCGCATTGAAAGATGAGGTTATTTTTTCTTCAGATGCGGCAGGGACGCTTGATATGGAACTGATTGCCGCATCGAAGGTTTCGCCTCCGGCTTTTGCTTGAATTACCGAGTCCTTATGAAGCTTTGCAGAGGACGGTTCCGAAGAACCAGAGATGGCCTCAGATCGGGCTTCTCTCTTGGATGCAGATGCGGGCATATTCACCTCGACGCCAGAGATGGCATCCTTCAAACGCTTGATAGACCTCTGTATGTCCCTGTCAACACTTATCTCCTCGTCAGGAATGACATAGTCCCTGCGCTCTTTGAGAAGCGCCCTGATATTCCTTTCGAATCTTCTGTCATCCTTCCTGAAAAGGAAGTCGTTAAAGAAGGTCATGCAAGTGAACAGGAATCGATTGAATCGGTCGTTATGCTCAAGGATCTGATTCTTGATTTCGAGGTTCCCTGCAGAGGCCATACGTTTAAGATCAATCTCAGCAATAGATATTCGCTCAGCTGCAGAAAGGCCGTGTTCTCCTAGTCTTTGGTCCGCGTCCGGATTGTGCAGTTCCTCTAGAGAGCTGTAGATGTTGTAGAAGACGTTCTGGCTGAACTTAAAGGTAACGTTGGAGATAAACCTGAAGCATTGTGTGAAGCTCTCGTCGCGCGTTGCCGAATCAAGTTCGTCGACCAATCTCTGTATATCTTCGTCTGATGTAGCGCTAGCGGGATCTACTCCCACCAGCTCATAGAACTTGCCTGTGTTTTCATAGAACACGTCCAAAACCTGAGCTTTCAATGCGTTGATAGCCGCGTCATAGAAAACGTCGACATCCTGATAGCTGTCGGCAATCTCCGCCTTGATCCTCTGTGCATCGCTGCGCAGGAAGTTCACGTAATCAGCTCGACCCTTTGCATGAACATGCCAAGCCTTATCGCTTGAGAGGAACAATCCATTCCTGATTTTCTTGTCATTTGCTTTGTATATTGACTCCACCTGGCGCTCAAGGTCGGCTCTCAGAGGATTAGTTCCGTTCGCATCTGCGAATCTCTTCTCCTCGATTTCGCCGTATTCGTGAATCAAGCATCGGCTCAACTCGTCTGCCAGCGCGTCAAGCTGAGAGTCTTCCAGGGGAATCGTCTTTAGAATTTTATTGGCCAGCGAACCGAGCTTAGACATTGCAGCGTCGCACCGGGAGTTGATTTGACCAATTTCCTCACCCATGACATGGTTGAAAACATCCCTATCCATAGAAGGAAGAATATCGACCAGTTTTTCAAGGAGATAGGTAAAAAGCTGCTTAACACTTCCTTCGTCAACTGCTATGAAATCCCTGATCTCAATCTTGTCTGTTGTCTGAGCAGAGTTGATGCTGGCTTCGAAGTCGTTCCTGAGGGTTTTCGCAGATTCGCCATTCGTCGAGTCGTTATTGATTGCTGCTACGATGAGGTCGCTTCTTCGGGAGATGCCCTTCTGAATAGAGCGCAGCTGATCAATATTGGCTGCGATTCCCGCTTTAACGTAACCTTCGGCACCAGTTGGCCTCATGATAAGAAGAATCTGATCAACGTTGTTTTCGAGTCCCGAAGTATGAATGTCAGCAACTGACTTTCCGATCTCTCCAAGACCTGGAAGATCAATGAGGCCGATCCTCTCGGCCCCAAGTGAGGGGAAGGGGCTGAAGACCTTCACGCTCTTCACGGCAAGATAGGCTCTGTTAATCAGACCACCCTTAGCTATCTCAGCATCAGAGGGATACGCAACATACTCGCGAATAGAGTCGATATCCTCAGTGATGGTCTGTCCGGACAGGAGACTCGCATAGCTATCCAGGCTCTCCTGGGCATCCTTCAAGCTGCGAAGAGACTTACTTGCGATTGAAGAGACATTCTCTCCGAGAGTGGTAGGCAGCTTTGCAGAGCGGAGGCCCGCGACACTCCCTATCGTAAGATAGCAGGCTCCAGTGCTGTTGACGTTTTCGACATGGGGCGCAATATAGTCATTGATGAACGACTCAGTGTCCCTGAATTCAATTAGGGCGTAGCTGTCAGCATTGTTGAATATCTCCGATCGGACAGCTGTGACGGGCAAGCCGCTGCCAGTGGGAATCTGAGTGTCAGACAAGCCGGAGAAGCTCTGAAGGGTGGTCGATTTGCCCACTCGAGCCTCTCCAGAAACACCGATGTTCACAGTGTCACGGGAGAACCTAGCTTCGAGATTGGCAAGCTTTTCATGGGCGGCCTGGTAATCAGACAAGGCAGATCGAATATCGTCAAAAAGCTCGTGTAGCTGTTCGACCCGGTCGTCATCCATCTTGTTTGAGTACTGAAGCAAATCAACAATGCATTCAGACACTGTCCTGAGCCGATTCTCCCGACTCTTAATCTCTCCATACTGAACTTGGACAGCAGGAAGGTTTTCTTTGCGCTTGGCAAGAATTGCGGAAATTCGATCCTGAATGCTACTTTCCACAGTTTACCTACCGTTCTTAGATTGCCTGTCGCGCTTAACAAGTCTGCGTCTGTACTTCGAGTATTCCTGAAATTTTTTGAACCTGCTACGAGAGAGGACTGCAATAGAACAATCATCGTGAGTCCTCGGTGCGATTGCATACTGAAGGCTCTCGAGAAGCATCTCGTTCATCAGGTTTGAATCGACCTTTGCATTGGTGAAGAAAAGGTTGATGGTCGCATCAGCCAGGGTGTTAGCGTTGGTATCGTAAAGGCTTGGCTCCACTCCGTCGGACATCAGAATAAAGCCACTCATCTTAGATGCGTCACCACGGTAAATCCTAATCACTTTCTCCAGATCAGTGGTGGTAGTAAACCAAGTCATGTTTGCATATTCACCATTTTCAGGAGCAGACAGAACGCGCATCGACTCCCTCTCGTAGCAGCCAATCACTCCGTCTCCGATATGCAAGGCAATATATGAATCCTTCTTCACTGCCGCCAGAAGAAGCGTCGAGGACAAATCTTTCTCAATACATTCCAACCTTGCCGACTGCATGCGCAAAGTATCCCGAATGACAGTTGCAATACCCGCTCTAATCTCAGACTCCTCCATAGAAAAGAGATGCTCGAAAGTATCGACAACGTATTCTGCAACAGCCTTAGTAACCGACTCCGCCCCAAAATGAGAAAGCGCCGCAGAACCGGCGCCGTCAGCTAGCGCGACAACCTTGACCTTGTCGCGTTGGACACAATATGTCTTATCTTGACAGGGGATATTCTTTTTCTTATGTCCTGAACCCTGTATTTCAGCGCTAGAAAGCTTCCACTGAGACACGGTCATTAGCTCCACCGAGCCTCAACGGTATCGTCTTCTGAATCAAAATCAGAAGCCGTAATGTTCGAATCCGTTGCATCGACAAAGTATGCCTTGTCCATTTCCAACGCCGTAGCAAACAATTTACTGAATTTCTTATTAAGCCCGATGGCCGTTTTCTCTCTGTCGTCAACTGAATCCAAAAGATGGTAAAGAACATTTTCCAACGAAAGACTGGGGTTTTTCAAAGCTAGGAGCGCTGAGCCTCCATTCCTTTCAATCAGGCGCTTAAGTACTTGATCGGGCGTATTTGGGTTCGATGCAACTGCACAATAGACGGCATACTTATCGTCGCTAGCAAGAGCGGTAAGAACATCTTTTGGCGTGTGTGGGTTGTCTGCAACGGCTTTCCTGACTCCCTCGTTTTGGGAACATGCCAAATACGCCAATACAAGCTCAGATGTATCCTCGCGAGCAGCAATTATTTTCAAAAGTGTTGGGTCCCGCCTCAGCAGTTCATCCATATCAACAGTTGAAGACTCGTCCATGGGAATCAAAGAATTGCTAGTCATATGTGCCCCTATACAACAGTCACGTACACACCGCTTATTATATGTAAACAAACATGGTAGTGGGTGTTCCTATAGTTTTGTCAACTGGGAGACAGCATTTCCCAGTTGACAAAACTATAGGAACACCCCCAATCCATCACGGCCCACACTCCAGGACGCGTTTCGCGAAATCCATCGTCATCCTCCTAGGATCGCTTCATGTAGTAGTTGCCGGTGGCCGAGCTCCTGGACTTCGTGTATCCGCCGAAGCTCTGGCCCGTGTGCTGATGGGCTCGGGCGCTCGACACGTAACCGCCGGTGCGGTACTTGGTGAAGCCGCCGGATCGGTGCCCGTAGCCGCAAGACGAACCATGGCCCCGCGAGCTGTAACCGCGATAGCTTGCCATCCTCGTCACCTCCCTAGCTGATCTTGATCTTCGCCTTGGACAGGTCCTCGCGCTGCCCGGAAGCGGATTCCAGCAGGGTGGCGATGAGGCCGCCCCCGACCTGCCCCGTGTAGCGGATCGCGATGCTCTCGGGGTTCGCCTCGTAGGCGTCGAGGACGTAGGAGTACAGCGCGGCCAGGGTGAAGGAGCAGTTCTCGCGGGTGATCTCGTGGAGCTCGTCGGCGGGCGTGTCGAAGATTATACCGGCGAGCTCGTCGAGCTCGGGGGTGTCGAGGGCGATCTTGTGGCACGCGTCCTCGATTTCTGCGATCATTGCCTCGATGCCCTCCTTGAAAAGGACGATGGGCTTGAGTTCGGCCTCGTCGATGATGCTGGCCTCTGTTATCTCCGCGATGTCGGCTGCGAACTCCGAGAGGCGCATGTGGAACACGCCGATGGACTCGTCGAGGGAGAGGTTGGCGGCGATATTCTGGGTGAGCTTGAATGCGGGGGAGGAGGAATGCTCGGGATTGCGCGCAAGGCGAAGGAAGTCGTCTTTCAGGTTTCTGATCGAGCAGGTAAGGTTCACATGCAGAACAAACATCGGCCCCATGATTCCGGAATCGATGATTCGCTTCGCCTTGTATGCGCGGTACTCCGCTGCCCAGAACCCCGGGTCTGCCTTCTGTGCGAACGGGATCTCGCGGTCCTGCGCGAGCTGGCGCAGGCACATGCCGATGTAGGCGCTCATGTTGAGGCCCATGTTGGCGAGCACGGACTCGGCGGACTCCTTGACGACCGGGTCGATCTTGAGGTTGACGTTCTGTGCGGCGATCTGGGTGTCCTTGATTTCCTTCATTTCGGTTCCCTTCTCCGTCGGGGCTCCTCTTCGCTGTCCCCGCTGACTCATAGTAAAGCACCATGGAAATAAGTAGTAAATACTATTTAAAGAAGTTTTCTGTACTGAGTATTTGATTCGTATTTATATCGTATTTGTCAGAGCATGGTGCTGCTTTCAGGGCAGCTTCGGTTGCCAGATGACCATAAAAGAGGACCGGCGCTTTCGGGGCTTAAGCCACGGAAAGCGCCGGCCCTCTTTGCGATCATGTCGATGGGGTGCTATTCGGCGAAGCGAATCTCCGAGCCGTCCGATTTGACACCGCGCCAATCTCCTCCGATCCAGACGACCCAGCCGCCCTTGCAGTCGGCGACCGCGGCATGGCCCCAATAGCGGTTCCCGAGAGAATCGTCGCAGGCCTCGAGGCTGTATACGCGGGCCGACTGATCTCCCTCGTCGCCGAGCGGGTCGTGATACAAAAGTGTCGCGACCCTTGCCGGCCGCCTGCCGGCGTGCGGCCCTGCGCGTCCAAGGAGCGCCGGGGCGGATTTCGGATCGGAGGGGCGGAGGCGTGCGACATGGAATTCGGCATGGGCGCCAAGCGCATCGGCGACGCCGCGCGCATTTTGGAGGCCCAGAACGAGGTCCTCTACGCTGAGGAGCGGAAGTTATCAGAGATTCCTGTAGTCGGAACCATGCAGCCCGACTGAGGGGCGGTCGCGATTCACCCTTTCACGTGCTTCGACGCCTTCTGCGCTTTATGTGGCCGTGGGATAATGAGTAGCAAAAAGGGATGCAAGCACCAGCGAGCTACTTAGCGAAGTGCTGGTGGTGTCGAAAACGGAATCGCCAACGGTCCTTTATGCCTCAAGCGGAAAGAGCCAGATCCGTGAGTAACCGTAGGCCGCACGAGAAAGGCGGGATGAATGAACGACGAGGAGCTCGGCCTGCCAAGGCCGGAGAAATACGAGGGTGAGCAGTTCACTGTCGAAGATTACAAGACGGAAGAATACGCGGAGGCGCGGACGCTCGAGGAGGCCATCGCTATCCGGGGTGCTAAGGCGTTCCTCAGGGATGTGACTCCGGACGATTTCCTGGACGACGCTCCGCTGGGCGTCAAGAAGATCGGAATAGCGGACCTTTGGTCCGAATTCACCTGGGAGGAAGGCGAAACCGAGCGCGACGTGGACCTCGAGAGGTCGGCGGCCTCTCTCAAGGAGGGCGACCTTCTCGAGGTGCGTCCGTGCTCGGAGGACATCAGCGAATGGGGCTACAGGTTCCACCTGGCCGATGGATCCACAGTTCCCTACGAGCCCTACCACGATTACGACGACCAGCTATTCCAGAAAGCTCTCGAAAACCTTAACGGCGGCGAATGGCTCGCATGCCGCGTCAGAGAAGTATCCTGCTTCGGAGAAGACGGCATCGAAGACGATCCCGAGTTCTGCTGGCGAGTCTACTCATGCAAGGTCACGGTGTGTCGCGGCGGCTCGACAAGGGCGTAGCCCAGGTTAGCGCCGAGGCATCCCGAAGAGGTCGTCGCTGGGCGCTTTCTCGCGCGCCGCGCGCCTTCCGGATGCCTGGTCCTCGCCGAGCCCGTTGAAGATCTCCATGACCAGCGCGAGCTGCCTTTGGAGGTCCGCATCAAGCTCATCGGCGTCACACACGGCGAAGAGCCGCTCCGAAAGCCCTTTCATGGAATCGCGCAGCGCTCGCTGGACCCGAGATGACGGCCTCACGGTTATCTCGGTGCCGATAAGCCTCGCCATGATGTAGTCCTGCCAGCTCATGCCGCTCCAGGAGGCCATGTTGGCGATCAGCTCGTACTCTTGGAACGCCATCGTCTTGCTGCGCTTGCGGGCGCTGTTCTCGCACGGCATCCTATTCGCCCCTCAGCTCGGAGAGCGCGTCGGCGATCTGCGCGCGCTTGGCGGGGAAAAGGTGCGCGTAGCGGTATGTGATGTCGATGGCCTCGTGTCCAACGCGCTCGGCGATGTCGAGGGCGGAGAAGCCCATATTGATGAGCAGGCTCACGTGGCTGTGGCGAAGGTCGTGGATGCGTATCCGCTTGACGCCCGACGCCTTGCAGCCGTGGTCCATCTCGTGCACGAGAAAGTGTTCGTGAAGCCGAAGAGCCGCTCGTCGGGCGCCACGTCCTCGCGCATCTCGATGAACTCCGCCGTCTCGTCGCGGAGGAACGCAGGCATCTTGATCGTGCGCACCGACTTGCACGTCTTCGGCTTCGTGACCACATCCTCGCCGTGCAGTCGCTGGTAGGATTTGTTTATGCGAAGCCCGGGCGTTTCCAGCAGGAAGCCCGAGGGCGTGAGCGCCATGAGCTCGCCGCAGCGTATGCCCATCCAGTAGAGAACCTCGAACGCGCAGAAGGCGAGCGGCTTGTCGGAGATGGCGTCGGAGAAGCGAAGATACTCGTCCTTGGTCCTGAACTGCATCTCGCCGGCCTCCTTGCTGCCCATCTTGTCCACCTTGTGGACGGGGTTCTTCTCCAGGTTCTAGTAGCGCTCGGCGTGGTTGAAGATGGCGTTGAGCTGGCTGTTGATGATCCTCAGGTACGTAGGCTTGAAGACGTCGCCGTCGGGCCTCGTGGACCCCGTGAGGGAGTTCTGCCACCTGACGATGTCGACGGGCCGTATGTCGCACATGCGCATGTCGCCGAAGAACGGGATGAGTTTGCTCTGGATGATGTTCTCCTTGGCGAGCCAGGTGTGCTCGCGGATCACCACGCGCCCGAGGGCCTCCTGCTCCTTGTTCACCTGCCGAATCACCTCGTAGACGCCGCCTCTCTTGATCTTCAGGCGCTCCACCACCTCGTCGGCGGTGAACATGCTCGGCCTCGGCGTCCGCGCAACCGGCTGTTCCATCTTGGACCTCCTGTCTATTCGTACGAATATGCACGCTGATATTCCCGAGAATAATCGTACGTATCCGTACTTTAAATAGAATTACGTACAAACTCGTACGCTGATAGAATGACGCCAATTAAATACGCATGAGGGCAAGTGCACATACGCAGCAGGAAACCAAAGAACGGAGGGGCCGGTGCGTGGATTCGATAATGACGTGTTCAGCTTCAGCATAGGCGGGTTTTTTCAGGGGCACTCCTCCTTTGAGATCAGCAAAGACGGAGAGGCTTACTCTTTCCGCCACAGCCAGTCGCATCTTTTGGAGCAGGGAGAGAACCAGGGGATATTGGACAAGACGCAAGTCGATGCGCTCATGGCATTCCTCCGCGATCTTGGCACCGACGATTGGTTCACCTACTACGATTCACCGGTGCTCGACGGCGAACAATGGAGCCTCTTCGATGGGCACGGCTCGCACGGGGGCTCTAATGCATATCCCAAAGGTTTCGAAAAACTATTGAAGTATTTGGCAGACGAATTCGGCTGCGAGGAGATGAGACCGGAGACCGGCGAAACCTACGATGGCCCGACCGAGACGGAAGGCCTCGCGATGCTGGCTTTTTACAATCTGCCGAGTGCCGAAGGGGTCGGCCAAGGGCTCGAAGACGGTAAGGCTGACGGCGATCACAAGAAGTGGCTGCAAGCCATAAGGGATGCAAAGCGCGATTTTCTGCACGACGTATACGCCTTCGCGGAAGCATATCCCGAATACAAGTGCTATGGCGATATTCTGGCGCAGCATGGGTTGGAACTCGATATCGAGGAGATCGTGAATCAGGACATTTCCAAAGCAGATGAGAAGCTGGTCGTGGCCTCGATGATTGCAATCGCGAGATCCGATCGCTGGTGCGAGTGCGACGATTTCGGAAGATGCGTCGAGAACGGCACTTTCGCGCTTTGGACAAAAAGACTTCGCGAGCTTTTGTAAAACCTCACAGAAGGCTTGGATTTGTCCCCAATCCCCTACGGTAGATAATGCGGGCCATGGCGTCCGTAGGTAACAAGCAGCCACTGTAGGCAGCTGCACGATCCTGGTTTAACCACTCATTCATAAAGTTTGGCACAATCGTGTGCACAGATCCCTCCATGCACATTCGTGCCGTCAATGGAATCGCGTACATTTGCGTACGCTGATAAAATGACGCCAATGAATCTACAGGAGGGCACATGGCAACAGGCGACAACATTCGGCGGTACCGCAAGGCGAAGGGGCTGACACAGGCCCAGCTCGCCGATGCCGTGGGGCTCACCGAGGGCGCGATCAGGCACTACGAGAGCGGCATCCGCGCGGTGAAGCCCGAATTGCTGGAGGAGATCGCGAAGGAGCTCGAGGTCTCCGTAGGCGCGCTCAAGGACTACGGAGTCGAGACGTCACGCGACCTCATGGCCCTGTTGCTGCAGCTGGAGGAGAGCTACGGCCTCGTGCCCAGCGAAGACGGCATGGGCCTGGCGGTCGACCCCAAGGCGCCGCATGTCCCAAAGCTCTCGCAGTCGATCAAGTCCTGGGCGAAAAAGCGCAAAGAGCTCGAGCACGGCGAAGTCGACGAGACCGCTTACGCCGACTGGAAGGCCTCTTTCTGACATTTCCTCAGGTAAATTAATGCTTTCTTGCGAACAGCCTCCTGTTTTTCGGAGGCTGTTCCATTATTCCTATATGAAATCGGCGCCCAGGAAGAACCGTTAGAGGAATAATTGCATGCTCGAATGCGGCAAGGTACGCGGCGTCATTCGGCGGCATTCGGGGTTGCCGAAACTGCGGAAACCGATTTACGCATTTCTTTATTCCCGTTTGTTGATCTAGGCGAACGCAATCATGAAGGGTCTGAACCCAGCCCGTAGTTTCAACTTAGTTTCACCCGCCCGAAATCGACCCTCGATGGACCCGAATTATGAATTATTCCCGCAGGGCCCTATTATTCCCGTACCGCCGAGTACTCCGCCGCACCGCCCAGTAGGGACAGACGGGAATAATCGGGACGTTTTCCAAGGTAGACATGCAAAAAGAAAGCCTCCGAACCAGAGGGTTCGAAGGCCGTTATTCCCGTTATTTCGCCGGTGGCTTTGCTCTATAGCGATGCCGAAACAGCATCAGGCGGTACTTGGCGGCACCAAAACGCGAGTTCAGAAGCCAGTTCCCGCTACTCCCACTCGATGGCTTCAGTTTTACTGTCCCGACATTCCAGTTGTCCTCAGTTTTCGATGCCGTCTCAAACCGAGTGCCGCCAAGTAACACTATGTCGTGTTTCATCGGCTTCGGGGACAAAAGCCGGGGCAATCTCAAAAACTCATTCCAAACTCGGGGCTTTGAGTTTTCGTTTTTTCCCAAAGGTCACGGCGGACAGCCTTTAGAGGTTCGATATCGACGAAAACGCCCGCTTTGAAACTCAAGTGCCTTTTCGTGTGCGAGCCGCCAGCTGCAATAGGAAGCGAATCAACGCAGGCGCCTTTCAAGCAGTTTGCAAAACTGCAGGTCGCAGGCCTTCATTGCTAGTAGGGGAAATGAGTAGTCTCAGGTGGCTTGCCCATGAGTTAGCGAGCAGGTTGGGGCTTCGTTGTTGGCGCGATTACTTCGTGCGCACTCGAAAGGTCTGTTTAACAAAAGACTAATCGGATGCGACTGGCCGCCCATACGGCGACGACGTTTCCCGTGCGAGCACAAACGGCCCTGTGTGCCCTATCGAGCGATATCCCCGTATGACGCTCAGAACTCCTGCTCGCCGAGCAGTCACCTCGCGAGATCCAGCACAAGAACGCCCTCCCGGGTATAAGGCCCGCGCCTCGTGCGGGCGATGAGGACCTTCGTGAATGCATCCCTGATGGACAGAAGCGACGAGAGCCCCTTCTCGAGCGTCGACTCAGAGCTAACGTCGTCTCTTGCTTAAACTCTCCTTCTCGGTTTCGAAACTCAAGGTCTTTTAAAGTTTCGAAACCGAGAAGACGATATGCGCAAGGGCGCGTCGGGTGGTAAGCCCCAACCATGTCATGTCGCCAGCGATGAAGGGCGCGTCTGCGCGTGCTACAATCCAACTACCAGAGATAAAAACACAGTCCCCGTCGGGTAGTCGTGGGCGTGCGGGGGTCCGCATCAGTAACCTGCCTCCTTGGTTGTCCCTTCTCTGCATGGTCATCTACATAAAGGAGGAACCAACCATGCAGATCAGTGTGTCGTCCACCCTGACCGTATATCATGACGGCCAATTCTGGGTCGGGCTGGCGGAGCATGTCGAGGACGGCAGATACGGCGTCGCCCGCATCGTCTTCGGCGCGGAGCCGTCCGATGAGGAGATCCTGCGATTCGTTGTCGGCAAATGGGAGAAGCTCTCGTTCTTCGGCGACAAGGCCACTGAGACAAGCAAGCCCGCGAAGAACCCCAAGCGGCGCGCTCGCGAGGCAGCGAAAGCCCTTAAACGGCCCGCGGTGAGCACCAAGGCACAACAGGCGCTCGCGGCACAGCGGGAAGCGATGAAGCGGGAGTCGGCTCAAGCAAGAAGCCAGCGTCGCGCGGATGAGGCGGAGGCGCGCTTCGAGCAGCGGAAGTTGAAGCGTAAGCAGAAGCATCGTGGGCATTGACCGGTGCCGACATGGGTCCAGGTGTGAACAGGGCTACGTCCCCTATTCGCACTGTTCACACATACAGCAGCGGGCACGGATTCGACTGAAACTGCGCCCGCTGTCTGATGCTAAATTAATTTATCAAACACGCGTTCTATTCCAGCGCAGTAATTAAATACGCTGGTACATAGATACTCCGATCAAGACGGCCGCGCTCGCGACCGGGAACTTTCGGCAATTGGATACGCGTCTGACCTGGGATATCCAAGCGAACAATTGGCCTAACCCGCAACAGGTCCCAGGCCAGGCGGGTATCCAATCGAAGGGGAGGGGCGCTCCGGTGTGGAGGCAGCGGAGCGCCCGGGGAAAGCCCGGCCGGCCGG
>OCTW011593752.1_pt1 | contig 18943 bp, 8 predicted proteins | sample 1539671 | NCBI WGS metagenome assembly OCTW01 (sample SAMN02144230, study PRJEB22623) | gut metagenome | biome: sheep rumen | host: Ovis aries | place: New Zealand
TGGCCATTCTCTTCCTCCTTGCGGCGGCGCCGCAGCGTTTTCATCTGTCCCAAATTCTACCATTAATCCCGCCCGCGGTCAAGCGGCGCGACGGCGGGAATCAACACGGCTGACCCTTCATTCCTCATTCCCCATTCTGCATTCCACTTTGTGGCGGGTGCCTGGGGGCGCTTTTTTGCAGGGGATGATGTTGCCTGTCAGCTTCACGCCGTCAAGCCACAGCTCCTTCACGCCCTTCTGGACGCCATCGGGATTTTCGATCGCGATTTCAAATTCCGCGCCTCGCCACTTCCTCGTCACGGTGAAGCCCGTGCAATCTTTGGGTATACAAGGATCGATGACAAGGCCGTCGAATTCCGGACGGATGCCGAGGATGAACTGCGTCACCGCATACCAGTTCCAGGCGGCCGTCCCCGTCAGCCACGAATTTTTCGCCTCGCCCGGACGCGCGGCGTCGCGCCCCGCTATCATCTGCGAATAGACGTATGGCTCGACCTTGTGGAGTTGCGAATGCTCCTCCGTCCAGGCCGGACATATTTTCGTGTAGTGGCGCCAGGCGTCGTCGCCGCGTCCGGCGAGCGTTTCAGCGATCACCACCCACGGATTGTTGTGGCAGAATATGCCGGCGTTCTCCTTGTAGCCGGGCGGATAGGAGGAAATCTCGCCGTATTCCACGACATAGCGCGAGAAAGGCGGCGCGTTCAGGACGATGCCGTATTCGCATTCGAGATGGCGCTTGACGGCGTCGAGCGCCTTTTCCGGCATACCCTTTTCCTTGCCGATCTGCGACATGGCGCACCAGCCCTGCGACTCGATGAAAATCTTGCCTTCGTCGCATTCCGCCGCGCCCACCTTGCGCCCGAAATAATCGTACGCGCGCAAATACCATTCGCCGTCCCAGCCGTGCTTTTCGACGGCCTCGCGCATTTTCGCGACGGCGGCCTCCGCGCGTTTCGCCTCGTCCGTCTCGCCGATGCGGCGGCAGAGCGCGGCGTAGTCGCTGCCCGTCCAGCAAAAGAGGCCTGCGATCATGAGCGACTCTGCCTTGGAATCCTCCGTCTTGTTTTCGGTGGTCTGGAACGACTCGTTGGGATCCGTGGAAAAGCAGTTCAAATTGAGGCAGTCGTTCCAGTCGGCGCGTCCGATTAGCGGCAGGCCGTGGGGGCCGAGATTTCGCAGCACGTGGTCGAAGCTGACGCGCAGATGCGCGAAGAGCGAAGTTTCGCTGCCCTGGCGGTTGTCGAACGGCACCGGTTCTGCGAGGATCTGGAAATCGCCCGTCTCCTTGATATACTGTGCAACGCCGAAAATCAGCCAGAGCGGGTCGTCGTTGAAGCCGCCGCCGATGTCGTTGTTGCCGCGCTTTGTCAGCGGCTGGTACTGGTGGTAGCAGCCGCCGTCGGGGAACTGCGTGGCGGCGATGTCCAAGATGCGTTCGCGCGCCCTTTCCGGTATCTGGTGGACGAAGCCGGCCAAATCCTGGTTGGAATCCCTGAAGCCCATGCCGCGCCCGATGCCCGATTCGAAGAAGGACGCGGAGCGCGACATGTTGAAAGTCACCATGCACTGATACTGGTTCCAGATGTTCACCATGCGGTCGAGCCGCGCGTCGGAGGAGCGCACGGCGAAGCGCGAAAGCAAATCGTCCCAGCGCTTGTCGAGCGCGGCGAGCGCCGATTCCACCTTGGCGGGCGTGTCGAAGCGCGAAAGCAACTCCAGCGCGGGGCGCTTGTTGACGACGCCAGGCGATTGCCATTTGTCGCCGGACGCAAGTTCGACATAGCCGAGCACGAAGACGAATTCCTTGCTTTCGCCCGGGGCGAGCGCGACTTCGAGCGCGTGCGACGCGACCGGGCTCCAGCCGTGCGCGACGGAATTGCGCGCCTTCCCCTCAGCGACGACCTGCGGCGCGTCGAAACCGTTGTATGCGCCGAGGAACTCGTCGCGGCTTGTGTCGAAGCCCGCGAGCGGCGCATTGACGCCGTAGAACGCATAGTGGTCGCGGCGTTCGCGGAATTCGGTCTTGTGGTAGATGACGCTTCCTTCCACTTCGACTTCGCCGGTCGAAAGATTGCGCTGGAAATTCTCCATGTCCGTCGCGGCGTTCCAGAGGCACCACTCGACGAACGAAAACACCTTGAGGCGTTTCGGCGAATCAGAGAGATTGCGCAGCGTCAGCGCATGTATCTCGGCGTTCTCGCCAAGCGGCACGAACATCAGCAGCGACGCCTCCACGCCATTTTTCACGCCCGTGATGCGCGTCCGCCCCAGCCCGTGACGGCATTCGTAGCGGTCGAGCGGCGTCTTGCAGGGTTTCCAGCCGGGGTTCCACACCGTCCCGCCGTCGTTTATGTAGAAATAGCGGCCGCCTGAATCCATGGGGACGCCGTTGTAGCGGTAGCGCGTAATGCGGCGGAATTTCGCGTCGCGGCAGAATGCGTATCCGCCGGCAGTGTTGGAGACGAGGCCGAAAAAGCCGTCTTGGCCGAGATAGTTGATCCACGGCCACGGCGTCATTGGATCGGTTATGACGTATTCGCGCGCGGCGTCGTCGAAATAGCCGTATTTTTTCTGTGAGTTCATTTGCCGGTTCTCCTCTTTGAAAGGTCGGACGAGATTTGTTCCATTTTTTCAGTCGTTATCGGATAGAACGCCATTATCGCCGCGGTGCCGACGGCGATCAAGCCGGGCAACCAGCTCATCAGCATCTTGATGCCGGGGATCGCGCCGGCGATAGACTCCTTGTCGCTGCCGTCATACCCGTAGCGCGCGAGGACGGCGCCGATCAATGCGCCGGCGATGCCGCCGCCCGATTTCATGGCAAACGACGCCGCCGAATACACGAGGCCTGTCGCGCGGCGGGAGTTGCGCCACTCCGAATAGTCTGCGACGTCCCCAAGCATAGCAAAACAGAGAGTCGGGAATATCGCCGCGAAAAATTCCGACACCGTGCCCAGCGCGAATATCCCTGCCGTCGCGTCCGGGCCGCAGAACCATATGAGCGCGTTGACGGCGCCGGAAGCCAGCAGCGCGGCGATGAAAAGGTTTTTCTTGCCCAGCCTGCGCGCGAGCGGCGCGGTGGCGGCGGCGCCCGCCACCGATGCGATCATCAGCGCCGTCATGTAGCCGCCCGCCAAAAGTTCGCGGTGCACGTAGTGCGTGAAATACACGACCGTCACACCCTGTTTCACGGAGTTGTAGACGTTGTAGGAGAGCGAGACGGCCAGGAGCACCAGCCACGGGGCGTTGCGCAGCAGCAAGTCGCCGAAGTCCCGGCGCAAGTCGTTTTTCTGCGAAGGCGGCGGCTCCACCCTCTCGCGCGTCCCGAAAAACGTCACCGGCAATATAAGCGCCATCACCGCCGAAAGCATGTAGATGGGAGCCGTGTACGAGCCGGTCCAATCCTTCAAGGCGAGAAGCAGCCCCTGCACGAGCATTCCGCCGGCGAACGCGCCCGCCATCCTCCAGCCGCCGATGGAAGTGCGTTCGCGCTCGTCAGGCGTCATCACGGAAAGCAACGCGCCGTAGGGAATGTTCATTGCCGTGTAGACGAGCGTGAAAAGGATGTATGTCACATAGGCGTATGCAAGCCTCCCGGTCGGCCCCAGCCCCGCCGGACACGTGAACGTCATGCAAAGCGTGGCGGCCAGCGGCAGCGCCGTCCACAATATCCAGGGGCGGAATCTCCCCCAGCGAGTGCGCGTGCGGTCTGCGGCGACGCCGATCGCGATATCCGAAATGCCGTCGCCGACGCGCGCGACGAGCATCAGCGTGCCGACGGCGGCTGGGTTGAGGCCGAACACGTCGGTATATACGATGAACAGGAACGATGCCACGCCGCGCCAAGCTATGTTGGATGCGGCGTCCCCCAGGGCGTATGCGATTTTCTCGCATATAGATACGTGTGCCATTTTTTTAGTTTGCAGTTTGAAGTTTTCAGTTTGCAGCTATGGCTCCAGCTAAGAAATATAATTGAGAGATAATCAAACAACAGAAACCAACTACCGCAAACTCTCTCAAAATCTCACTCTCCATGCGCACTTGCCGTTTCGCGGACGGACGCCGTGCGGGATCGTTATCTCGAAAACGCGGCCGCGCGCCACGTCGCTCGCTGACGCGCCCATGTGACTGCGCCAGTCGCCGGTGCGCTCCTCGATGCGAACGACGGCGTTCGCCGGCAGTTCGTAGCGTATGGCGCCGTTGACCGCCACGATCCCCTTCCCTTCGCGCCGCCATGAGGCGTTGGGCTGCGCGATCGATTGTTCGACGGTGGTCACGACCCGCAAGCCGTTCGTCGACGTCACGCCCGATACCGCGACGTCGATGCCTTCCGGCGAAAACCGCCACTCCGTCGTCGCCTGCAATCCTGCGCGATTCAGCCGGAATCTTACGGTGTCGCCGTCCGCCTCGCATTCGTCGGCGCGGTTGCGGCTGTCCCAATCCACCGTCGCGACATCGTAAGAAGTGGTGCCTGGAACGTGCCGCCAGTTCCAGAGCGGGAATATGTCGCGGTATTCGTCGCCTGTCACATAGGAAAACAGCGCACCGTCCGCGAAATGGGCGCCGAGCAGGTTGTCCTCGTTCACGCGTTCGGTGCCGCGTATCTTCGAAGTCTCGCACTTGACGGACGCCATCCAGCCTTGCGCACGGTAGACGCCATACGCGCTCGACGCAAACCAATGCAGGCCCGTCGGCACATTGTCGGCATCCACGCCGAGGCGCTGCGCCGCCACGAGGACGCCCGCGCCCTTGATGCGAGCGGCGCCCTTGTTCAACTGGCGGCCTATGGCTGCGACGTCCATCGCCCCCTTCCAGACCGTCGGCGCGAAACCCCTGCGCACGAGATTCGCGAGCAGTTCGCGCTTCTGCGCGGGGAACTCCAGTTCCGTCCCGTCGAAAAACGCCGCGAGGCGCGGAACCGTGAGGATATACGAAAGCCCGTAGTTGCCGAACTGCGCCTGGTTGCCGTGCTGGTGGAAACTCCAGTCGCTCTGAATGCCCTCTTCCGTGCCGCTGACGCATATCTCGCCCAAAATCGCTTCGCGGGCCGCCTTGACGCCTTGCATGTTCCCTTCCAGCAGCGAACGCATCAGAACGCATTCCGCCATCCAAATCCTGTTCTGCCCCGTCAAGCCGATTTCGCTTTCGTGCATCAACGAAACGATCAAACGCTTCTCCTCGTCCGTTATGTCGTCGCCCATCAAAATCCCGGCGCGCCCCAGCTCCAGAGGAACGCCTATCTGATTCCACCACCAGTTCTTGTTGCGGTAGCCTTTCGCCGCCCAATGCCGCAACGCGCGCCCAAACGCCTCTACGAGTTCCGGCGTGTGGACGCCGCGCGCCAGCGCGACCAGGCGCCTGGCATGTTCCGCCGCACCCCACGAGCTCGCGGACGAACTGCCATACGGCACGTCTTCCCATGTGCCGTCGCCGCGCAGAGTCGCCGCAAGCCGCGCAGCCGTCGCTTCGACCGGAGAGGCAAGGCTTTCGCGCACCATCGCCACAGTCGAATCCCCAGACGGCGCATCTATCCCAGGAACGCTCCCATGCGCAGGCTTCGCGCATGTTTCGCGCAAAACACGCGCCGCATTTGCGCGGACGCCCTCTACAGCGTCCAGGTTGAAATCAACGTCCATGTCGAGCGCACGCAAAACAGCATCCGCGAACACCCCGTCCGCCCACGCGAACCAAGAGCGGGTGAAGTCCGATGGATCCGAAGAACGGTACGATTCGTGCATCGCGCCGGTGCCGCCGGACGTTTCGCGCAGCTGGACGATGCACCGCGCCACCTCCTCGCGATTCGTCGAAGTCAGCGCGCGCATGGCGACGGCAAGCGGCCAGATGCGGTCGCGCCCGGTGTGCGGGCTGCCCACGCCTTCACCCGCCCCGCCGCGAAAGAACCACGGATTCGCGTCGGAAAGCGCCAAGCGGCGCGTCGCCGCGCAAACATCCGCGTCGAACGCGGAAGCGTCGCAAAGATACGGCAGCGACAGGAGCGATGGCACGTTAGCGTCGTCCATGAAAATCCGGCCGCCGTAGCCGTCGATTTCGTATGCGTATACCTTGCCGAACTGCGGATGCTCGAAAATCGCCGAATCCGCCACGGCGCGGGCGATCTCCGCCGAAAGTTTTTCGCATTCGGCGGCGAGCGCGGCATCGCCGTTCGTTTCCCGCAGGACGGTTGCGGTTTTGGCCAGCACGTCGGACGCGAATATGTTTGCCGGCACATTGAACGGCAAGATGCAGGCGTCGTCCGACGCGCGGAATGCACTGGCGACCATTCCGTTCGGCTTGAACGGCGCGAGCCTCCCGCCCGCGAGCGTTCCGTAGGGCGTCCAGGTCCGGCGCTTGAAAGAATAGCGGGATTTGCGCTGCTCCGCGCGCATCGTCGAAAGAACCGTGCGCACGCATTCGGCGTAATCCTCGCCGAACGCAGAAGCGTCGCCAGTCGCTTTCCAATAGCCGTGCGCGAGGCGCAGCGGATAGCACAGCGAATCGAGTTCCCATTTCCGCTCGTGCAGGCCGCGCTTCATTTCCGTCATGTCATTCGCCCACGCCGGCCCGGTCTCGCCGTCGTCGAGAAATGCATTGGCGTACGGATCGAGGCGGATGCAGTCGAACGCGCGGTTCAGGACGCCGCGCAGAATCCGGCGCATCGGCGCGCTTTCCTTGGCAAGCGGAAGATACGGCCAAACCTGCGCACACGAATCGCGAAGCCACATCGCGGGAATGTCGCCAGTGATCACGAACGAATCGTCCTTGCCGTTTTTCCTCCTGTAGCGCACCGTGCGCTCGATCGTGTCGAGGTACGAAGAGACGAACATTTTTGCGAGCCGCCTGTCGCCGATTCGCGCGGCGGCGCATTCGGCGAAGCGTTTCGCGTCGTTCTTCGCCACGCCAAGCACGCCGCCGGACGGTTCGTCAAGTCGTTCGCGCAGCGCGGCGAAATCTACGTCCTGAACCGCTGCCCCCGCCTCCGCCGCGAGAACGGCCGCCGCGCCTGCCGCCTGGCCGAGCGCGAAGAAAACCGGCTCCATCCTGATCGAACCGTATGCGATGTGCGTGGCGGAGATGCAGACTGGAACGAGCAGATTGGCGCATTTGCCGCGCTTTGGGACGATCGCGCCATAGTCGATCGGATACGGCCCCTTCACGCCGGCCTTGTCCTGCACATCCCCTTCGTTGCGCACAAAACCGTCGCCGCCCACATAGCGCCTGACGTGGTGCGAATCCATCGTGTACGCGGCGAAGGCGACAGGGCGCGGCGCGACGGCCTCGCCGCGGCAGTTGCGCTCGGTCATGACATAATCGCCGATCATGCGGCGCGCTTCGCGGACATACAGCTGGGTAGGCCAGCCGCCGTTTTCCGCAAACTCGTCGCGGCACAGCCCCCATTTCGAGACTTCGGCGCGGACGTATTCCGGGACGCGCGGATGGTTCGCGAGCGTCCACAACGCGCTGCGCTGCCATTTTTCGTGCGCGGCGGCGATTTTGGCGCGCTCGGCGTACGACGCCTCCGCCCAGCGGCGGCTGCCGCCGATGAAATCCATCGAAACGCCCGTGCGGTTGTTCGTGTCGGTTTTCCTGTTCGGCATCGGCGAGTTGTTCCAGGGCTGGTGGCGCCAATGTTCGACCGTATCTTCCGGCATCCGTTCGATGTTGCGCAGCAGAAGCTCCATTTCGGTTTCGCTGTAGCCTTCCGGCTTCTCGAACGGAATGCGGTTTTCCGGATCGTCGGTCAGGCACAGGCGGTAGCAGTACGCCTGGACGCGATCGTCGGAGGCGCCGTCAGGCCGCACGTCGTCCTGCGGTTCGACGCCCGGCAGCAGGCCGCTCGCCGCATCGCCCGCGACCTTGTAGGCGCTTACCCCATCCAGCATCTGGTGGTGCACGGCCTTGCCGCGCTGGATGCCGTTTAGCGTCTCGCCGTATTCAGAATTCGCCTCGCGGCCAATGCGGTACGAGACGCCCGAGGCCGCCATCAAATCGCCTTCGTATGTCGCGTCAATGAAGACCGACGCTCGCCAGACGCGTCCATCAAGCGTGCGCACCGCGTCGATCCGGCTGCCAGTTTTCACGATGCCGCCTTTGCCGCGATCTAGAACCGCGCCGCGCTCTATGCGCAATCCTTCGTCGCGTTCCCAATTCTCCAGGACTTTCAGCGCGGCGCTTGGTTCGAACGTCCACATCGTCTCGCCGTCCAGAGAACCGGCGGTCTGGCCGTTGGGGCGGTAATCTTCGCGCTTCTGCCGCGTCCACGCGGTCGGGGCGTCATAGTGCGTCTTGATGTCGGCGTAGAACTTCCTCGCCAGTCCCCCGAACGCGGACTTGTCGCCGATGTCGGTCTGTCCGAGCCCGCTTGTCGTCATTCCGCCGATGCGCTGGGTCGCTTCGAGGACGACGGTCCTCGCGCCGTCGCGCGTCGCCTGCACCGCCGCCGCGATACCCGCGCTGCTGCCGCCGACGACAACGACGTCGAACGGCTTGTCGGACATTTCGAAAACGAGTTCGCCGCCGCGCACGACGTCCCAGTGGGAAATCGACGAAAGCGCTATCCTGCGGCCGTTCAGCGCGGCGGATTTCACGTATTTGTTTTCGCGGGAAAGGTTTTTCGCGGTGATCGTGAAACGAGCGTCCTTCAGCTTGACGATCGTTTTCGGGAACTGCGGCGCGCCCAGGACGTATTCGCACGAAGTCGGCTCGAACGGATAGAACCCCATCGCAGAAAATATGTACCAGGCGCTCATCTGCCCGCAATCGTCGTTGCCGCACAGCCCGTCGGGTCTCGGCTGGTAGAAGCGGTCGAATATCTCGCGCACGATTTCCGCCGTCCTTTCCGGGCGCCCCCAGAGCGTGAAGAGATACGGCACATGGTGGCCTGGCTCGTTGCCGTGCGCATATTCGCCGATCAGCCCGGTGACATCGAGGAGGCTGCCGTTGGGGGAGCGGGAGGCGTCGAAATGCTCTTCCAGTTTTGCGAGCGCGGCGGCTTTCCCGCCGAACGCGGCGGCGAGGCCGTCGGGATCCTGCTGCACGTGCCACGCATACTGGTTCGCGCTCGCTTCGCTGATGTCGCGTTCTTCGCCGTAGCCGTAGAGCGCGGAAGGATCGAACGGCTCGCGCCATGTGCCGTCCGATTTGCGTCCGCGCACGCTTTTCGTCGCCGGGTCGAAGACGTTTTTCCATGCTTCGGCGCGCCGCGAGAAGAATTCCGCCAAGTCGCCGCGCTCCAGGCTCCTGGCAAGGCGAGCCGCGCACCAATCGTCGTACGCGCCCTCGATCGTCCTGCTGACGCCTTCCTCCGGCTCCAGGTCGAACGGATACCATCCAAACTTGTCAAGCGCCTGCCAATTTTCTTTCGGCTTGCCCGGATGGTTTTCGCGGAGCGTGGCGCATATCGCCTCCAGCACTTCCTCCGCGAAAAGCGACGTGAGGTTTTTGTTCACCGCCTCGACCAGGACCGGCACGGCGTGGTTGGCGATCATGCAGTGCGTATCGCGCCCCATGAGCGGCCAGACGGGCAAGTAGCCGGCCGCCTTGCGGTGCGCCAACATCGAACGCGCGAAATCGTCGACCAGTTCCGGCGCGACAATCGTGTAAAGCGGATGCGCCGCGCGATACGTATCCCAAAGCGACAGCGTTGAAAAATAGCGGCGTCCCTTTGTGACGCGGGCAATCTTCCCGTCCGCGCCGCGGTAGCGTCCGTCGATGTCGGTTATGTCGTTCGGCTGCCAGAAGAGATGGTAGAGCGCGGTGTACAGATTCGTGGTGGCGGCGGCGTCTGCGCCGGGGATTTCGATGCGCGAAAGATACTCGTTCCAGGCGGCGCGCGCGGCGGCGGCAACTTTCTCGAACGACCTGCCGCGCACTTCGGCGAGGTTGCGCCGCGCACCATCCTCGTCCGTGGTCGAAAGCGCGACGCGCAGCGTCACCGTGCGCGTTTTGCCGAAATCGAGGGCGAAACGGCGGCCCTCGCCGACGATCTTGAACTCAGCATCCGTTTCGAGCGCGAAGTTCCACCGGCGTTCCGTCCAAGAGCGTGTTTGCGCCCAGCCGGAAATGGCGCGAGGGCCTTGTGACGTCCAGCCAGAATCGAGGACGTGTTCATCCATTTTTTCCCAGACAAGCCCCCACTGCATGTCGACGGCCACATGCGCCGCGACGCCTTCGGGATACGTGAAACGCCAAACCGCCGCGCGCTGCGAAACGGTCGCCTCGCAGCGAATTCCGCCACGAAGCGTCACCGCATAATACCCCGGCGAGGCGCCTTCGCTCTGTTTGTCGAACGGCACGGCGGCGCGCGGCGGCACTTCATCGTCCGTGCCGGCGTAGGGGAGCAAGAGTAAGTCGCCTAGTTCCGGCACGCCGGTTCCGTTCAGGTGATCTTGCGAGAAGCCAAAGAGTTTGGTATCGCCGTTGCGGTAGCCGCTGGCGCAGTCCCAGCTTTCGGTACCGGTGTCTGGCCCGGGCTGCACCATGCCGAACGGATATGCCGCCGCGACGGTGGTATGCCCCGTACCGTCCGTGCCGATGCGCGGATCTACGAAGCGTGCGAAATCTCCGGCGGCGACGGTCGCCGCCGCCAGCACGGCCATTGCGAAAGTTGAAAGTTGCAGCATTTTTGTCATTACTGCTCTCGTCAGCGCATTTTCTTCATCTCGAATTTTTCGCCGGCAAGGGCGCGGCGCGCGAACTCGCCCCAGTACGGGGTTGGATCGTAGTCCCAGCTCTTGATCATGCACGGCCCCGCCTTCGGATGAAAGCACCAGCCGGTCCAGTTAATGCGATGCTTCTGGATGAAGCCGAGCATGTCCGGCGCGAAGGTGTATGGGTTTTCTTTCTGCTCGAGCGGGATGAACGTCATTTCTTCGCGCGGGGCGGCGCCGACTTCGCCGAGGAAAATCGGGTGCTTGGCGGCGACGGGAAGGAGGCGGCCCCAGCCTTTGTGCCAGTGGTACGTGTGCCAGGCGTACATGACGCCGTTGCCGTCGGGGTCGGAGAGGCGGTAGCTTTCCCTCTCGCCCTTCTCTATCGCCTCGCTCTCAATTCCGGTGAGATCGTTCGCCCAGTGGAGCCCTCCCGCGATCACGACATTCTTCGCGCCGGTCGAGCGAACGGCGTCCACGAGAGCCTGCATGCCGACGGACTCGAAGCCCTGGTTTTTCTTCTTTTCCTCGGCGGTGAGGAAGGCAGATTCGTCGACCTTACCGGCCTGCCCCACCCAGCCGCCGTCGCGCCATACCTTCCAGCTGATTTCATGCGGCTCGTTGAAGAGGTCGAAAATGACCGCAGGATGGTTGGCGTATCGCTTCGCGGCGTCCTTCCAGAACGCGACATGCTCGGCCTTCGGCGCACGGAAACGGTGCAGGTCGAGCACGATGTACGCACCCCTGTTCGCGGCGAGCGTGACGATCTTGTCCACCGCCGCGCGGTATGCGACGCCGCCGTCGGACTGGTAGGGGCTCTTGCCGAACCAGAACGTTTCGTTGACGGGAAGGCGCACGCAATTCGACTTCCAATCGTCTATGGCGACGACGACGGACTTCACGATCTGGTCGGTGTTCGGGATGGACTCCATGCCGCCCGCGTTGACGCCTTGCAGCCACACTTCGCGCCCCGCCGCGTCGCGCAGGCGGTTCCCTGCCACGCGCAGTTCGGATGGCCATTTCGCCTTGTCGGGCTTTTCGTCCGGGACTTGCCGCGCGGCGATCTGGCGCTGCTCTTTTTCCTTGGCCGCGATAAGTGGCTGCGGGTCTGTCGGCTCGAGCCGCACGTCGGAGACATCCATTTCGCCGGATTGCACCTGGAAAAGCGCGAACATGACGACGAGCTTCACCGCGCTCTGCGGCACGAGGAACGAATTTTCGCGCTCCTGCCAGCCATCCGTCGCTTTCTGCACATAGGTGGGGCGAGGCTCGGGCTTGACCTCGCGCCCCTCGGCGTCCTTGAACTTCAACAGCACGCGCGCGTCGAACCACGGCTTCTCGCCAATTTTCAGTTTGGCGACGTTCCACTTCCAGGAAAGTTTCAGCGCGTCCACACCCTCGGGAAGACCGTATTCCTTGTAGTCGTTGACCATTTTGCCCGGCGTGGTCTGGACGAGATGCGCGTAAAGCTGCCCGTCTTTCTTCGCGGGGATGAGAGTGCCGTATTTTTCTAGCTGGTATTTCGCCTTGGCGCGCGTCTTGACGGCGTTTTCCGTCTTGCGTTTTTCGTGCGCTTCGCGCTTTGCCTTGTCCTCCGGGTCTTCGACAAACGTCTCCTGCGCCTCGACGGAAAGATTGCGCACGGAGAACGCGCCGGACTTCACGTTGAACAGGCACGGCATGAGCGCAATGCCCGCCGCGCCTTCCGGCACCTTGATCGACTTGCGGAACGCCTTCCACTCGCCGCCCTTCCCATGCCAGCCGCCGATCGCGGGGCCGCCCTTCACCTTCTTGCATTTCGAGTCGATGAAGTCGGTCATGATCCGCGCGTCGAACCAGTTCTTGTCGCCGCGCACCACATCGTCCCACTTCGCCTCGCCGCTCACGACAACGCCGCCCGTGCCCTTCGGCAGGAATACCGGCGTGTAGACGAGGCTCATCTGGCCTGAACCCTTGAAAGGCACTTCCAAGTCGCGCTTGCCTTCAGGAACGAGATTCCCCGCAAACGCCGTGCCCGCAAGCACGGACAGGGCAGCCATTGTGAAAATCCTATTCTTCATTTTTTGTCACTCCCCTGAAGCGTTGTTCGACGCGATTGATATGTAAAAACCTTTTGTCTTCGGCATCGCCCAAAGTTCCGTTCCGTTCTCGCGCAATTCGAGCGCGTGGACGTTCTCGCCCTTCGTGAAATGCGATGGGATCATCGCCGTCGTCGTCGTCACCACCTTCACGGCCTCCTCCGCGTCGTCGGGGACGTTTACGACAAGCTGCGCACCGTTCGCGACGCTGACCGACTTCGCGGAAATCGTCCCTTCCAAGAGAAGCGTACCGTCGTTCACCTTGAAATCGCCGCCAATCGTCACAGGCCCGCCAAGCCGCTGCGTCCCCTCGCCGATCTTGGTGAGATTGAAGTTCCCCTTGCTGTTTACAATAGCCCCTCCAAAGTCGCCGTCCGCATCGTTGTCGCCAAGCGTAAACGTCTTCGTTCCGGTGTAGGGCTTGTCGATTGTTCCGCTTCCGTAAAGCCCGTTGATCGTCGGCGCGTCGACGAGGAGCTTTCCGCTGACTATGACGTTGCCCTTTCGCGCGCCATTCGGGACAAACGAGGTGCCCGTAATCGTAGCGCTTCCGTTGACGTAGAGATCGCCTGTGAATGTTCCGTTCGCGCTGACAGTCAACAGCCCCTTGCCAGCGGTCGAGGCAGCCTGGTCAATAGCGGTGTCCGCGATCACGACGTCCTTTCCGGCGATAGACCCGGCAAGCGCGGCCTTCTTCGCGTGGTAGTACGTGATGTACCCCGTCGCCTCGCCGAAGTCGATATTGCCGTTGATGGTCGTATTGTCCTTGTTCGACGAGAGGTCGAGAACGCCGGACGCAATGCGCATCGTGCCGTTCGTGACGTAGACGGTCGTAGCAGCGGACGGCGTGGAGAGCATGGAGAGCGAGTTGACGGAAGGACTTCCGGCGAAATCGACAACGCCCGCAGCCGTCACGCGCACGTTCGCCCCTTCAGTCGGCACGGCGTTGTCCTGGGCATACGAATACGTCTGGTAGTCCGTCTCCGGCTCAAGGAAGCGGAATCCGTTTGCGGTGTCGTACGTCACGAGATCGGTCCACAGCGCGTCCGCCGCGCTGCCCGAGACCGCTCCGCGCGCCCAGGGGACGATTGCAGTCGAAATCGACCCTGTCGCGCCCTCGCCTACCGCAACGACGCCGTTTGTGCTTGTCACGTTGACCGTGCCCGCTGTGCCGACCGCTGACTGTCCGAGCAGGGACGCGGACTGCGCGTGGATGTCGAGCACCGAATTGCCTTCGCGGACAAATTCGCCGATGTCGAGATGCGCGTTTGCGGTTGTCGAGCTTCCCGTCGCGACGATGCGGTCGAGTCCGCCCTTGCCTGCACCGGGAGCGATGGTGAAAGTCGCGGCGTTTTTCTTGACCGCGCCCGAAGTCTGTGCCGCAAGCGTGAACGTCTCGCTTTCAAGGCGCACGTCGCCGAAATCGGTTTCCGTCGGGCCGACAGCTGGCGTATCGCCGCCGCCGGAGCTACCGCCGCCGGACGAAGCGGACTTCGTCTGCGCGAAGAACCACGTCAGCACTTCGCTGTTCTGGTACGTGCGCGTCCAGACGTTGTGCGGTGCGTCCGGATGTTCCCAGTAGTGAGCGTCCGATCCGACCGCCCACAGCGCGCTCATCATGTTGCGCGAGCGGCATACGGGTACGGACGTATCCTTGCTGCCATGGAAAGTCCAGATCGGCATCGATGCGAGCTTCGGTGCCTGCGCGAGGTCCGCGCCGCCGCAGATCGGGATCGCCGCTGCAAAGACTTCGGGGCGACGCGAGATGAGGTCCCACGTTCCATAGCCACCCATCGAGATGCCCGTCGCGTAGACGCGATTCGTGTCCACGGATTCATCAGCCAGAAGCGTATCCATGAATTCGAGAAGAAGGCCCATGGTTTCGGACGGCTCGACCGGCATCGTGTGCGAAGTGGAGCTCCAGCTCACATCGACCCAGAGCTTGCCCGCGGGAACCTGTCCGGCGAAGAACTTGAATCCTGGCTCGTTGGCGTCCAGCCACGCCACGATGTCCGCAACGCCATGGTGGAGCTGCGACACGTTGTTGTCGCCACGCTCGCCCGCTCCGTGGAGGAATATGACGAGCGGCACCTTCGATCCGTCCGCCGGCGTCTTCTCGGCCCAGCGGTAGCGGAACACCTTGTCGGCAGAGTTCGTGTACTCGCGCGCTTCGGTGCGCGACTCGATGCTTGCAGCGCCTGCGGAGAGTGCAGCCAGCGCTACGGACAGAAGGAATCCTGTCTTTTTCATTGTTAACTCCTGGGAATTTCGTGCAGAATGATAAAGTAGGTCAGACCTGTTTTATCATTTTCGTCAACGAAAGACTATCGTAAGGCCAGGGACTTTGGGCGACACCCAAAGCTCTGTGTTATTGTTTTTGAGTTCAAGCGCGCCAACGCCCGCACCGCGGTTGAATGTCGCGGTGATTGCGACATCGCTCTTGAGAACGCACCGCGCAGTGCGCCACTTTCCGCTCGTGACGTTCGCGTTGACAGTCACAGGACCGCCCGTTACCTCGCCCGCCACGTTCAGACAGGTCGCGACATCATCCGCCACATCGACATCGAACTTCGCGCCGTCCGCAAACGCCAGCGTCGTCGCAATCGAGCCGTTGCCGCCGATTGCAGCGCCCGCCGCTACATTGACCGCACCCTGCGTCACAGTGCCGTCAAGAACAACCTTGCCCGCGTTGACGTTGAGTGCAGATCCAAGCATCACGCTACCGGCAAGACGCTGCGTTCCTGAACCGATCTTGTTGAGAGTTGAAAGCACCGTCGTATTGCCAGCAATCGAAACGTTTCCAGAGAAATTACCATCCGCATTATTGTCGCCTACAATCAAATTGTCGCCCCTACCGTAAACCAAGCCAGTTCCATAAAGGCCATTAACTGTGACATTCGCCACACTATCAACGGAAGAGGTCTCCAAAGCACCGTTCACATAGACATCGCCGCTACGTGTGCCATTCGGCAGAAACGGATTTCCGTTAAGCTTCAATGCACTTTGAATGAAAGTATCGCCTGTATATGTGCTGTTCGCGCCCGTTCCTTCGATTTCATAAGATCCCAACCCACTAGTAATAACCACTTTCGCATTTACTGTTTGTGCCAACATATGAGTTAATGTAAGTCCTGCTGATCCCGAAATAGGCTTCCCTATGCGAACACGATACCCCGCTCCTCCAGCATTGATCACGTATCCTGCCGTGCTGCCAAAATTGAGAGCTGCGTTTATCTGAGCAGCCGTGCCAGACTTTCCGAAGTCTTTATATGGCTTTGCCATAACCATACCACTTGAAATCGTCAGCACTCCGTCTCCAGATACTCCACCTGGGGCAACATTATATGCAGTAGTATTAAGCAAAAGGGAATTGACAGAAATGTTGTCATTGACTGCAAAGTTTTCCCCTGCATTAACAATCACATTCGCTGATGCAGAAATATCTCCAGAAATGCTTGTATAGTCTGATGAAAGATTGAGAGGGACTAACCCGCTTGTGCTATCGTAGGAAACAAAAGACTGGTCATACGATGTGTTTTTATCCGTCGAAAGGCCCGCAATATCGGAGTCCACCTTGGCGCCGATGAGCTGCGGCACAATGCCGCCTACGGTTTCGGGCGCGGTATCAAAGAGAACCTTCACGTCTCCGCCAAGCTTCGCGCCGCGTACGAGAAGCGTAGCGCCGGGCTTCATTTCGAGAGAACCAATCCGCACCGTCTCAGTCTTGTCCGCCGTAGTCGCACGCGGATAAAGGATAGAGCAGCTCGGCTCCTCAGCAAGCACCGTCAGTGTCTCAGTAATTCTGTCAGTAACATTCACTTGGGATTCCTGAAACTCCACTCGGGAGCGATTCAGCGTCAGGTCGCTCGCACGGACGGAATCGATGTCATTCTTGTCGCTTGACGTAAATCCTGTCTTGAGAACAGTATTCGTTGAAAGAGTTATCGCGCCATTCGAACCGCCTGCGCTGCGGAATGTAAACGTCCCCGCCCCATCAAAAACAAGGTTGCCGTTTGATATCCGGTCGGAGAAAATCCACCTTGCGCCGCCATTCATATAGACCGTGCGCGTCGCTCCGCCGAGGTCGAAATTCAGCTTCTTCTTGTCTTCGTAGCCATTGCCGAAAACGAAGTCGGCACCCATTGACGCAGGCGTCAGATAGAGATCGTCGTTGAGCGTCACCGTGCACGGTCCGTTCGACGCGCGGACCAACGTCTTTGCGCCGACAGCTCCGAGGATTTTGAATGAACCGGTCCAATCAGCCCCAAGATAGGCATCAATGTCTCCCGTCGCAGCAGTCCAGTCGGCACTGAATACACCGCTCACGACGCCATCCGACCAGTTGTCCATAGACAGAAAATCATAAGTGCCCTTTTCAGTCTTGTTCCATCCGGTCGTTATGTCCGCGCGTGCGCAGAACGTTCCCGCAAAGACGCAGGTCAAAAGTGCCAAAACTATATTTTTATGTTCCATAGGTTTGTCCTCTTTCAGTTTGTCGGGTGCGTCGGGATGAATCCCTCCAGTTTGTCCAAGCGTCTTTATTGTAGCACAGCGTCATTATCCTTTTGCGCACGGGATCGCTGACGGGCTGAGTACGGCGCGTCGGATGCCAGGCCTGACTGGATGCGCCAGACGCCTGGCGTATGGCCAGTCATTTCCTTGAACTCGCGGCAGAATGTCGGGACGCTGGAATAGCCGATGCGCCTGGCAATCTGGGGAAGAGTGCAGCGAGTGCTGGAGAGGAGCACCTTGGCGGCGTCGAAACGGACGCGGCGTATCTCCTCGAGGATGCTCGAGCCTGTGACTTCCCTGAAAAGCTTTTCGGCGAAGCGACGGGATGAATGGACCGCTGCAACAACGCGTTCTACGCCGAGTCCGCTGCACGCCTTCGCGCGGATAAGCTCCACGGCCGCCATGATGCGGGCATCCTCGCGCAACGAGACGTGGGACGTCGTTTCGCGTCGAAAGAGTCCGAGCGGACGGAACGTCATGCGTCCGCTTCCCGAGACACGGCGTCCGTCAATCAGCGAACCGAGCGCCGCGGCGACAGCATATCCGCCACCCTCCCAGTCCGGAGCGACGCTAGTGATCGTCGGACGCGAGCGCATGCATATTCGCGCGTCGTTATCGACGCCGACGAGCGCGATGTCCTTCGGCAGGCGCAACCCGGCATCCAAGGCTGCGCGGCGGACAAGCGCCGCTGCGGAATCGTTTGCCGCGAAAACGCCGCAAGGCTTCGGCAGGGCGGCGAGATATTCCGCAAGCGCCTTGAGCTGCGCATCCACGGAGGCCGCCGAGCCGGGATGGAAAGGCGCGCACCATTTTCCGCCGCGTCGCAGGACTTCCCTGGCGAAAAAATGTTCGCGCGCCCGGCTCCACGTCGCGATTTCGCCCGTCGCTGGGCTCAGAGCCGCCACGAATGCATACGATGCGCACTTCATGGAAAAAAGTTCGCGCGCCACGATATGCGCGGTGAACTCTGCGTCATGGCGCAAATACGGCGCACCCCTCGTGACAGCACAGGCCGGGCAATCGAAAAACGACACGGGCAACGTCCCGAACACGGCGCCGTCCAGGCGGCAACTCAGCGCCGAAATGACGCCAACGGGGGCGGTGCGGCGGATGGCATCGGCCACGTCGGCGGCGTTTGGGTCGCAGCGGACGCATTCGACGTTCCAGCCGCGCATCACGGCGTAGCGCAAAATGCCTGCGCGCTGCCTCGCCCACGCGGCGTCGTTCTGCTCGTGCAGCGCGAGTACGGTTTTCGCGAGTACGGTTTTGTCGGCTTTCGTTTGCATGTCATTCGGTTCTGGGGGTATTATAGCATATTTTTGAGGGGGCAAAAGGGGCAGAAGGGGCAGCGCGAAACATACTTCTTCGTCGGACGCGCGCGTTTGAAAAGCTCCTGCTCCTCGGTCTTGAGCCTGTTCCACGTCGCGATGACCTGCGAGAGCGACGCGTCACGGCAGAGAACGCGTATGCGGCGCAGAATCTCCCCTTCGCCGATCTCCTCCGCACTGGGCACGTAGACGAAGATGTGGAAATGGTTCGACATGAACGCGTAGGCCAGCACGACAACGCCACTGAACTCCTCTACGCGTCGCATCAGCACAGCCGCGCACCGCCGGAACGGTGCGATTTATGGTATAATAAGGGGCATGAAAACGACACTTACGATTTTTGCCGCATGCTTTGCTCTTGCGGCATTCGCCGACAGGA
>OCTW011462165.1_pt1 | contig 18938 bp, 15 predicted proteins | sample 1539671 | NCBI WGS metagenome assembly OCTW01 (sample SAMN02144230, study PRJEB22623) | gut metagenome | biome: sheep rumen | host: Ovis aries | place: New Zealand
AGTGCTCCTGAAAAACAGAAGCACTTTTTATGGTGGAGAATACTGAATTCGAATCAGTGACCTCTTGCATGTCAAGCAAGCGCTCTAACCGGCTGAGCTAATCCTCCGGATTTTAATAAATAATAGATAAATAAACGGAACTTGAACCCCTTTAGAACACCAATCAGGCTTGTCTTTCCTGCGCCGTCTATTCCGGCAATTAAAATATATTTCATAACAAACCTGATTTCTTCGTCTTGCTTTTTTCAATTTCAGTATAACATATCAAAACAAAAATAGCAACTGTTTTGCCGGTTTAATTACACTTACTCCCTCGAAATAAAATGCTTCACTTCCCGGTCGTTTTCGAAATCCATAGTGCGGTAAAAATCGGGATAAATGGTGATGTTATCCGACTTGTCCAAATCAATCCACTCTAAATATTCTCCGTCAGGACCGCCGTCGGTTCGGGTGCCATCCTTGATTTGCAGAAGGCGTTCGTTAGGCTTGACGGTGAAGAAGCAGGAAATCTCATGAAAAAACACGCCGTCGTCATCGGTAAAGAAGTTCTCGTGAATCGCCGCAAGGCGGTCAAGCTCGCAATCAATGCCTGTTTCCTCTTTCAGCTCGCGCAAGGCGGCTTCTTCCATACTCTCTCCGAAGCGGACGCGTCCGCCGACGGAGTAATAAAACGCGCGTTCTTCATTCGGATTGCGCGCCATCAAAACCTTTCTTCCACTGTAGATAATAACGCCCACGCGGTAGTTGAATTTTCCTTGCTCTGTTTGAAATGTGCAGTCCATGCTATCCCTCCTTGTCCTGCTATTGTAACGCGTTTTCCCGCTTTTGGCAAGTCAAAAATTGATACGCTGTAATCAAAGATAACCGTATCAACCGAAGTTAATTATACAAAAATCGGTTCGGTTGCCTGTGACGAAAAACATTTTGTAAATAAGCACAAATCCTTGACTATTCGTTACGAATAGGGTAAAATAATTATGGTGATACTATGGAAACAAGAAATGCTAAATTAATAAAAAACAAATCCGGCGGAACGGCTTCAGAGAAAAGCAAAACCTATCGGGTAACAATTCCAAACAGCTGGGTTGAACAGCTTGGTATTAGTGAAGAAAACCGGGAAATAGAACTTAGCTTTGACGGCACTGAAATAACACTCAGGCGGAAGCAAACTCTGCGGGAATATAAAAAAACACATAATCGAAACAAACTGCTTCAACTGCGTTTTTATCACGGCAATTCACTCTGCACCACTATTCTCGCTGACGAAACAGCTGAGAAGGTACTTATTGAAAATCATACCGACAACCCGCTTTATACCGCCTTCGGCGTGAATGATAATCCCTGTTGGCAGGACTATCAAAACTTTTTGGAGGAAAGGTGTATTCCCAAATCACGTGCCGGCTTGCAGGAATATCTCAATGCGATCGGTGTTGATGAATACAATCCGCTTGAAATCGTCCGCAAAACTAAGGGAAGAATGGCGGAAGATCAATCATGGCTGGAGGTGACGGAGCTATGAATATCAAGCTTACAACAGATAAAAAAATCGCCGAAACCTCTTCAAAGGGCAACCAAGAAAAATGGCTCGAGAACGGCACATGGTATAAGCTCGACCAATTTGGATACGAAGCTCTGGCGGAAGTAATGACATCCAAATTGTTGGAACACAGCAATATTGAATCTGAAACACCGTTCACATTTGTCCGTTATGAAATGAAAAAAGTTAAGGTTCACGGCAGAGAGCGCACCGCGTGCGCAAGCAAAAATTTTTTGAAAAACGGTCAATCCATTCTCACGGTCAATGCGTTGTTCCGGCAGTTATCAAACCAACCTTTGACCAAACAGCTTGCAAAGCTTCCAAGCGATAAAAAACGCATGGAATATTTGGCGCGCTCCGTAACAGAAATGACAGGTTTAGCAGATTTCGGAACGTATATTGCAACACTGTTTGCCGTTGACGCGCTGATTCTCAATGATGACCGCCATCTGAACAATATCGCGGTGATAGAGAAAAACGGCAAATTTTCCTACTGCCCGATATTCGATAACGGCGCAGGCTTGCTTTCCAATATGCAGATTCTCAGAACCGACATCGAGCCGAAGGGTTTGATGAAATCATTAACTGCCAGTCCGTTCGGTATGACATTTAACCGCTCTCTAAGCACATCACGCACTTTGTTTGGCACAGTTTTAAAAATACCGAAATTTTCAAAAAATGAATTAAACGAAATGCTTGCTCCGCTCCTATCTTATTATCCGCAGCGCGACCGCGATATTATCTCCGAAAGAGTAATTGCGTGTATTACGGAACGGCAGAAGCTGGTATAAAAAACGGCAGACCTGGTAAGCAACTAAAGGTCTGCCATTTTTAATTAATTAGATTTATGTCCATATAAATTATAAAACTCAGAAAGAATGAAATAGTATTTGGATTTATTTTTTAAATACAATTCATATGCTTCATAAAATATCTTCGCAACATTTTTTAAACCGGTTTTTCCATTTGAAACGATATAATCGATGCAACCAAGCTGCATATGCAATCCAGAAAGATTCCGGAATTTATCATCATACTCAATATTTAATGCTTCAGCTCTTCTTATAAGCATAGATCGAATATTATTTAGTTCATTATCTTTATAATCTCCGTGACTTACGAAATAGTATTCTATCAAAACAACTGCTTCTTCAATACTCCATTTTTCTTTCATTTTTCCTCACTGTAACGATTTTACGGAATTAAGTAACCCTTGTATATCATCTTCATTTATTGGTGTATACCCCCAACTAATTCGTACTGCCGATTGCAATCTTTCTTCGTCTATTCCCATAGCAGACAACACATGGCTCGGACTATAGCTACCAGAGTTGCACGCTGAACCATTAGATATTCCGCAAATTTGTCTAGAGGATAACATTAAAGCTTCTGAATTAACCCCTAGAAACGAAATATTCAAAGTGTTAGGCATACATAAGTTTTCTTTTCCATTGATTTTATAAGTAACCCCTGAATCAAGAAGTGTTTTTAATATTATTTCTTTGTTTTTTTTATATCCGATTATGTTTTGCTTATGATTATTAATAGCAAATTCCGATGCTTTTCCGAGTCCCGCTATTAATGCAGTTGGAAGAGTGCCTGGTCTTAACCCATGTTCTTGACTTCCTCCAAACATAATTGGTTGTATAGGAGGCAGACGATAGTGCTTTTTCCTGAGAATTAATGCACCAACACCTTGTGGCCCATACATTTTATGCGCACTTAAGGATAACATATCATACTTGATTGATATAAGTTCATTAACAAGCTTTCCAAAACTCTGTGCTGCATCTATATGAAAAAACACATCTTTATTATCTAGATACTCTCCTAATTCTTTTACTGGTTGGATAATTCCAGTTTCATTATTAGCATGCATTACGCTAACTAATAGGGTATTGTTTCTTATTGCATTTATTACATCACTTGATTTTATTGATCCACTTTCGTCGGGCTCTATGTAAGTAATATCAAATCCATCCGATTCTAATTGTTTTAAGGGATTAAGTATTGCTTTATGCTCAATAGAAGTAGTAATAATATGAGTTTTTCCAGTGCTTTTAGCGTATTCTTTTAAACCTAAAATAGCTATATTATCACTTTCAGTTGCTCCACTTGTAAAAAACACCTCTGAATGATTTACTTTTAATAAATCTGCAACCTTTTGTCTTGCATTTTCGATAATTTTCCGCGCTTGGTCTCCAAAACTATGTGTTCTGCTATCAGCGTTGCCAAAATCGTTTTTATAGACTTCTACCATTGTATTTAATACGCTTTCCTCAATAGGAGTGGAAGCATTGAAATCTAGATATGTAGCCATTTTATTCATCTACCTTTATTGCTAGTTCTAATAATCCATCAAGATTCTTAATGAAATTTGTTCCTGTTAGGTATCCTATACCACGTTCTAAATGCAACTTGAAATACTTTGCAATTGTCGCATCATCTGTACCAAGTCCTTTTTCAATACACCATTCTTTAATCAAAGCTTCATATATTTCATGAAACTCACCAGCAAAAGTATACCAAGACATTTCTACATTGCTATCAGATTCAATGTGAATATCTGTAGGAATAGTTCCTTCGCTTAAAGAATAGCAAAAAGCCCATCGACAGAGAATATTCCAATTCTTTATGCCAGTTCTTCCTTTTAAGCGAGACAGTTTATCTTTTGCTGTATTTGATAATTTGATTTGGTTAATAATCATAGCTTTCCTCAAAATAACCACTTCGAACAGATGAGCACTTAGTTTCTTCATCGTAAACCAGTGTAAACTCATTACTCGAGTTTTTCTTTAACAATTTATAGTAATTACCATAAATTTCTGAATCAGTTGACAGAATGATAGTTTGTTCACTTGCATACGGAAAATATCTTTCTATTAATGCGTTCCTATGTACAGAATCTAATCTCGCCATCGGAGTATCAATGATTACAGGCAGATTTTTCTTAGAACACAACGCAAGTGCCCAAAGCATAGAAATAACCATCAACTGTTTTTCTCCTGCTGACAATGATTTCTTTTGTATTTCGTTGCCATCATGATCAAGGTAATAATAATCTAAAGAATCAGAATCCATCTTAATCCGATCAATCAGGTTTTTCTTACCAAGTAGCTTTTTATAGCATTTCGTCATAGTAACTGCAAGATCATTTATTTTTGCGCGTTGAAGAGCAAATTTATATTTTTCGTTTATTTGTTCTGCCATTAATGTATAGCTTAACATCCTTTCGATGTCGTCGTTTTTCTCAAAAGCAGACAGGGACTTCTCCACATACTGAGAAAACTCTGATTTTTTATTAATATAAACTCCGTTTGCAATTTTACGATTACTCTCTAAATGTTCAAGACTTACTTCAAGTGCTGACAACTTAAATTCTAATCTTTTAATCTCCTTGTACAATCTGTTGACTTCTTTTTCGTTTATATCAACAGCAAGGTATGAAGCAATCTCATCATTTCTAGTCTGGATTTTTTTCTTTTGTTCCCAAAGTGTTTTCAGTTCATTAGAAAGAGCACTTAATCTAGAATCAATCAGTGCTTCTAGCTGATAGTTTGCTCCATCCGATAGATTAAAACTTGTATGTGTTTTTGTTTCAGACATTTCTTCCTTGACAAATGAAATGAACCTTATTAATTCCTCATCAACTTCATTACTGTTACTATTGAACATACTATATAAATTCTCTATTGTTTTAGCAGTAATTTTTTTATTAGTATTTTCCTTTTCTATATTTGACTGATGAAGAATATTTACCAAAATCGGTAATACAAGTTTAAGCGGCATCTCTGAAGCAGCAATACCTTGAATTCGATTATTGATTTCTTCTAGAAAGGCGTTATTAGAAGCTTGTTCAGAGTACAAGCCCATTGTGTTTTGAACTATATCCCCGCCTTTTTCTTCAAATCTGTTCTTTTTATTGTTTAGCTTTTTTTGTAATTCCAATATCTCTTTTTTCTTGCTATCGATTTTGTTATCTAAGCGCTTCAATTCATCTTCCGCATTCTCTTTTTCAAGGCGCAATTTTTTCAAAGTAACTATATCGACATTTTCCGATTTTTCATTAGTCAATTTTTGAGATATTTTACGTAAATCTGAACCGAGTGTATCAAGAACATTAATTCCTAATAAAGCTTTTATCGATTCTTTCATTTGTGATCCAGTCTCGTTTTCAGCTATTTCTGCAATCTTTTCTCCGTCAAAGAAGAAAAAACTAGATAGAGCATGTGGCAAGACACTTTCGATAAACATCATCCAGTTTCTAGCTAAAAAATCATCATAAGTACCATTCTTTAGCACTTCAACTTTATCTTGAATTCGTTTTTTGTTGCTATTCCATGACCTTTTTACAGTATAGCTACTATGATCCGATTCATCATTCATTTCAAATTCAAGTTCAACATAACTTTCCCCGCTTTTATCATTTTGATTAACATGAGCTCTTAAGTATTCTCCATATGTTTTATATTTGCTCTCTGTAAATGCAAATGAGTTGGAACCGTATAGTGCTAACAAAATCGCTTCTAAAAAAGTGGTCTTTCCTCTTCCGTTTAAGCCGCCAATTAGCACAACTGGTTTTTTGCTGTTTAATTCTATTGTGTTCAAATCAGCATAAACGCCAAAATTATACATTGATAGTTTTTTTATTATCATTCTGTGTCCCCAGTTAATTCTTCGTCGTTTTCATCTAAAACAAGAGCTCCAATATCATATTTGCCACCAAGTTCTTTCTTTCGTTTAATCTTGTCAATATAATAATTTGTAGCATCTTCTTCGTTATCATAAAAATTGCGCTTTAGTATCTTCTGAATCTCTGTTATTATTCCTTTGCGATTATTCATAGAATTTGATTTAGCCGCAACATCAACCAATGAGTACATCATTTCAAAAGCTAGTTCTTTGTCCGGATATTCCTCATTACAAACTTCCTTGAGAATCTCCCACTCGAATTTTTGAAATGATTCTAGCTTCATCAATGAATTATCCGGGAAAGGTTTGCCAGTAACTCTTTCATATATTGCTGGCAATGTATCTTCGAACTCATGCTTTTCGTTAACCCAAATTCTGCGGATTTCTACTAATTCAGGAATAGAGATTAACTCAATTTTATCAAAGTCTTCTGGACATATCTCATTAATTTCAATTTGTATTTTGAGTAGTTGTTCTAACCATTGTTCACGTACACTTTTTTTATACGGACCATGATTTAATCTACCTTTATGCCCCTCAAGAAAACCTCCCATTTTTCTAAAATCACGTCGACCACGATCAAGATCTTCTTGTCCTATTTGATTTCTGAATTCTAATAACGGAGTCATCCATTCTTTTTCAGAATCATTTGCAATCATTGCTTCCATAGATTTATCCTGTTCTACCATTGTGCAAACCCAACAGCCAAATCTACTGTTACCACAACTAGGCAATCCAGCTTCTACCATCATTGGACACTCTCCATCTTCAGTAGCGCCACGGTACATAGTCAACAAATCGTTATTATCATATCCCCACGGATTTTTATACTGCATCAAGAAGAGCCAAACATCATTATTGTTCCAATCCTCTAATGGTGAAAATACTAACTCATTTGCAAGAGTAGGATTAGGACTCAATAATTCTCTTACTCTTAATTTTTCATAATAAGCCATTGTTTTTGCGCGATTTGCACTTTCTGCTTTTCTTGTGCCTAAAACAAGAATTATCTCTCCATATGAAGCTATACGTTCTTTAATAAAATCGTTTACAGGTTGTATTTTCATTCGATCAGTACACCAGCGAAATCTTTTTCGTGGAAAAGGATAACCTCGTCCAAGTAGGTTCACCCAAAAAGTATTTTTTACTTTGGGCGTTAATCTGTGAGTAACAAAAGGCAATCCTTCTTTCCTAGCTGCTTCATCCATCTTTTTTAATGAGTTTAATGCCCATTTAGCAACTACGGGTGATTCGACTAATGTGTCAGTGTTAATGATATGTACTGTTTTTTTAAGCTGCTCTTTTGGAAGTTCACGCAAAGAAAGCCACACTAATTGTAGTGCAGCTGTACTATCTTTTCCTCCGGAATAACCAATCACCCAAGGAATTTCATCTGCCAAGTATAAATTCCTAATAGTGTTTTTCATTCCTTCTATGATTTCTTTATTTATGGTAGTTTCCTTGCTACAAGTTAAACATTCCGCCATGCTAATCACCCAATTGGCAAATTTACACCCTTGCTTATTCTCGTGGTAAATTAAGCAGACTATCAACAAATCCTTTATTCTGATTAGTTCTAAGATACTTGCAGCCGTTTAGAGACAGGGCCTTAATCAGGTATATATCCATTTCATCAGAAACAAGTATCTTACAATCTGTATCAGATAAATAATCGTATACTTCAGCAACATCATGGTAGGTATTATCAATATACACGCCTTGAATATCTAATGGATTGTAAGAGCATAATCTACCCGGTTTCATTTTTATCCTATTAACTTGCACATCTATACCTCCTTAATTATTTATAGGCGGATAGACGCACTTAAACAAGCCAACGCAAAAATGCTATTGACAATATATGCAAAAGTGTAGTAAAATAAAATTGCGATTTACTTTGCAGGTCTATCCTGCCGCAGGCGTCGATGAGTACCAGTCATCGGCGCTTTTTATTTATTTATTTACCTCTAATTCTTTTTTATTCTCGTTATCAGTTAAGGCTATTCCTAAAAACATTTTTAGTTTATTACATATTAAAGTAACAGAAGTTTCGCTACTTAATATTTTTCCGTTTTTTCCTATTACTCTACCTCCCCAATCTTTCATATTTTCTCTAGACCAATTTATATATCTAAGTTTATTTAATATTTTTGTAAAATCATCTGTCTTGTGCTCATAAAAATATGCACCTAATTTACCAAATGCAGAGATTGTTACGTTTAAACACAAAATATAATGCTGTTTCAAATCGTTTTTATATATTTCTTTCCTTATTAATTCTTGCCATTCAACAATATTTTCTACAACTGTTTCCCAGTAAGAACATAAGAATAGCAAATCACCGTCAGCGGCTTCTTCAACTTTTCCTATAATTCTAAAATTAGCTTTATAAATGTTGTTTAGCGTAAACAATTTTGATGAGTTTTTTCCTAAGTTGTCTTTTTCTTTGTCCGTATATTGGTTAAAAAAAGGAATTGAGGATATTACTTTCTTAGTCATAACCGCTATCGGGTCTCTTGAATCATATAGTGTAGATATAGAATTAGATGTTTTTACGGCGTGTTTATTTAAGTCAGTAAACATCTGTTGACTTCTTGCTAAGCCTTTATCTTCGAAAAACACAACCGAAATTGTTTCATCTCCTAAGTCAGGTTGTTCTTTAAGCGCATCCTCGATTGCAGCTTTTCTGTGCTGTCCATCGTTAATTAAAAAATTCGTATCCATATCAATTTCAAGAATGCCAATATCGCCTTTTTCTTCATATGGAACAAACTGAAACTTGCCATCCAAAGATGCTGAAAGTGCCGAAAACACATATGTATTTCGATTTTTTAGAATATAATTCTTAATGGTTGGAATTCTCGACTCATTCAATCTTCTTTGTGCTCTGAATTCGGGACTCACGATATCATCGTCGCTCGCGATAAAAATCTTATGCAAAACCTTTAAGGGTATCATAGAAACATAATATTCACGTCCTGCTTGTAATCCTTTAACAGCAGGAAAACGATACGAAAACTGCATAGCATCACCCAAATATACTTAAGTATATACAATATATACTTAAGTATATTCTATTTTGGTGTTGTTGTCAAGAAAAATCAATTAAAATAACTTTCTTTTATTTGGTAAGTTTTATAAGATTTAACACTTTCGAGACCAACTTCAAATTTCACCAGATACTCCATTAATTCTTCGCCATTAATTAATCTTATGGTCTTGTTATCGATACATTTAGAATATTCGTCATGTGCCCTATTTACAAAATCTGATGTGGTAATAAACACACCCTTTTTCACGCCTTGTTTTCCCATTGCAGTCGCAAATTGATCAACCTCTGAAGTTACAACTTTATGATCCGAACTATAGCGTTTGGCTTGAATATATATTTTATCTAAGCCTAAATTATCTTCTTCAATTATTCCGTCAATGCCATGATCATGAGTATAATTAGTTACAGAACCTGAATTGCTATCATATCCATAACCCATTTTTAACAACAAATCTACTACTAAAAATTCAAAGAATTGTGCAGATGAATTCATTATTTTCTCCATTAACATGGTTTTTAGTTCTTTGATATGTTCATTATAGTATTTTTCGAGATTTTCTTCAGGCAATAATTCATTTTTACTTGAAGAAAGGAATGTATCAACAAGCTCTCCGTTTTTTTCTGGATAATAGTTGATATATTTACTGCTTCCCCTCTCCTTTTTTACCATAATGAAGTACTTGCTTCTGCTTGAACTCGGAAAATCCAACCCATAACAATGACGACGAATAGTTCCGTTAACTATACTATCGGGTTTTTGAGCTTTAAAATTATATAGATTTTTCTCAATAATTAAACTATATATCTCTTTGCTAGTCAAACCATTTTTATTGCCTTTTAAAACAGATTGAATTGCTTCAATTATCGTCATACTTTTTTTATTTTTCATCTCTCAAAATCTCCCAAAACGCTCTATCTTTTATACAAATAGGTTTTGAAGAATCGCCAAATTTAACAAAGCTGTGATGCTTTTGAAGTTTCTTGATAGCAGAATAAAGCTCCTCTTCTTGATTTTTTGATGTTGTATTGAAAAGATTCTTAATATCCTTTGTTGTTAAATCAGCGACATTATGCACAATCCATGAGAAAATATATTTTGAATAATCATCATCTGACGTGTAAAAATGTGTTAGAAATTGAGTTGATAATATAGTGCCAACACCAAATTCTCGTCCTTCTTTTAAAATCTTTCGTATAGATGAAAAACCTACCTTTAAAAAATTATCTGCTTCATCAACAAGAATAAACTTTGTCAGTTGCCTTAGCTTGCCTTCTATCTGACTATGTCCATTTGCTAACATTTGAGAATAAAAAAGGTCAAGTGTAATAGCTACAATAAGATTTTGAACAGATGAATCATAACCAGATAAATCAATTACTGTAACACCATCAATAAAATCAAATAAAGGCATCACTTTAGAGGCATCCGGCTCAAATATCTCAAAGTCTATCAACTCTGAAAGTGCAGCATTTAAGCTATCTCTTTTGAAGCTATCACTCTCACAATACACTTGATATACTTCCGCAAGAGTTGGTGCAAGCAAATTCCATGATGATCTATCATTCTTGTGTATTCCTCTGTTGGAATAAGCCGTCATGATACATTCTTTTAAAACATCTACCTGTATATTTCCCAAGTTATATGCTTTTGCAATTGTTTCTCTGAACGTGCTTGCGATATGCAACGGTAAAGCAGGTCTTAATGTGCCATTTACGGGAATTGAGAATGGGTTAAATGGTAAGTGATATAGTTCATAAACTTTTGCGTTTGTTGCATCTACAAAATCTTTTTTGTTCTTGTTATAATCTCCTTTGTAATCAAAGATTAGAATTCCTAAAGGCTTATCAGAAACATTATTTCCTTGTTGTCTAACTAATTGATAAATAAGTGATTTTGTAAATTGGGTTTTGCCTGTTCCCATTGTCCCGATAATACCGGTATTAGGATGCATGATTCTTTCTGTGTCATTTGGATACCAAAACAAATCTGCATGAGTATTTACATCTGTTCCAAATAGCACTTTCATACCATCAGGATTCTTTTTAGAAACATTGTGTGATGGATTAAGACTTGCTGTAATATTTTCCGCTGAGACTTCCCTCGCTTCTTGATTTTTTGAAGCAGGAACATCTTCTGCTGTGTCATGCATATTTGTATCTGTTTCGGCGTTGAGAGAAAAGACCTGAGAAAGAGAAGAATTATCCGGGTATATTTTATTTTGAAAAGCTCTCATTTGTGGAATGCTGTAAAACCAAGATAAGAAAGAATCTGCTTTTGTTTCCGCCAACGCCTTATAACAATCTGCACCCAAAAGTTTAATTATAGTAACATTATCCTCACTATAAATATCACGCAAAAATATATCATCTTTAAATACTATTACGACACCATTGCCAATGGTTTGAGAAAAAGCTGTAGAAATTTCGAATTCATCGTTCAAAAGTTTTCCACGAACATCTGACTTTATAATTTTTTCGTAATCTTGAATATTCATAATCCCATAAAGGTCAATTTTATCAGCACTACTAATGGCTAACTGAGCAAAAAAATTTCTGTAAAACTTTGCCATTAACGGATTTTCGCTGTTATAAGACAAATACTCATTTATTAACTTACTTGTTGCTTTAACTTGCAGTTTCGCCTTTTCTATAGGGTTGCTACTTGCGTAACCAATCTTAACCTCTACAGGAATCATATGGACTTTTATAGATCCGGAATTTGTAAATTCTATACCAAACATTAATAAATCATCACTTGCAGCACCATTTGCTCCAAGGCTTTTGGCAGAAAACAACCCCTCTTTTTGAGAAAGCCCAACTGCACCGGATACTCTAATAATCTCCTCCATAGAAATTGGAACCCAAACAATTTCTTTTGAACTCAATAAAGACATCATAAACTTGCTTGCAGAAAGAATACTGATTTTTTCTTTTCTAAACCCATTATCTTTTGACATTAGTTTTAAAAGCCACTCACCGTTTATTGCATTAAACATATCAATAACAGATCTGATGGCTTCATCATCAAAATTCAAGTAATATGATTGAAAGCTTTCTTCCTGTGTATCAAAAAAGTCTTTTAATACGCTTTGATACTGATGTGTCTTTTTTGTTACTGTTATAGCATCAAAACCGTTTGATGTTGATTTTTGATCGCTGTAATGAATAATCATTACATCTTTATTTTGTTCGTTTTTGAAATAATGCAAATCAACTTTAGGATCTATAAAAACTACCCAATTAGAAGAATCATAAGTTTTATCAAGAACTTCAGATGTACCGTCAGTTATATAAGTACATATACAGTTTGTGGGAGTATATGGATTGCCGCTTTTGCAGAAGACAAGCATTAAATCATTGTAGTAATTAGCCAACTTGATAGTAATAGAATCGTGCACATTGAATTTTGAACCATATCCTGTTCTGTACTTTCCAGAATTAGTAGCTTTTTCATCACCATAACTCATGGAAGTAGAACCTGCTATCAATCCGTCAAGCAAAAGCCCGCTAAACACATTATCTCTGTTAGATATTGCTTCTTGCTCTTTTTGATCCATCTGAATAAAAGCTAAGTGACAGTAATGGTATTTTGAATCTTGTAAACTTTTCTTATAGTATTTCAAATGCTCCAAAAGATAGTTTGCAAATTCAAGATCAGAATACTTTTTACTATTTTCCTTTATTCCGCATAGTGACAAAAAGTTCTTAAGAAGTGCTTTGTCAGACATGTATTCAAATACAGTTTTTGTGTTTATATCTCCATAGACATAAACATCTATGTACATAGAATCATCTCCGAATGTTGATTTGTAATATTCAACAATTCCTCTAAACAGATTCTCGCAATCACCAAAGTTGACGGAATTAATTATGATTTTGTTATTACCCAAATTGCCGAACAAATAAGGAAAATGGTTATTGAAGTTTATTATTTTTTCCTTTATCAGGCGCGGAACATAACCCATTTTTCCATTAAATTTTGGTTCATCTTTAGGATAATAATATGTCCATTGCGGTACTTTTTCTTGTGTTACACATGAATAAGTTTGTGCGTCATCATTCCTGATAAACGGAACCAGATTATCGGCATTTATTTTTTTGACAATATCCTCGCTTATTTCATCTCCAACCTCCTCTTTTGCAAGAAGTAACTGATGTGCAATATTCATTGGATGTAGGGAAGAAAAAGCTATTGCGCTATCATAATAAACTGTTCCTATTCTTAATATGTTTTCTGTTTGCTTGTTAATAGAGTCTCCAGAATTAATATTCTGGAATTCGTTAATTACTTCGTTTACATATTTTGAAGCAAGATCAATTAACTCTTTGTCGTAAAAAGTTAAACTTGGTAAAGTGTTTCTTTGTGCATAATATGAAACTAGTTGTTTATAAGCATCTTGAATGTTGTCAGGAACTTCAATAGGTAAGTCGTCTATATTGCCTGATTCAGCATCATAAACTTTACAGCTCATAGAATTGCTCTTTATCATAAATGCTTCAACTTGTAAAGCTTCTCTTAAATCTTCTTTTGCGTTATAACTATCTGTTCCAAATGTTAATCTATTATCAAAGAATAAAAAACTCTGTTTCTTAGTTAACTTCATTTGCTCAATTTTAGCACCAGATATACTAACATTTTGAGATAAGGAGCAATTGAATATTATGGGCAATTCTTTATTAACGAGTTTTAACCAAAAACAAACTTTGTTTATATCAGAGAATGTATCTTCATCTGCATCAAGAATCAATGTTGTATCTGATGAATATGCTATATGCATATCATTTCTTAAAGTTGTAGATAAAATTATATCAGAATCGTCTTCTCCGGCTTTTCGGTTAAATACTAATGGTATGTCTTCCGAAACAATCTCCAAATAGCTTTTCTCTAGTTTTTTATTAGGTTTAATATAAAAACTTGAACGATACTCAGTAAAATAATCTGGAACACAATTAATAATGCATATTTTTATTTCATAACCATACTCTTTTATGAGTTTTACTTTAGCAAAAGAGACCTCTTCGCTTTCAATTCTGATAAGCAAATTTCTGCCTTCAAAAATCGCTTTATTACAACCAAAATTTTGAGCAATACTTTCTTTTTTGGCTGATGATGTAAAAGAAACACAAATATCAAAAATATTTTGCTCCTCTTTATCATTTAATATCAGAAGATTTAATTTCTTCTTTTTAACACCTTTTTCGCTGTCGCTTCTTACAAAATATTCATTATTGCTAATTAAGTCGCCCCCATTACGACGAACCGTTGTGTCACGATATTCAAATCTGTCTTTGTTTCTTTGTGCATTCTCTTGTTCCCTTTTTATCTCTTCATACGAGATATCATTATCCCATTCATCAGAACCGGAACAGTTAATATTTTTTCTTATTTTTTTAATAAAACTATCTCTGTACTTGCCCTCCAAATCCGATTCAAGATCACCAAGTTTCACACTATCATTTATGGATTGAAAATATTTATAGTTGTCTTCTATTCTTTCAAAATTATTACTACTTATCAAAATAGTATTAATAAATTCCATGTCCGCAAATAGTCCGAAATTTCTAAAATCACCGGCTTCAATATGCCCTCGATAAATAACCGATAATACATTTTCAAAGTCATGTAAAGAATAATCGTCAAAAATATCTTTTTTGTTTTGATTTTCAAGCGCAAATCTGAGAATGGCTTGTTCAGCAGATTTCATTCCAGAATTCGACAAACGTGATTTAATATCCTTAAGAACAGTATTTTTATTGAATGGTAAGCCTTCCTTTTGCAAATCTTCCATACCGCCAACAATGCTATCAATTGGATTGTGACAGACAAAATACAGAACCTTATTGTCTAAATCAATATTTCTCAATCTAGTCATAAATGCTGGCTGAATATTAATCTCAGGAACTACTATTATTTCTGTACCGTCAGTTCGAACAAAAGAAGTTGTTGAAAAGAGTTCGTTGCTAAAGGCATCAATATAATTAAAAGTATTTGCTCTGTTTTTACACACAAGCATACTGTTTATAGCTTCAAAATAGTTTGAAACATCCTCAAGATTATCTAATTTTATTATAAATTTGTTAACTCTTGTCACTTCAACATTATCAAAAAAATACAATGTTCTCTGTGCTAAATAATCATAAAATTCCTTTGACATATTTTGCATCTCCGCTATCGCTCTTTTTTTCTATCAATCCTAATTTATCATAAAAAAGGATTAATGCTTCTCTAGATGTGTTATCAAAATAAACACCTCTTAATTCAAAACCTTTTATTAAGTCGTTAAGTTTCATTCTTTCTTCCTTAAGTATAACTTTGGTCAAAAGAATTATTCTTTCTTCATCAAGGGCAAGCATTAATCCGTTTCTTTTCCTGTTCTGCAGAAAATTATTTCTTGAAAAATCAGTAAAACTTTTTTTGTATGCATCGTTTGCTCTTTTTCTTACAGTATTTAAAAACTGATGTTTAATTGACTCATGAAACGCTCTTATTAATGCAGCAAAGTCTCCGTTCTCAATTGTCTGATTAAAAAAAACATTTTCTTTAATATACTCATTTTCATACCTTTGTTTCAATTCTAAAACTTGATCAAATAGCTGCTTTCTAATTTCTGAGTTGCTATTTGAATAAAGCTGATAAATGTCTTCATAACAGTACATTTTTTCAAAACAAAAATGATTTAGCATGTCCAACAATACAGCATGTGTAAACATGGAATCGAGGAGGCGTTCGATTTTTCTCCATCCAAAATTATAACATTTTCGATTTTTTGAAGTTTTTTCCCATGTCAAGCAAAAATAGAGTTCCTCATTATAATTGTCTTTTTCGTACAGTTGCTTGTCTAAGCATAATATTGTCTGGCTAATGTAATGAAAATAATAATAAGACAATAAGTCCGTGATTTCACTCTGAATAAATGTCCCTCTTTTTAATAAGAAACAAATATCTTCCGTAAAAAGAGATTTGATGTTTTTATTTATATTATAGTATTCTATTTTATCAGTGTTTTTAGGTAAACTTGGCAATGCATCTATAATCAATTTGTCAAGTAAGTTCGAGTTTATTTTTTTACACTCGTTAATAACGTTTGCAATTGTTTCTTGCTCGCAAAAAACAGAAACGAGAAAAGATGAAATCTTATTCTCGTTGTTACTATTTTTTGAATACTCAAATGTTTGTAATGAATTGGCATTTAAAAAACCCTTCTCATCAAAATACACTCTTCTTACAATGTCTCCAAACGCATTCTTTTCCTCTTTAGAAGTTATAGAAACATAATTATATGTGGCGTTAATAATTTTCTCATAATCAACGTCCAATGGATCTTTTAAATCAAAAATTGCCCGAACAAATGAACCTATTATAGAATCAAAACTGCTTAATCCCTTGTCAGAAGTAGAGGCAGTGTATGGAAATAATTTAAAAATATTATTTGTTTTATGATTAAATATTCCGCCTTTTATAAAATCTTTTTCAAACAAATCCATATTAAAGATATAGTTTTCCATTATATAACCTCTTCAAATTCATATCGGGATTCTTCATCTTCATATTCATCATAACTATCAAACAATCTGTATGACTTTTTTTCACCATCAAATTTATTGATATATAACTCAGTTTTATACTTACTATATTTTATCAATCTTTCAACAAACGAAAAAAATGTAGCGTAGTAACTTTTTTCTTTTGCCGATACTATATATCCGTTATGTATCTTTACTAACATTTCAAATAATTCGTAATCAATAGACAAATTCACTTCAGTCTTGTTAGTTTCAGATCCTACCAAAAAACAAAGAGTGATTTTTTCGAGGAATTTATCGTAAACAGTCTCTAATTTTTCACAATTTATTGTTCTGCGAATACGTAAATTAACCTTTGTTGAAATGGAATAGAAATCTCCAACTTCATTGATAATGAATCTCTTTTTATCTTTTGAACCTGTCCATTTATATACACAGTCCTCAACCATTTTAGATAGCGTCTTTATTTGACTATATATTCCTTTATTTGAGGCATAAAGATACTTCACAAAATCAGAATACTCTTCGTTCACCGTTTTAATTTCCGGTGACAATGGGACAATCCTTAGCAAACGAACAAATAATGTCAGGTAAGGATCCTTTTGCCATCTTACATTCCTCGAATTATAGTTTCTTTTTACGGCTTCAAGGCAAGGATTCGGTTTTATGTAATCGTTAAATACAGTTAACGGATTGTTAATATTAACGTAATTGGTTATGATCTCATCTAAATTTTCAAGTCGAAGTTTCAACAAATCATACTTTGAAACGTGATATAACAATTCTGATAATTCAGCATGATCATATAATAAGTTTGGCAACAGATATTCAACTTTATAATCGCCTTTATAAGTTGTCGTATCAATAGAAGGGTGAACAACAATATCATAAATAAAATTGAACAATTCTCTGGTAGAGATTATTAATTTATCTTTGATAATGGCTTCAATAAGAATATTGATTATTCCTCGCTGGGCCATTGTATTTTGCATTGTTTCGTAATTGGTTTTAACCGGACAATTATCGCAGTTGGCACAATTATTGCATTTTAAATACTTTTGATAGAATGGATTGTTTTCGTCCGCGCCGAAAACTTTATTAAATATCTCAGAAATATATGGAGATTCAACTGTGCCGTTATTCAGTTGGTACAAATGATAATCTCCAAAATTAACATGAAAAAACACAGATTGCTCTTCATCAAACGAAGTATAGTCTTCATCAACTAGTATTCTATTGCTCTCTACGTATTGACGTAATCTAGAAAACTTCTTTCCCTCTTCGGAATAAATAAAGTTACTAAGCACGCCTAAGTTAATAGCTACTATTACCTTGGATTTAGAATCATCGTCTATGTTATCATCGCTGAATGCAAGTAATGCTTCTGCAAGCGCTTGCCTTTCAGTTTGATTTCTTCTATAACTTTCTGTAGCATCGTTATGAATAGCAAAGTTATCAAGTATTTTTTTCTCGTTTTTTAAATAAGAAATCAAATGCGATTTTCCATCGCCTACATTTCCACAAACAAGAATTAATGCTTTTGGATTTGATTTAGCATTAACTATTATTTGTTCCAAATCAACTTGCAGAGGTCTTTCAATATGCATATAACTCTTAAATGAAGTAAATGACTTCTCATTGTCGATTGATTCACTGGAAGATTTCTTTAATTTTTTTAATTCATCAATTAATTCACACATTTTTGTCACACCTTTGTGAAAATCAAACTAATTATATAAACAATTATAATATAAAAAAACTTCTAAATCAATAATAATTGTTTAATTAGTAAAAATATGTCGATAATCTAAATTCCTATCTTAACATAAAAACTAATGAATTACCCATTTACATATAAACACATTCCACTTTTTGTTTGCGATTTTTACATTTACATCTCGCTTACACCTAGCTTACATTTTTACATCTAGCCTACATATCCTACATATCCTAGCTTGAATGAAAAAGTGAAGCTAAGGTAAAAACACGATAGCGGTCAATTTCGTCCAAGCTGATTGAAATTCGAGCCAGTTTCGGCAATGCCAATGCCGAAACAGAGCATATTTTACTTAGTTTTGCAATCGTCAGGGTATAGCAAAGCTGACAGACCGCCTCTCGATTTTGTCAAAGTGA